>OJOV01000179.1_pt1 | contig 69981 bp, 59 predicted proteins | sample 1598281 | NCBI WGS metagenome assembly OJOV01 (sample SAMN03922469, study PRJEB24848) | human gut metagenome | isolation source: stool sample | host: Homo sapiens | place: Germany | collected 2010-11
GGCTGAGAACCAATTACGGTATCGACCTGCCCGTCTCGCCCGAGACGCAAGCCTCTGCGGAGATCGTAACGGAAGAATTACGCCTGATCGAACGATTCTTCCTCCCGATCAAACGGATCGTGAAAGAAGGATTTTAGTGTAATATTATCCTTTCTTTCCTATGCGTTTATCACAGATGTCACGAGTGACAGAGTCCGCCGCAAACTATGGTTTTAGACTCTCTGCACAAACATACCGTTTTACTCCATTGCCACCAAATCGATTTGTTAATAAATCTTTGGTGTCAGTGCGCATATAATTTATCAAGTTACCTATATGCGCACGCACGCAAGGGAACTTGCGTATTTTCAGATACATTCTTTAACTATCGTTAGATGTATTTAGCTCGGTGTGACGTCGATTCGGGGAATCGCCGAGGTCGCAATTTTTACCATTTTATCGGTCTCAATTCGTTCGCTGCGCTACCTCGTTTCTACCGAAAAATGCCAAAAACCGCTCGCAACGACAAAAGCCCGTGTCCAAACGCATGAACACGGGCAAAAGGCCAGCAACACTTTAAAACGTAAGATTATGAGCTTTATTCAGAAGTACTCGCAGGCTCAGCCTTCGGCTCTTCTTTTGGCTTCTCAGGCTCTTTCTTCTCTTGAATCTTTACTTGATACTTAGAACGGAGTTCCTCACTCATTTGGGCGTAATCAGCCAAATCGAAGTCTCCACGCTCGGTAGGTAGATCATCATCGAAATCTTGATCCTTGTCGGGATACTCACCGCTATTGGGGCCAGACGGAACAGGCATTCCCATAGCAAGACGGTAGATCAATTCACGAATCGTGTAAGCATCGGAAGGTTCTACTAAAACTTCCTCGCTCACTTCCTCCTGAACCACTTTCTCAGGAAGATCAGTATAATTATAAGCGGTAATAAACATACGCAAGAAAAAGCTAAAAAATTAACAACAAAAAATTCAAACATAATACTACAACATTGGAGTACCGTATTTCGGCATCAAGCGTAGAGCCTTGATATCTTGGTAAATCTGAACCCAATATTTATCATCAGAAGTCTCGGCGGTAGCGAAAACACGGTTACTCGGGTTACACTCCACAAATGTAGTATTTAAATTCGGTTTCTCGTTAAAAATACGATTCAAATGCCAATATGCCATATTTCCACGAAAATCACCATGAACCTCATTCTGCGAATACTTATATTCAGCGTAACGAGGGGTATAACCGAAGGTGCCTTCATTAGCAGCATCAGACGCATTAAGATATATTTCCTCATTCTTAATCTCTTGTTCTCCAAGATGAGCGAACTCAGGAAAATAGAAATCCATATTGTCAAACTTACGAAAATCCTTCGGAACACCTTGCTGATATCCGGTACGAGGTCTAATAGACATAATACCCATAATGTAACCATGCTCCTCAAAATAACGAGTAAAACCATGATTCACACCAGCGGAAATACCATGTCCGGCCATATTAGCTTGTGGACTGGTAGAATCAGTAGAAGACGTTTGAAGAACCTCGGAAACAGAAATAGGAGTACGACCACCTCCGAGGAACTGCGGACGCTGCAAACGGGCATCAGAACTACGCACGCCAAAGTGAGACAAGATCTGCTCAATATAACGAGAACCGGAACGAGCATTGCGCTCAAACCAACGTTGAAGGGCGTTCGAGGTACGAATATCGTTGATATTTACACCCATTTGGTCAGTGTTCACCACAAAATTATCCGGTTCTATCAAGGCCTGACCTTTAATAGAGCCTATTTGTCCATAAGACAAAACAGAAGGAGAAGAATAAAGAACCTCGGAACCGGAAATTGGTTTACGATCAGGATAGGTAGTTATCTTCTGTGCGGCAAAACCATCTTTCATTTCTACCGGTATCTCTCCACCTCCATTAATCGGAACAGTAACCTCGGGACCACGTTGTACCCAAGGAAGGGCAGAGGTAAAATAATCCTTTTCCCACGCACGGCGATGAAGTTTCCAAAGAGAAGAACTAACCGGAAGTTGATAATTGCCACTATCTAAAGTAAATTCTAACTCCGAAGTTAAATTCTGGTCCCTGTAATATTCATTATAGATCAAATGATACGCACGAAAAGGAAGGGCGGATACCTTAAAACCAACAGGAGCTTTAACACCGTTAGGTGATTGAACTTGAAAAACAGCTTCACCAATCTGATTGAGCGAAGGCAAACCAAGATAATCCCACAAAGAACCATCACCAAAAGAGTTATGAGCATTCGCAGTATCCACGACAGAGGGAAAAGAATAAGTAGGAAAAACTGGCGAATCGGCGCCATCAACACCCTTCGTAATAAAGTCCTCCCATTTATTCCAAACAAGGCGATTCGGTACAAAGAAATAATGAGTAAACACATCTACACGATGCATCATAGGAGCTACAAGCGGAGCCAAACGAACCAACATTTCCGTATTAACACGGAATTTGTCACCGGGGACCACAGGCTTGCACATAATCGGGATTAGCTCACCAGCATTAACAGTAAGCTTATTCTCATAAGAGAGATTAAAAACGTTCCGTCTGGGACGTTTTAGTTTAACGGAATTAAAAATATTAGCCATTACTTTAATTTTAATTTTTCCTCGGCACGTCTCTCATAATCCAGCTTACTCTCTGTCTCAAGCTGATCGGCGATATAACGCAACCGGGGACTCGTGTTAATATAATGATGCCATTCTTGCTGCATCTGATTGATAAAGAAAGCCTCACGGAGCTCTTTTAGGTATTCCTTCATATCATCATCGTAAAGCTTATCGGCATAGTAGCGAGGCATAGCCATTCGCATACCATTGAAAGCCCGAACATAATCACGAGGATGAAGGCGGTAGAAATCCAATATTTGCTCACGCAAGAAATGATAGCCGATTCCGGGAATCCGAGAACATAACATAAAAGGTTGATACTCCTTTATGCCTTTAAGAATCTCGGGGACCATACTTTTCTCGTACATGTACTTCGTGACATAAGCGATCTCTTTCGTGGTGAGCGGGTGAGCCTGTACAAAACCATTCTTCCAACACTCAGCGAGAAGATCGCCGCCTTGCTTACCAATAAAAGGGAAGCCGAACAATATCATATGATAATGCGGACGGCCACCTTGGGAACCATATTCAGAGGTCAAGAAGTAACGCAAACGGTACTGATCATATTTCTTACGAAGACGCTTCATAAACAACTGAATATCACGTTTAGATACAACGCCAACCGTAGTCTTGAACAAATCCTCACCGATCATAGCGGTAGGTATATGTTCATCATCATAGGTAAGGGTAACGAACAAAGAGAAGGGATACTCATCCGCTTCCGCTTGCAATCGATAAACCCATGATTGACGCTTGTTTTTCCGACAGTTCACGCACCGACCGCAGGGAACAGCGCCACGGTCGGGTAAATGAATACGATGAAGACACTCCATAACTAACCTCTTCTAATGCGAGAAAAACGACCACGCCAACGAAGATACTGTTTATTGAAACGAGTATACCTGCGTTTACTAAACCTTTTCCTTATTCTCATGACTTAACGCTTTAGGTATATCATCATCCTTGCCAAAAATCGATTCTACAGCATCAATTAATGCCAAAGCGACTTTGATAAAAATTTTCCAGAACGGTTTCATAATCTTATACCTCCTCTACTTAAACGATAACTACGAATACGGCGTTTACGGGAACGACCGAGAAAACCTCTTCTTCTTCTTCTTCTTCTCATAATTGTAAATTATTTGGGATTAAACATTGTATCTAATTCATGCTTATCACGAATCAAATACATAGACATTCTCTTTAAAAGTTCAGAAGCTACTTTGCTAGCATCCGAAGACGAACCAAACAAACGCTCCATACGATAACGAAACGAATTTATGTCGTTATCTTGCTGAAGTTGACGAACGGATTGAAGAACCTTCAAATATTCTTGATTGCTCAACTTAATCTTATTATCAAACAAAGCCTTATCAAGCTCATATTGAATAACCTCACGATTAGCCTTCGTCCAACCTTGAGCGGCAACAGCTTGTTTTTGATTCATATCAGCGATAGCAGACGAAACGGAAACATCCTTGAGTTCTTTCGCCATATTCAGATCAAACTCAGAACGAGAGGTAGAAGCGGCTATATTCGCCTGTTTCGTTGCCTCTGTAGCCGTTTGTTGACGAATGAGGTTATTTTGCGCTTCCATGTTATCAACTTGCGCCTTAGCAGTACGATAAGCAAGAAACTGGGAAATAGCATCAGAAATGCCAAGATTCCAACCTCGGTAAGCTTGCATAGTCGGAGCGTTGAATTTAGCAGGTTCATATTGCGGAGTTGAACCAGAGCTATTACCAGTAACACCGTTGCCGTAGACAAGGTTAGGATTAAGCCCAGCGGCACGAATACGAGCCATTTGTTGAGTTGGAGAATTGTATTCATTCTGCAAATTCCACATGTTTAAAGAACGCTGGTACGCTTTCTCATTTTCTTGTTGTTGCCATTGCGCTTGATACTTTGCAATTTCCATGTTAGCCTTATTGGTATCTTGTACCGCCTTGTTATTCATAGCGGAAGAACCAAGGCCTCCAAGGAGAGAGCCAACGCCAGAGATTATACCACCAATGATACTCATAACGAACGGATTGTGTAGTAGTTAACAACATCCGGGTTATAGCGATTTACGAACCGCTGAACATTCTTATAAACCCTAGAAGCAAGACTATAAAACTCTATTTCTACTGGTTGTTCTACCGTAGTAAGAGAAATTGTTAATTTGTAACGCTTAAAACCCATAATATCAAATGTTTAAAGATTAATAACTAGAGTCCGCCGCAGACTATGGTATTCAACTTCTATTACAAATTCTTACAATTAAGATAGCTCCTTATGAAAAAATTTTATTTTATTACGCTTAGTTTTTGAAAAAACTTATTGTACCTTTGCCCTAATCACTCAATAAAGGTATAACCATGACAACTAAGTTCTTGCTCTCGTCCGATGACAATACTCGCAGTGGCCTTCTGAAAAAGAAGATCATACATTATTATATGGCCAATGGAGACGCTACTATAGCGGAGGTATGTAAAGAAATGAATCTCAGTATCCCCACCGTCACTAAGCTAATTAGCGAATTACAAGAGGACGGTTATATACTCGACTTTGGAAAACAAGAGACTAGTGGAGGGCGTAAACCTAGTATTTACGGGCTCAATCCCGTATCCGGCTATTTTGTGGGCGTAGATATACTGAAAGATCAACTGAATCTAGCCATATTAGATTTTAAAGGAGATAAGATCCGCATTGAGCAGAATATCCCTTATACACTCGAAAACACACCAGCCGCTTTAGACCATCTTTGCGAATGCATCAATGAATTTATAAACTCGTTGCCGATCCCAAGGGAAAAGATATTAAGCATTGGCATTAATATATCCGGACGGGTAAATCCTTTCGCCGGATATAGCTATAGCATTTTTTACTTTGAGGAGAAGCCCTTATCTCAAATCCTTGAGGAAAAACTACATATAAAGATCTATATAGAGAATGACACCCGTTCCATGGCTTACGGCGAATATCTTCAAGGAGTCGTAAAAGGAGAGAAAAATATCCTATTCATCAATATATCTTGGGGATTAGGTATCGGCATCATCATAGACGGCAAGGTTTATTTCGGGAAATCAGGTTTCTCCGGAGAATTTGGGCACTTCAGCTTCTTCGAGAATGAGATTCTTTGCCATTGCGGTAAAAAAGGATGCCTCGAGACTGGAGCTTCCGGTTCTGCCCTATACCGTACCCTCCTTGAGCGGTATAAAGAGGGTAGCAACACCATATTGGCCAGTAAAATCGATGCCGGGGAATACATCGGGCTCTCTGACTTGATCGACGCCATTCACAAAGAGGATATGCTATCCATTGAGATACTGGAGGAGATCGGTTTTAATCTAGGTAAAGGAATAGCCGGATTGATGAACATTTTCAATCCGGAACTGGTCGTACTGGGCGGCCCCTTGTCGCAGACGGGAGAATATTTAAGCCTACCTATTAAAAGTGCCGTCAGGAAGTACTCTTTGAACTTGGTAACCCGTGATACTCAGATCAAAGTATCCAAATTAGGTGAAAGAGCGGGTATATTAGGAGCCTGCCTGCTATCTCGATCTAAAATTCTAGGTATGATTTAATATGTATTTCAAAGGAATTAAATAAAAAATAAATAATTATTTCATTTTCTCGATAAAACACCACTATATTATTAAAATATTTTATTTATATTTGCAGCATAATTAAAATCAGAGGTTAAAACTCATAAAAATAACGCAGATATGGATAAAATTAAAGGATTGATCGATGCTCCCTTTACTCCGTTCTACGAGAACGGGGAAGTTAATTACGAGCCCATTGAAGATTATGCGAAACTTCTTGTGAAAAACGGGCTGAAAGGCGTATTCATCAATGGTTCTTCCGGAGAAGGTTATATGCTGACAGAGGAAGAACGCATGAAATTGGCCGAGAAATGGATGGAAGCAGCTCCGGAAGGCTTTAAAGTAATCGTGCACGTAGGTAGCACATGCGTTAAGTCTAGCCGTAATTTAGCGGAACATGCTCAAAAGATCGGCGCTTGGGGTATTGGCGCTATGGCTACCCCTTTCCCTCGTATCGGTCGAATTGAGGAATTGGTAAAGTACTGCGAGGAGATCGCTTGCGGCGCTCCTGCCTTACCGTTTTACTACTATCATATCCCTGCGTTTAACAACGCTTTCCTCCCTATGCTGGATTTCTTAAAAGCAGTAGACGGGCGTATCCCTAATTTCGCCGGTATCAAATATACATACGAGAGCTTATACGAATACAATCAATGTCGTTTATACAAGGATGGTAAATTCGACATGTTGCACGGACAGGATGAAACGATTCTTCCTTGCCTTGCGATGGGTGGAGCGCAAGGAGGTATCGGTGGTACCACAAACTATAACGGAAAAGAATTAACCGGTATCCTAGAGGCTTGGGCAGCCGGTGACTTAGAGACAGCTCGCGAGAGACAAAACTTCTCTCAGGAGGTTATTAACGTTATCTGCAATTACCGTGGTAATATCGTCGGAGGAAAACGCATCATGAAATTGATCGGATTAGATCTCGGCAAGAACCGTACCCCGTTCCGGAATATGACGGACGAAGAAGAGGCCGCAATGAAAGCGGAATTAGAGGCTATCAATTTCTTTGAAAGATGTAATAAATTCTAAGGTATGGCAGCGTTTGACAATTTATCTAATCCATCGGAATATCTAGCTTATTGGGGCAAGACCTATCGGAATGAGCTTCTTTCCAATATTCTTCCTTTTTGGATGAAATACGGACTGGACAAAGAGAACGGCGGTTACTTTACTTGCGTAGACCGGGATGGTACTCTGATGGACTCCACTAAATCCGTTTGGTTCCAAGGACGATTCGCCTTTATCTTGGCATATGCCTATAATCACATTGAGAAGAACGAAGAATGGCTGAGAGCCTGTAAAAACGGTATCGATTTCATCGAGAAACATTGTTTTGATACGGACGGACGTATGTTCTTCGAGGTGACAGCGACAGGCATCCCTGTACGTAAACGCCGTTACGTATTCTCCGAGACTTTCGCGGCGATCGCTATGGCTCACTATGCATTGGCATCAGGCGACAAAGGCTATGCTGAGAAGGCCGTGAACTTATTCAAGCAAGTATTACACTATAAGAATACCCCGGGATTATTGGAGCCTAAATTTCGTGAAGGTCTCGTGGCGAAAGGCCATTCTTTCTGCATGATACTGATCGATACGGCGGCACGCATCCGTGAGGCCATAAACGATCCCATACTTACACAACAAATCGATGATTCCATAGCCGAGCTACGCCGTGATTTCATGCATCCCGAATTCAAGGCTATCTTGGAGACAGTAGGACCCAACGGTGAGTTTATCGACTCTATCGCCGGGCGTACCATCAATCCCGGCCACTCCATCGAGACCGCATGGTTTATCTTAGAAGAGGCCAAATACCGAGGATGGGACCCTCAACTGAAAGAGATGGGCTTACAAATCCTCAACTGGTCTTGGGACTGGGGCTGGGATAAGACGTACGGCGGAATCAACTATTTCAAGGATTGCAAAAACTTCCCTCCCCAAGAGTATTGGCACGACATGAAGTTCTGGTGGCCACAATGCGAGGCGGTTATCGCTACGCTTTACGCCTACCAAGCGACTGGCGACGCCAAATATCTCGAAATGCACAAACTAATAAACGATTACACATTTAATCATCTCCCCGACAAAGAATATGGGGAATGGTATGGCTACCTACACTTCGATGGTAGTCTCTCTCAATCTGCCAAAGGCAATCTATTCAAAGGTCCGTTCCACATTCCTAGAATGCTTCTCAAATGTAGTTTACTCTGCGACGAAATTCTTTCTAAATAACTTTATCTAAAATACTGAAAATTGGTCAATTGACATCAGGGGTCACAACCGTGGCTCCTGATGTTTCTAAGGCTTTGTTTTCCTTTTTATTTTCCTCAATCAAATGAAAAATAAGAAATTATATCCTTGGATCGTAGTCGGTTTACTATGGGTTGTCGCCTTACTGAACTATATGGATCGCCAGATGCTATCAACCATGAAATCAGCTATGATGGTGGATATCGTGGAACTAGAGTCTGCGGCGAACTTCGGACGTTTGATGGCGGTCTTCCTCTGGATCTACGGATTCATGAGCCCTGTAGCCGGTATGGTGGCAGACAGGGTAAACAGGAAGTGGCTAATCGTGGGTAGCTTATTTGTCTGGTCCTTCGTGACTTTGATGATGGGGTATTGCACGGATTTCAATCAGATCTATTACCTACGTGCCTTGATGGGGGTCAGTGAGGCCCTGTATATTCCTGCCGGATTATCGCTTATCACAGATTATCACCAAGAGAAAACACGCTCATTAGCCGTAGGTATCCATATGACAGGTCTATACGTAGGCCAAGCCTTGGGGGGATTCGGAGCTACGGTGGCCAGTGCTTATACGTGGGAAACGACTTTCCATTGGTTTGGTATCATCGGCATCGCTTATAGCGTGGTCTTGATCATCTTCTTACACGATAAGAAAGATCATGTGGAACAAGCCGTAAAACTGGAAAATTATCCGAAAGAGAATCCGATTTCCGGTGCGTTTAAAGGATTAGGGATGTTATTCACGAACATCGCTTTTTGGATCATTCTTCTTTATTTCGCCACGCCGAGCTTACCGGGTTGGGCGACAAAGAACTGGCTCCCTACCCTATTCGCTGAAAATCTCTCGTTGGATATGTCCGAGGCCGGTCCGTTATCTACATTCACGATCGCTATCTCTTCCTTTATAGGGGTAATCGCCGGAGGTATTTTATCCGATAAATGGATCCAGCGGAATGTCCGGGGACGTGTATACACAGGCGCCATCGGTTTGGCATTAACGATACCCTCTCTCCTATTACTAGGATTTGGGCACAACTTCCCGATGATTATCGGCGGTGGTCTTTGCTTCGGTATCGGTTATGGTATATTCGACGCCAATAATATGCCTATCCTTTGCCAATTCATCTCCCCCCGTTATCGGGCTACAGCCTATGGAATTATGAATATGACCGGTGTATTTGCCGGAGCCGCCATCACGGATATACTAGGAAAATCTACCGACGCTGGTAATCTTGGCCATGACTTCGCCATGCTAGCCGGATTGGTACTCATGGCACTTTTAATCCAAGTGATCTTCTTACGTCCGAAAGTCGCTAATATGACCGACGAATGCTAATTAATCTCATCCAATAAACTAAATAAACAACAAAAAAGTAATTCATTATGAAGAAGAATCTACTGCTCTTAATGCTTGCGCTCCTACTTCCGGCATTTATGTACGGACAAGAGCAGACAGTCTCCGGAACAGTGCTGGATACCTATAACATGGGTGTCCCCGGTGCGTCTATCGTTGAAAAAGGCACGACAAATGGAACGATTACCGATTTCGACGGTAATTACACTCTCACCGTATCCAACAAAAACGCCACATTAGTATTTTCTTTCATTGGGTACAAGACACAAGAAATTCCAGTAGCTGGGAAAGCCAAAGTAGACGTGATCCTACAAGAAAACGCCGAACAGCTAGACGAAGTAGTGGTAACCGGTTACGGTGGCTCACAAAAGAGAGCGACCTTGACAACCTCTATCTCTAAATTGGATAACGCCGTACTGGAAAACGCAGCGATGTCTAACGCCGGACAATCCTTGCAAGGAACCGTATCTGGTTTGCGTGTCGTAAACACGACCGGTCAGCCGGGAGCAAACCCAAATATCGTACTTCGTGGCGGAGCTACCATAACAGGTAAGGATAATGGCGCATTGGTCGTTGTAGATGGTATCGTGCGCAACTCATTGGCCGACATCAACCCCTCCGACATCGAGTCTATCCAAGTATTGAAAGACGCAGCCTCAACCGCTATCTACGGTGCCCGTGCCAATGGTGGCGTAATCTTGGTTACCACGAAACGTGGTAAAGAAGGATCCGCTTCCGTCTCTTACAAGTTCAAGGGAGGTGCCAACTTTGCTCGCACAGGTTATGATTACTTAAACGCTCACGATTATATTTACTACAATCGCTTAGGATACCAAAGAACAGGACGTTCAGGCATGGATAACCAAATGGGATACGGTATCGGAAATGACCTATTTGATATCCGTTATTTGGATGACAGTACCAAAGGCCTCTTGGCAGAAGGTTGGCAACAAATGCAAGACCCAACCGATCCGAATAAACAAATCTTATTCAAGGATTACTCAGGGCAAATGAAAGACGCAGCCTTCCAAGACCCTTCTTTCACGCAAGATCATTATATCAATATCACAGGAGGTAACGACAAAGGTACATTCGCAGCCAGCTTAGGTTACTACAAAGAAGACGGTCTCATTAAGGGAACCAGCTACGAGCGTTTCTCCGGGACATTCAATGGATCCTATAAGATATTTCCGATCTTGACAGTCAACGCTGGAACGACTTATACATGGTCTCGCCAGCCGGGTCTTTGGATCGGATCATATGAGTTCTTCTATCGCACAATGAGCCAACGCCCTACATGGAACCCATACATGGAAGACGGATCTCCCGCTTCAGGCTTCGGCACGGGTGATGGAAACCCTCTTTACTACAAAGATAAATTAACGAATACGAATGGAACCCGCCGCTCTACCTATAATATCGGTTTTGATCTAGAGATCATCCCGAAGAAATTAATCTTGAAAGAGAATAGCGCCCTATACCACGTAGACGATCAAACAGATAAGTTCGAGAAATCTTACCAACAACAAAACGCCACTAGCCCGAATCTTACCCGTAAGGCTGAGGCCAAATATATAAAGCAGAACCAACAGCAACATAGTGTTACTTTGACGTACACAGACACATTCAAAGAAAAACACAATCTGGAGGCAATGCTTGGTGGCGAGTATTTCAATTGGCATCAATATACGCTGAACGCAAGGACCGAAAATTCTCCGTCGGATGACATCCCTACTTTGAACGCTGGTAGTAATCGTACCTATACTTATAGCTACAAGGAAGGCTATCGTATCCTTTCTGGCTTTGCCCGTGTAAACTATAACTACAATTACAAATACCTATTATCGGTCGTAGCTCGTTATGACGGAATCTCCAAGTTGAGCGATAACCGTTGGGGCTTCTTCCCGGGTATCTCCGCTGGTTGGAATATCATGGAAGAGGAGTTCTTTAAGGAATCGAAGTTGGTAGATGTGATCTCTAACCTGAAGCCTCGTATCAGCTACGGCGTGAACGGTAACGTAAACGGATTAGGATACTACGACGTATATGGCAGCTATGGGCAGAAAGACGCGAACGGATCGATCATAACAAACTATGATGGCTCTGTAGGTTTCTATAATGACAAATTGGTAAACGGTGGATTACGTTGGGAGCAAAGTAAATCTTTCGAAGTAGGTTTGGATATAGGATTCTTCAACAATCGCCTGAGCTTTATCCTAGACTATTATAATCGTACGACTTCCGATTTGTTGACAGATTTGGATTTACCCAATTACACTGGTTTCAACAGCATCAAAACCAACTTGGGAACTTTACGTAACCAAGGTTTCGAGATGGAAGTAAAAGCGAATATCCTAAACAACGTAAACGGATTCAGTTGGGATGTATCAGCAAACTTATCTACGGTAGCGAACAAGATTGTCAAGCTTCCGGCCAATGGGAACGAAAATAACCGCCAAGGAGGTTACCAAGTATACGACCCGCAAAAGGGTGAAGTCGTATGGGTTGGCGGAAAACAAGAAGGTGGTAAGCTGGGTGATTTATTTGCCTTCAAGCAAGATCATATCTTCAAGGATTGGGATGACGTGAAAGCGAATGCCAATAACCGCTACGACGCAATTGGAGAATTGTATGGCCCCGCCGCATGGGAAGCTTTAAAGGATAAGGCAGGTAAGCAACCGATCGAGCCGGGTGACGTTTGTTGGGCCGACTTGAACAATGATGGCGTAATCAACAATCTAGACCGCGTGAAAGTAGGTAATCTTTTCCCGACAGTAACCGGTGGTTTCTCCACGACATTAGGCTATAAAGATTTCTCTTTATACGCTCGTTTTGATTATGCGTTAGGGCATACGCTGTATAACGACTTAGCCGCACGTTCACTTGGACAATATCAAGGTTCGTTTAACATCATCGATATGGTGAAAGACAGTTGGTCGGAGACAAACCAGAATACGGATATACCTAAGTTCTACTATGCCGATCAGTTGAGCAAGAAGAATATTACTCGCTCCAACAATGGTTTGACAGCAGTTGACAACAACAGCTCCCGCTTCTACGAAAAGGGTGATTATCTAGCTTTACGTGAAATCACATTGACTTGGAACCTACCGAAAAAATGGATTAACAAAGCCTTGATGAGCAATGCCTCTGTTTATGTAACCGGACAAAACTTGTTCTACATCACAGGATATACCGGTGTATCTCCGGAACCGGCGGTAGATACTACCTATGGTCAAGGTCTTGATAACGGTAGATACCCAACTCCTAAAACGGTTCTTCTTGGTTTATCCGTAACATTTTAGTCAAACCCATTAAAAAAGACAGACATTTATGAAAAAGATAATTATAGCCATGATGGCAGCAGTCTCATTACTGAATTTCAGCGGATGCGACTCCTTGGACATGGAACCCGTAAGTAGTATTTCCGACGCAAACTATTGGAAATCCCCGGACCAGTTTAAGGCATTCAACATAGGTTTACACGGATTGCTCCGTTCACAATCCAGTTATAACATATTCGTATTGGGCGAACCTCGCTCGGACATCTACGGAGATCAGCCGTTCGGAGGCGAGGCTACCCAAGGCGTAGAGCGTTTCTCATACAATACGATCAACGCAGAGTTTACAGGAATCAGCAACTTCGCTAATTTTTATACGACACTGAACCAAATCAACTTGATGATCCGTAGAACGAACGAGACCGATTTATTAGGCGAGGCCGAAAAGAACTATTACTTAGGGCAGGCTTACGGTTTACGCGCCTATATCTATTTCCATTTGTTACGCTCTTGGGGAGACGTTATCATTACTACGGAGCCAACCTTAGGTAGCGAATTGGACATCTCTCACCTTGATAAGGCCGCTTCTCCAGCGAGTGAGGTGATGGATCTGATCAAGAAGGATATCGATGCCTCGGAAAAAGCTTTTGGCGGAGATTATTCTTATAAACAAGGAAAGTGTTATTGGTCTAAACCCGCTACCTTGATGCTGAAAGGTGAGGTTTATCTATGGAGCGGACGCCAGATGGGTGGCGGCACGGGCGATTATACCGTAGCCAAGACAGCCTTGCAAGATCTTCAACAAAACGGCAACTTAAAGCTGCAAGAGAAATTCACGGACGTTTTCTCTTTCAACAATAAGGAGAACAGCGAGATGATCTTCGCACTCCATAGTGGTAAGGAGGATGATTTCATGATGTGGAGAGACTATAACTGGCGTAACAATATGGTACCTCAACGTGAGTACATGGCAGGCTACTGTGACGAGACAGGAACTCCATTCCTTGAAATACCGGGATACAACCTACAAGGCTTAATGCGCTACCAAGTAAAGAAAGATCATTACCTAAAATCATTCCGCGAAGGTGATACCCGCTTGAAAGGTACCTTGAAGGCCGTTTATAAAAAGCACGAAGACGGCACCTTGGAGTATATCGCACCAATCCAATACAAGTTCCAAGGAACCACCTTGGAAGGTAGTAACGAGAGAAGTTGGTACGATGATTATCCTATCTATCGCTATGCGGATGCCTTGCTATTATTAGCCGAGGCTAAGGCCTTGCTCGGAGAAGATCCTTCTACAGAGATCAACGCCGTTCGCGAGCGTGCTTACGGTTCCGAATATTTTAACGCACATAAGAACGAGGTGGCTTATCCGAATGACAAAGGAAGTTTCTATAACGATAACCCGTTTGAGGCGGGCGACGAGAATGTGATGGAAGCTATCCTTAAAGAGAGACTTCGCGAGTTCTTCTTTGAGGGTAAACGTTGGTACGACTTGAGACGCTTCGGTAAGGATTATGTATTAAAATATACCACAGCACAAGAATCACGTTTATTATGGCCGATCAATGAAGGGGCATTGACAAACAACCCCGCATTGAAACAGACTCCCGGATACTAATCGTACATAGGTTTAAGGCGATTGGATATAACTAGGTTTTTGGCACGAATTCCAAAGGGGCTTTGTTCATATGAATGAATATCGCTACCTTTGGAATTCACATATCTATTAATTTCAACCTACAAACAAAAAACATCATGAAAAAAACTTTCCTGTATTTCTGCCTTCTTTTCATCGTACAAACGGCTTTTGCGGCAGACAGTCTTTATGTGCGAGAGCAACAAATCCCCATCTTGATAGACCGGATCGACAATGTACTTTACGAGATGCGGATACCGGCCCAAAAAGGGGATGTATTAAACGAGATCACGATACAGATCGGAGACAATGTCGACCTGTCGGACATCCAAGCGATACGTCTATTTTATAGCGGAGTGGAAGCTCCATCCCGCAAAGGGGAGCATTTCAGTCCCGTTACGTACATATCCAGCCATATACCGGGAAATACCCGTAAGGCTCTTGAATCTTATTCCGTACGGCAAGATGAGGTTACCGCCCCCTTGTCACGCACGGTAAAACTAACCTCTAAGCAACCGATGCTTAAAGGCATCAATTATTTCTGGGTAAGTATCCAGATGAAGCCAGAGACTTCCTTATTGGCAAAAGTAGCGACTACGATACCTAACGCCCAGATCAACAACAAACCGATCGACATCACTTGGAAAGGAAAGGTGGACGAACGCCATGTAGGTATCGGCGTACGCCAAGCCGGGGATGACGGATCGGCGGCCTTCCGCATCCCGGGATTAGTGACGACGAATAACGGAACATTACTCGGAGTCTACGATATTCGCTATAATAGCAGCGTGGACCTGCAAGAGAAAATCGATATCGGAGTAAGCCGCAGTACCGATAAGGGACAAACTTGGGAACCGATGCGAGTAGCCATGACTTTCAAACAAACGGATGGCCTGCCCCACGGACAAAACGGCGTGGGAGACCCATCGATCTTGGTAGACGAAAAGACCAATACGATCTGGGTAGTAGCCGCATGGACGCATGGTATGGGTAACGAACGGGCTTGGTGGAACTCCATGCCGGGAATGACACCGGACGAGACCGCCCAACTTATGCTCGTGAAAAGTGAGGACGATGGTAAGACGTGGAGCGAACCGATCAACATCACGTCTCAAGTAAAAGACCCGTCTTGGTATTTCCTATTGCAAGGCCCGGGACGAGGCATCACGATGCAAGACGGTACTTTGGTCTTCCCCATCCAGTTTATCGACGCTACCCGTGTGCCGAACGCCGGTATCATGTATAGCAAAGACCGAGGGAAAACATGGCATCTACACAACTTGGCCCGCACGAATACCACCGAGGCGCAAGTTGCCGAGGTAGAACCGGGCATATTGATGCTAAATATGCGCGATAACCGAGGCGGTAGCCGTGCCGTAGCCACTACAAAGGATTTAGGCAAGACATGGACGGAGCATCCTTCCAGTCGTAGCGCCTTACAGGAATCCGTTTGTATGGCCAGCTTGATCAAGGTAAACGCCAAGGATAACATCACCGGCAAGGACCTTCTACTCTTCTCCAACCCGAACACGACGAAAGGGCGTAATCATATCACGATCAAGGCGAGTCTGGACGGTGGACTTACTTGGCCCACGGAGCATCAAGTCTTATTAGACGAGGCCGAGGGGTGGGGATATTCCTGTCTTTCGATGATCGATAAGGAAACGGTAGGAATCTTCTACGAGTCAAGCGTAGCACATATGACCTTCCAAGCTATCAAATTACAGGATCTCATTCATCAATAATCTAAGTATATGCGATATATACTGCATTTTGCAATTGTTTTAAGTTTCTTGTATTCCGGGCCTCTGATGGCCCGGAATCCTGTTTTATTGCCCTTGCCCCAAAAATACGTCCGGACAAACGCTTCGTTCCATCCGAAGGAAATCGCAGTTTCTTCCGAAGGGAAACTCCGTTCCATCCTAATGGAATTCTTGGAGGAGCTGCCGGTAAGCGTCCAACCGGACAGCCGATACAAGATAGAGGTTTCCTTGGTTGACAAATTGGACGGAATCCCCCTCAACTCCGAGGAGGCTTATCAACTAAGCGTCTCTTCCCGGGGGATAACCATCCGGGCGGTATCCGAGCAAGGAGCTTATTGGGCGATACAAACCTTGCGCCAACTGACCGAGTGGCAAGGGAAGCGATATTCCATCCAAGGTTGCGAGATCACCGACTGGCCTGCTTTCCGCATACGAGGATTCATGCAAGACGTAGGGCGGAGCTATATCTCCATGGAAGAACTGAAACGGGAGATCGAGGTACTTTCCCGCTACAAGATGAACGTATTTCATTGGCATCTCACGGAGAACCAAGCTTGGCGTCTGGAGAGCAAGATCTTTCCGATGCTGAACGACAGCTGCAATATGAGCCGTATGCCCGGAAAATATTACACGATCGAGGAGGCAAAGGAGCTGGTTCGCTTTTGTAAAGAACATAACGTACTACTCATCCCGGAGGTAGATATGCCGGGACATAGCGCCGCTTTCATACGGGCCTTCCGTCATGATATGCAGAGCAAGGAGGGTATGGCGATCTTAAAACTATTGATGGATGAGGTTTGCGAGGTATTCGAGGAGGTTCCTTACTTACATATCGGTACGGACGAGGTAAAGTTTACCAATCCGAAGTTCGTACCCGAGATGGTCGCTTATATCCGTGCGAAAAGGAAACAAGTGATCTCTTGGAACCCGGGATGGAAGTACAAACCGGGTGAGATCGACATGGAGCAAATGTGGAGTTACCGGGGAAAAGCGCGACCGGGCATTCCTGCGATCGACTCCCGTTTCCATTATATCAACCATTTTGATACGTTCGCCGACTTGATCGGCTTATACAAAAGCCGTATTTACAATGAACCGCAAGGAAGCCATGATTTGGCGGGTACGATCCTTGCCGTATGGCACGACCGGGTCGTACAGCCGGAGGACAAATTGATCCGGGAGAATAATTTGTATCCGAATCTATTAGCGATCGCCGAACGTTCTTGGTTGGGCGGCGGCTATCAATATTTCGATAAGAACGGAACGATGCTGCCTATCGATCCCGATAACGAGGAACATAAGGCATTTGTCGATTTTGAGCGGCGGATGTTATGGCATAAAGAACATCATTTCCAAGGATACCCGTTCGCCTACGTCAAGCAAACCAACGTGAGATGGCGTATCACCGACCCTTTCCCGAATGATGGGGAACTGACCCGTTCTTTCCCTCCGGAAAAGTCGCTTCAAGCGCAATATACCTATGAAGGGAAAAATTACGGTACGCACGACGCCATCGGTGCCGGTATCTACCTGCGCCATGTCTGGGGACCGCTGGTTCCCGGTGCCTATAAAGACCCGCAACCGAACCATACCGCTTACGCATGGACTTGGATCTATTCGCCCAAGGCGCAAGAGGTAGGTACGTGGATCGAATTTCAAAATTATAGCCGTTCTGAAATGGATCTACCTCCAATGCAAGGAAAATGGGATTATAAAGAAAGCCGTATCTGGGTAAATGATCAAGAGATAACGCCCCCCGTATGGACCGCTACCTACCGGGAGAAGTCCAATGAGATCCCACTGGGGAACGAGAACTGCGTAAGCCGTAAACCAACCCCGGTCCATCTGGAAAAAGGCTGGAACAAGGTGTTCATGAAGCTTCCGGTCGGTACGTTCAATACCCCCGAGGTCCGTCTGGTGAAATGGATGTTTACGTTCGTTTGCGTCACCCCGGATGGAGAGAAAGCGGTGGAAGGACTGGTTTACTCTCCGGATAAACAACTTAAATAACGTCTAATTCGGTTGAATGAAATGAGAAAAATAATAGGAATCTTATCCATCTTCCTCGCTTTCGCATTTATGAGCCAAGCGCAAAAGATCAAGGTGGCTTGCGTAGGTAATAGCGTGACCTACGGCTACGGAATCAAGAACAGGGAAACAAACTGTTACCCGGCCCAATTGCAACAGATGCTTGGAGATGCCTACGAAGTGGAGAACTTCGGGCATAGCGGGGCTACTTTATTAAACAAGGGATATCGTCCTTATACCCAACAAGAGGCGTATCAAAAGGCACTGAGGTTTGCCGGGGATTACGTGATCATCCATCTGGGATTGAACGATACGGACCCTCGGGCATGGCCGAATTACCGGGACGATTTCGTTCGGGATTATCTTTCCTTGATCGAATCCTTCCGGAAAGCCAATCCGAAATGCAAGGTATGGGTTTGCCGTATGACTCCGATATCTCACCGCCATCCTCGTTTTAAATCCGGTACAAGAGACTGGTACTGGATGGAGCAAGCGCTTATCGAAGAAATCGCCCGGATAGCCGGCGCGACTTTGGTCGATTTGCAGGAAGGATTATACGACCGTCCGGATCTATTGCCTGACGCATTGCATCCCAACGCTGAAGGTGCCGGTATCTTGGCCCGCACCGTTTATGGGGCGCTAACCGGCGATTACGGAGGATTACAGCTTCCTGCCATCTATTCGGACCGGATGGTCTTGCAACGGGATCAACCGCTTCCTATATCTGGCATCGCCAACCAAGGGGAGAAAGTAACCGTTACCCTCGCCGGACAAAAGAAGGAGACCGTAGCCGGTACGAACGGGAAATGGACTGTCACGCTCGATCCCTTGCGGGTAAGCGGGAAATCCTATACCTTAACGGTTTCTACCCCCAGCCGCACGCTGAACTATCGGGATGTAGTAGCCGGGGAAGTCTGGCTATGCTCCGGACAATCCAACATGGCGTTCCGGGTAAACGAGAGCGTAAAGGAAGAACAACAGCAACAATTGGATTATGCGAAACAACACTCGCAAATCCGTTTATTCGACCTAAAGCCCCGCTGGGAGACCTACGCCGTGGAATGGGACGCTTCCGTACTGGATTCATTGAACCGCCTGCAATATTACCACGACGCCCAATGGGAAGTATGCGACACGCGGAATACCGCACGCTTCTCGGCCATAGGATTTGCCTTCGGGCGTATGCTGGCCGATAGCTTACAAGTACCCATCGGATTGATATTGAACGCTGTTGGCGGCTCGCCTACGGAGGCATGGATCGACCGGAAAACACTGGAATTCGAGTTTCCGGATATCTTACAGGATTGGACGAAGAACGACTTTATCCAAGATTGGGTACGTGAACGGGCGGCCTTAAACATCAAGCAAGCGTCCAACCCGCTCCAACGCCATCCGTATGAGCCTTGTTATCTGTTCGAGGCGGGTATCCAACCCCTTCATCGATATCCCATCAAAGGGATTATTTGGTACCAAGGAGAATCGAACGCCCATAATATGGAAGTACACGAACGATTATTCCCGCTATTGGTGAACAGCTGGCGCCAGAATTGGAACGCAGACCTGCCTTTCTACTATGTCCAACTATCCAGCATAGACCGCCCGAGTTGGACTTGGTTCAGGGACAGCCAACGCCGCCTAGCGCAAACCGTATCGAATACGGGTATGGCCGTTAGTAGCGATCGTGGGGATTCTTTAAACGTTCACCCTACCCGAAAAAAAGAGATTGGCGAACGACTGGCACATTGGGCCTTGAACAAGACCTACGGACATAACGTAATCCCATCCGGCCCTTTGTTCCGCAGCGCAACGTTTACCGATAACGCCGCCTATATCACTTTCGATTACGCAAAGGGCTTGACAACTTCCGATGGGGACCCCATCCGTACATTCGAGATCGCCGAGCGGGAAGGACTTTACTATCCGGCGCAAGCCGTGGTAGAGAACGGGAAAGTAAAGGTGTGGAACGATCAAGTGACTCACCCGAAGCTGGTACGCTACGGCTGGCAACCCTTCACGAGAGCGAATCTTGTAAACGAGGCGGGCATGCCGGCCTCTACGTTCCGGGCTATAAAAGAATAAGCTATGCATAATAAACAACAAATCACCGGCTGGCTGTTCCTCCTGCTACTCTGCGTAGCGGGATGCGGCCAGCCTGTATCTAAAAAACAGAACACCATGATAAACTGGACAAAATTACCGGATCTACCGGGAGCAGCCGATACGGCCTCCCTTGGCGTTTCCGCCCCATTCGCTGGCATCCATAACGGCGTATTGATCGTTGCCGGAGGTTGCAACTTTCCGGACAAACCCGTCACCGAGGGAGGAGCCAAGCGATATTATAGCGAGATATTCGTCCTTCTTCCCGAAGGCTGGAAAGAGATCGACCGACTGCCTCTTCCCGTCGCCTACGGCGCTACGGTTTCCACCCCGGAAGGTATCGTTTGCATAGGAGGAAACAACAGTGATTCTTCCTTGGTCGAGGTCTCCCGCATCTCCTATAACCCCACGAAAGGAGAGGTAGCGGTTTGCGCCTTACCCTCCTTACCGTCTCCAATGGATAATCTCTCGGCTGCTTTTACCGGACAGGAGATTTACGTAGCAGGGGGAAATGAGAACGGACAGCCCTGCCATACCTTCTTACGCCTCAACCTCGCGAATATCGAAAAGGGATGGGAACAACTACCGGACTTCCCGGGAGCAGCCCGTGTACAACCGGTATTAGCGGCCGGAGAAAGTCCCAACGGCACACGTATTTATCTAGCCGGAGGCTTCCAGCCCATCCTAAACGAAGAGGAACCGATCGTCCCGACGGATGTATTGGTATTCGACCCGGCAACTTTTACCTGGCAACAAGAGACCGTTCTTCCCCCGTTTAAGGACGGAGCGAACCGTACCCTAACAGGAGGCTGTGCCGTGACTTTCCAAACGGATAAAATCTTATTTATGGGAGGTGTGAACTACGATTGTTTCTTAGCCGCCATCGCCCGACCGATCCATTTAGCGAAAGCGGAGGCGGCGCGAGATTCAGCGGCCATTACCCGCCTGCAAGCGGAAGCCAAGGCCTATATGCACCATCCGGTAGAATGGTACCGGTTCAATACCACCTTACTCCAATACGACCTATCCACGAAAGCATGGAGCGATCTGGGCGAATATGAGCAGTTGGCCCGTGCCGGAGCGGGAGCGGTTATCCAAGATGGCCGATTAACCATCATCAACGGGGAATTGAAACCGGGTATCCGAACTCCACAGGTGAACCAAGCGAAATTATAATAGGGATTTAGTGGGATCGCTGGTAAGTTTGCCAACGATCCCTGTTTACTTTTCCCACCCGATTTTCAGTATCCGGAGTCTATTTAGAGCATACGTATCCCAAGGCAAATCCTAGACAATAAGCACGTAAATAATGTTCTTATATAAATCATTGAACATAAACATCTTAAAAAGACGATTATACTTTCCGCGAAACACGTACGTGTTTTTGGAAAAAGTCGTACATGTTTTTCGGGAAACACGTACATGTTTTTCGGGAAACACGTACATGTTTTTACTGAATCACACGACAGGAAACAAGAGCGTATATGGAAATATACAATAAGCCTACCTTATCATCAAATCTAAACAGTATTTCTTCCCAATCTCTATTTCATAGATATTTTGGTGCAGTTACCTTGAATAAATCTTGATTATCCAACTTTTAATATTATCTTTGTTCTTAGAGCGCATTAACATAACCATCTAAACATACTAAACACATGAAAACCAACATCGCATTATTAATAGAGCAATCCGTTAACGTTATAGACTCCTTAAATAAAGGACTACGATTAACACCCGAAGAACAACAATTTTTTTGTGAACACTTCGAACGTGAAGAAATCAAGAAAAACGAGTTTACCATAAGAATCGGTGATTACGAAAAATATCTTTATTTCATAGAAAGTGGTATCCTACGTTATTGGACTGCACAAGAATATGGTGATCCGGACAAAGAAATCACCTTTTGGTTTTCTTTCCCGGGCGAATTCGCCAACTCGTACTTTTCCCTTAAAGAAAATCAGCCATCACTCATACATATACAAGCATTGACAGACTGTGTAATCTGGAAATTATCGAAGCTAGACTTAGCTGATTTATATCAAACCTCCCTAAACATAAATAAGATTGCAAGAATTGTTCTCGAAGATGCTTTATGCCGGAAAATAACGAGAGAGACCTTGCTACTTGGTTCCTCCGCCGAAGCTATTTATGAGGATCTTATAACCAAAGAAAAAGAACTGATTAATAATATACCATTAAAGTATTTGGCATCTTACATAGGAGTCACCCCTCAAAGATTAAGTCAAATAAGGAGAAAAGTTCATTAATAAGACAACTTATTTTTCGTTCCACTTTTGCGTTAGAGAATTATAATGAAGAATCTGTTGTGTTAAATCTTCTTTATAAAGCAAGAAACCTAAGTAAATAATTAAAATAGTTTCATTTCATAATATAATAACTGTCAATAATTTTGTCAAATTAAAAGAGAGGAGTTTATATGCAAAACGAATTTGACAACATGACATTAAAAGACTTCGAAAATAGAGGTCAAGACTTATTAACCAGAGCAAAACAGGTTGATGATTATATATCGTATAGACATAGAATCCAGCATTTACCTTATCGTGTCATCTCTTTGACCGGTTCTAGTGCCCACATGAGAGTGATCGATCCATATTCAAATAAAGAAAAAGAAATGATCAGTTTCGTTTCCAATGATTATCTGGGCTTATCACACCATCCAGAGGTTATAAAAGCAGGGATTGATGCGCTTGAACAATATGGAGCCGGAGCGGGGGCCAGCCCTTTGATTGGCGGGCACAACTTCTTGCATGAGCAGTTAGAGCAAGAGATCGCTCATTTCTTGAAAAATGAGTATGCAATAACCTATACATCCGGATACGCCGCAAATTGTAGCACATTACTAGCCATGATGGGTAAAGAAGATATCGCAATCATGGATATGTTTACTCATGCGAGTGTATTTGACGGTTGTTTATGTACCAATACAAAGAGGTTCCTTCACAACGACATCGATTCCTTGGTGCATGTCCTAAACAACGCAAAGAGCTTCAAAAATCGCTTTGTAATTATTGATGGCGTTTACTCCCAAGATGGGGATATCGCCTTTCTTGATCAAATTTATACCGTATGTAAAGAGCATGACGCATTCCTCATTGTTGATGACGCTCATGGTATTGGTGTATTAGGCAAAACAGGCCGAGGAATTATTGAGGATTATGATCTTCTCGACAAAGTAGATATAATTACCGGAACATTCAGCAAAGCTTTCGGATGCGTGGGAGGTTATGCCATAGCCAGAAAAGAGATCATAACTTTACTCAGATATTATTCAAGGCAAAATATATTTTCCGCTGCCGCTACACCCCAAACCGCCGCATCCGCAATAAAAGCCATCCAACTGATTGACCAAGAACCCCAATGGAGAAACACACTAGCCGACAATATCGAATATTTTAAAACCGGACTTGAAACCTTAGGTCTTGATTATGGTAATACCGAATCAGCGATATTCCCCGTAATGGTACGTAATGAACACTATGTGAAAGAAGCAGCTCGCATATTATTTGAGCAAGGAATATATGTAAACCCAATCAGTTATCCAGCTGTACCGGAAAAATTATCCCGTCTTCGCTTCAGCTTAACAGCTATGCATACGAAGGAGGAGTTGGATAAGACATTTAGTATCCTTGAAAACATTAGGAAGAAATACAAACTAGCACAAATATAATCACATTTATAAATTATATAAAGATTAGCAGCTTTGTTATTTACAGCAAAAATCAATAATTTAGAAACCTTCACTTTTACAAAGAAAACAATCATGATAAAAATTATCATTTATTCATACGGCATCTCAAGTAGTTAATATATATTCATCACTATAAAATCAATAAATATCTACTTTAACAAAGTAAATATTTACACAAATATACATAAAATTCAATATATGAAAACTAGACATTTATTAAATATATTATTATTAGCACTTTATACAAGCAGCTGTAATAAAGAAGACACCCCTCTAATCAAAACAGAAACTGTCAAAATATTTCTTTTATCAGAAACAAATAGAATCCAAAATGAAGATATTGAAAATCATGAATATATACTAGCAAAAGAAGAAAATCAAGTCGATTTTCAAGAAATAAATATTTCTGCGATCGAGGGTTTCCATTATGAAAAAGGGTATGAGTATGAATTACTAGTTGAAAAAAAGACCCTCGTTAATACTAATTTTGACAATAATCAGACTAAATACAAATTAATTGAGTTAATCTCAAAAAACAAAGTAGATTTTAAATATTTGATTATAACTAAAGAAAATCCCTTCATACTACATTCAGCCGGAGGCAGATTCGAAATACCTCTGCAATGTATAAAAGAAAAATATATTAACAACAAATTATCAGAAAAAGAGCACCATCCTTTAAAAGGATTAAAATATAAGATTGGAACTAATTATGGAGGTATTACTAATATAGTAAAAGAAGGGAAAGAAATCGGTTTTTACAAAATAATTATCGAGAGATATGGAGCATACAACATGAATGGGATTCCTGAATGGTTTTGTGCTTTTTACACTAAAAATGCAAATTTAAATTTTGACCTAAAACCATCTCCAATCTATGAGCAAATATTTGAGCAACCACAAACTAAAGGAGAGCAGTATCTTATCCTTCCGATCATAAATATTTCAATTGGAACATTTGATATATAAAGATCCTATATTAAAATGCAACAAAATTAACACAGCAATTATTCACCTTATAAATATATATTATCATGAAAAAAGAAATCTTTATCTTACTAACTGCTTCACTTGTAGTTTCTTCATGCGTTGACAATGAAGATATATACAAAAATCCAGACAATAGTAAAAAGGATCAAGTCTTAACACTATCCAAATATCCTCAGAAAGTCATAGACATTGAAACTGGCAGTAAAGAACACTTAGCTCTTTTAAATGCAACCACACGATCTACCTTTCTCATTAAGGATAGTGTTTGGCCGGATAAAAAAGGTCATTCACTCATATATGAAACAAATGAACACGGTACAGCAGCCAATACAATGAGATACATCTATTTGGGATCATTACTGAAAGGTGGCTCGCTAGAAGAACAGCGTTTTCAACGCTTAACAAACGAATTAGACCCTCTTTATATATCCTACTCTTTTCCTGCTAAGATTGTAGGAGATATAATAGAGAAGCCCAGCTTGCAGTCGCAAAGAACATCTTTAAGTAAAATAATGAATCAAGAAGGGATGACAGGCAAACAGATTGTTTCATTTATCTATGACATGAATCAGTTCACCTATTATAATGAATTAAAATTAGCATTTAATTGCAATATAGACGTTGCAAGTGTTTTTAACATATCTACAAGTGTTGCGCAAGGAAAGATCAGGAAGAAATGTGGATTAGTAGCTAAATTTATACAAAAAAATTTCACAGTTGATTTAGATTTACCAGCAGATGGATGCCTTTTAAAAAACAATAATGAATTATCAAATGTTGGTCCATACGATCCTGTTTATATAAGTTCAATAACCTATGGAAGAATGGGAGTAATGATGTTCGATTCTAGTTATGCATATGATTCATTAAGAGTAGCAGTAAAAGCAGCCTTTGATGCAAAAATAATAAATGGGAAATTAGAGCTAACAAGTGAACAAACGAAAATAATTAGTGAAGCAGACTTAAAAATTGCAATCATAAGTGGTGATGGTAGCTATTCTGTGAAAACAGTGGATGGAATTAACGGATTTAAGGAATTTATTATAGCTGGAGGAGAATTTAGTAAGGATGTTCCTGGAGATCCTATATTTTATTCAGCAAGCTACTTAAGTGATGATTCTCCATTCTACGCAAAATTCAGAGTAAACATACCTTATAAATAATTATACTATGAGAATTACATCAATATTTTTATTTACAATCATCATATTTGGAGGATTATCATGTTCAAATGATGATAGCCTTATTCATAATAAGACTAAAGGAATCTTAGAGAAATATCCTGAACCCACTGTCACAATAACAGCTCATAATCATATACCTTTTCTTGCTAAAAATATTTTAGAAGAAAAAGCGATTACAAAAAGTGTAAATATTATCTCCGATATTGCATGGGCAAATGGATTTGGAAGAACAATTACAGCCCGATCGGATGAAATGGTAATACCAGACAATATGAATAGATACATATACCCGGGATCAATATTGGAAGCATCTAGCATTGCAGAGACACGATTTACTCCAATACCTGTAAAAAACAATCCGGTCCATGTCTCTGTCTCTTTTCCTGCTAAAAAAGTAGGAGGAACTATAAAAGAGCCTTCTTTATTGAATATCAGACAATTTGTCATGGATCTAATGCAACAAAATAATATAGGAAAACAAAGTGCAACATTAAGTTTTGATGTTCAAAAATTTGTATCATATGATGAATTAAAAATGACTTTTGGCTCTAATGAAAATACAGGATTATTGTTTTGGGGAACTTCTTCTGCGCAATATCAAAATAAATATAGAATCATACGCAGCTCTGGACTTTGCATAAAATTTATTCAGAAATATTTCACATTAGACATGGATATTCCTAGTAATGGTCTAATTTCAGGAACTATACCAGGAGGATACTCACCTGTATACGTTAGCTCTATTGCCTATGGAAGAATAGGTATTCTCACACTAGAAACAAATTACGATTATGAAAAAGCTAACAAATTAGTGAAAGAAACTTTTAATTCGCTATTTATTAACAAGAATAATACACTCACAAAGGAGCAAGAAGCCTTTTTCAATAGCGCAGAAATGAAAGTTTTCATAGCAGGAGGATCAGGGGTCACAGGAGTTAAAACTATAGGAGGTATTAAAGAATTCACAAATTATATTACAGAGGGAGGAGAGTTTTCAGCATCCTCACCAGGTAAACCAATTTTTTGTTCTTTTGCAAACTATAGTGACGATTCTCCATATCGCATTAATTTCAAAATAGATATAGACAGTGATCCTGTTTATGCAAGACTTGAATATGATATAACCAAAGATGTATCAGGTGGAAATGTTAAATCATGGTATACTGATGCTAATGTTTATTTAAGGTTTTATGCAGATAAAGCCTGTTCAATCAAAACGATAGCCCAAAACTATATTGGATTTAATATAAATCGCCTTATATTACAACAATATGTTGGACCTAATTATAGTGTTAGTAAAGCAAGAGAGGTAAAACTAGATCAAAACCTCACTTTTCATAATCAAACAAAAGGCATAGAGTATCCAATTGCATATGGTCATCGCATGACAGAAACAATAGGCACTACATATTTAGATCGAGGAAATTGGACTAATGACCATTTTTACCTAAGAGCAGGTAAATTTTATCAAGTACGACCTCCTATAAATATGAAATATACATGTTTCATAGATTATCATAATCAAAATGAATATGACTGTTCGGATTTTGAATAATTAATATTCCAAAATAAAATACCCCTAGAGTTAAATAGACAACTTTGGGGGTATTTCTATCATAGGAGCTTGAACCTCTGTATATATTAAGATTAATATATGCTAAATCTACTTGTTCTCATATTTATTTCATACTCTCCTTCTTATAATTTATACGAACCCCATACTTCGTGTATACTCGGTCTAGCCCCAACATACCTTGTGGGTTAGGCTCGCCTTGTGCTTTGCCGGACAGGATATCCTCGCTCATCGTGATCATGTCTTTTACACGTTGAGGGGTTTCCTTGTTCATTCCGAAATAATGTCCGGGGTAGAGGTATTTGATATCATATTTCTCGATCACCGCACTCATCTTCTTACAAGTAGATATTAGCGTAGAGAAGTCAACTCCCAGCAATAGATTACCGGAGCCGAACGAATCGCCGCTAAAACCATAAGCGGCATCCTTATCCACAAAAGTGGTCGATCCGGGAGTATGCCCGGGAGTAAAGACAACTTCGAGGGTACGCCCACCCAAATCTAGAATTTCGCCATCTGTGAGGAAACAGACCTTGCCTTTATAATTCGGCATAAATTCCGGTATACCTATCGTATCAGCCGGATTGATATAAATCTCCGGGAAATAATCGATAGCCGAGCCTGTATGGTCCGGATGCACATGCGTGGCGACCAGCGTAACCGGCTTGTCCGTGATGGAAGCCACTAGCTTATCCAAATCCTTGATCTTTGTTCCTGCATCAATCAAGATCGCTTTCGTTTCTCCCTCGACCAGATACAGGCTCTCGTTCGCCATTAAATGACCTGTTCCAAACCATGTATGCTCATCAATCTGATGGAAAATCACATCTTCATTCCTAAGCACTTCCTTCTCCTCGATACCCGCCGTCTGTGCCTGGCAGAACAAAGCGATCCTTGACAGGAGCAACAACATCATTAATAAACCTAGTTTTTTCATTATCATATTCATTTTTAAGATTTAAATCGCCGCGATCTTCCGAAGGCTTGCGTCCCATTTCGGCTCGGCGTAGATGAGACGGATAGCTTCTTCCGGCGTGTCGGCTACCGCCCACATCTTGGCGTGCTGGGGACGCATGAAATTCTCGTTCATGGCGTTCCTCAAAAGTTCCAACAAGGGATCATAGTAATGATTAATATTGAGGATTACGATCGGATTGAGGTAGAGACCGAGTTGTTTCCAAGTGATGATCTCCAGAAGTTCCTCTAATGTACCGCATCCACCGGGAAGGGCGATCACCGCATCCGAGAGGTTTGCCATGAGCTGTTTACGCTCGTGCATCGTCTCGACCTCAATCAACTCGGTCAAGCCTTTATGATACCAATCCTGCTCCACCATAAAATGGGGGATAACGCCCGTTACCGTTCCACCAGCCGCTAACGCAGCGTCGGAGACAGTGCACATCAAACCGATATTCCCGGCACCATTGACTACCCGTAGTTTTCGCTCTCCCAAAAGACACCCCAATTCCTTGGCGGCGTCAAAATAAATCGGGGGAATCTTCGTGCTGGACGCGCAATACACGCAAACAGACGAGATGTTATTTATCTTCTTTTCTTCCATATCTTTTTATTCTTGATTTATATCGTAGCCAAATAAGGCGAAATCCCCCAGACAAGGATCATCGGGGAAGACTTTCGCCAATGCGTCCGTTATCTCACGGGCCGTACGAAGGGTAGCGGTTTTTTGGCCTGTCAAGCCCAAGCGCAAGGAGATCTGGTGCACATGCGTATCCAACGGGATGATTAATTGGCGGGGATGCACGGCTGTTCTCCAGATACCGAGATCGACGATACCATCCGTACGCACCATCCAACGCAAGAACATCGCCAGACGCTTACAAGCGGAAGTCCCGTGCAAGACCGGAATGCCATTGAGATCAGCAAAAAGTTGTTGCAACCGCAAGATAGGATCTTCGCAAGGACCGGCGGCGGCCATAGCGTCTTCCATACAGTCGTAGGTATCGTATATATCCTTTAGGCGACAACAAAGGAGATGCAGATCATGATAGGTATAAAAACGGTAAAAGGTATCCCGCCTGCGAACCGGGCGGTTCCGTAGGGGAGCGAAAGAAGTCTCTCCGGTACGGATAAACTCGTAAGGACTTTCGCCCATCAGCCGGTGTAGCTCTTCCGCTTTTTGGAGAATATGCGCCCTGCGACCGTAAGAGATCCACGCCGTCAGGAAAGCCGATATCTCAATATCCCGTTTCTCCGTAAACCGATGGGGGAATCGAACCGGATCATCCTTGATAAACGATTCCGTATTGTACGTTTTCGCCCATTCACGAAGTAAAGAGATGGTCTTTGTATCCATGTTATTTCTTCTTTAGAAAATATTGCCGCTCGGGTTCCGGATAATGCTCGATAGCGTAACGAAGCGCCGTACGAGGAAGACGAGTAGCGTTGCGTTCCAAGAAATCGGTAAGCGTCTGCCGCTCCTTTTTGCCGACCTCACGCAGCATCCACCCAACCGCCTTATGCATCAAATCGTGTTTATGACCGATCAACCGTTCGGATAACTCCAAGGTATCCCCAAAATCATTCCGACGGATAAATGCCCACGTAGAGACGATCGAGATCCGTTGTTCCCATAAATTCTCGCTTTCCGCCAAACGGTAGAGGAGGGAACGATCTTTGTCCACCAAATATTCGCCGACGATATCCCGACAGGTCAAATCTACCAAATCCCAGTTATTGCAACGCCGCATATTCTTCAGATAGAATCGGAAGATGGCTTCCCGCTCTTCCGGCATCGCTTTCCGATCCTGGAAACGATAGACCAAAATCAGCAAGGCACATAGACGTGCCTCATGCCACGGACTATCCAGCAACAGCTGCAGCTCATCGAAAGGAGTCGCCTTATTAGCCTTCGCTATGCTGCGGGTTTGCGGGACAACCACTCCGAGAAACTGATCGCCCTCGCCATATTGACCGGGACCAGTCTTGAAAAAGCGGCTCAAATGAACCGCCTTCTCGGGTGTACCGACCGACTGTAGCTCGGATAGGATAAACGCCGCCGTCATGGCCGGAGTACCCGTGATACGGGACGGTCGCCCTCCAAGAAACCGATCACGTTGTTGCATACCGTGCGTGCCATAATGATACGGGTTTCCATCGTCTGGGTGCCGATATGAGGGGTTAATACCACGTTGTCCATTTCCAATAACTCGGGGAGAGGATAGTCTCCAAACTCGAATACATCCAAACCGGCACCATGAATCGTACCTTCTCGCAAGGCTTTTACCAAGGCATGCTCGTCCACCAACGGGCCACGGGCCGTGTTGATCAGGATGGCGGAAGGCTTCATCTGCTTGAACTCTTCCTCGCCGAGGATATGGTAGGTATCGGGGGTATAAGGGGCGTTCAAGGATACGAAATCGGCTTTCGCCAGAAGCTCTTCCTTGGAGACGTAGGTAACATTCAATTTGGTCTCGTCCTCGATGCAAAGCTGACGGCGATTGTGGTAGATCACATCCATGCCCAAAGCATTCGCCCGTTTCGCCAAGGCCTTGCCGATACGTCCCATACCGATAATGCCCAAGGTCTGTCCGGTAACCGGCATACCGAGGTTCTCCAGTACACCGACCTTCATGTCCTTACCAAGCGTACGCAGCTTACGATCACATTCCGTGATACGCCGGGCGGTATCCAGCATCAAGCCTAAAGCGATATTGGCGGTAGGGGCCGTGACAGGATCAGGCGTATTCGCCACCGTCAAGCCTTTCTCGAGGGCGTAGGCCACATCGATATTATTATAACCAACGGCGTAGTTAGCGATCAGCCGCAATTTCGACGCATGGTCGATCAACTCTTTGTTTACCGGGAAATCGAACATGGAGCAGAGCACATCGTACTCCGGTATCATCTCGAAAACCTCCTCATACGTAAAATCTCTTCCTTCGGGAAAGGTTACCTCGTACTTACTTTCCAACTCGGTAAATCCCTCGCGGAACATGTCGTATGTCACTAATATCTTCATCTTGGATCTATTTGTTATTCAAAAAGCAAAAATACAAATCAATTGGCAATTAATTCCTAAATTTGTGACCAATATATATTTATTATGGTACTAAACTATATTTGGATCGCTTTCTTCTTGATCGCTTTCGTCGTGGCCGTAGGTAAACTGGTCATTGGTGGGGATACCGCCGTTTTTACCGAGATTATCAACGCTTCTTTCGCTTCGGCCAAGACGGGTTTCGAGATTTCGTTAGGATTAACGGGGATCTTGTCGCTTTGGCTGGGCATCATGAAGATCGGTGAGAAGGGGGGGGTGATACAAGCGTTCGCACGATTGGCGGCTCCCGTATTCAGCAAGCTTTTTCCGGATATCCCAAGAGACCATCCCGTGACCGGTTCTATCTTCATGAACCTATCGGCAAATTTACTGGGACTGGATAATGCCGCCACGCCAATGGGATTGAAAGCCATGCAACAGTTACAGGAATTAAACCCGAATAAAGAATCCGCCAGCAACTCCATGGTGATGTTCTTATGCATCAATGCCTCGGGACTGACCTTGATCCCGATCACCATCATGATGTACCGGGCACAGTTAGGAGCGGCGAATCCATCAGACGTATTCCTGCCGATCATGCTCGCTACATTCACATCAACCTTAGTCGCTATTTTAGCGGTTTGCGTACGGCAGAAGATCAATATCCTCCAACGGAACCTAGTCCTGTTTTTCGGGGGACTGGGATTATTTATCGGAGGCCTGGTATGGCTATTTAACTCGATGGAACAGGAGCAAGTTTCCTTGTATTCGACTTTATTCGCCAACACGCTTCTTTTTACCATTATCTGCGGATTTATCATCAGCGGCATGCGTAAAAAGATCAATGTATATGATGCTTTTATAGAAGGGGCGAAAGAAGGTTTCCAGACTGCTATAACGATTATTCCTTATCTGGTAGCTATCCTAGTAGGTATCGGTGTCTTCCGGGCTTCCGGAGCGATGGATTTCATCATACAAGGCGTTCGTTTCGGCATTGCTTCGATAGGGCTCAACACGGATTTCGTGGAAGCGCTACCTACCATGTTGATGAAACCGTTAAGCGGGAGCGGGGCTAGGGGCATGATGCTGGACGCCATGAACACGTATGGAGCGGACTCTTTCGTCGGTCGCCTGTCATCCATCGTTCAGGGCTCTTGCGATACGACATTCTATGTAGTTGCTCTTTACTACGGTAGCGTAGGTATCCGTAATACCCGCTATACGGTGCAATGCGCCTTGTTAGCGGATCTGGCCGGGGCGATAGCGGCGATAGCGATGGCTTACCTGTTCTTTTAACATTCTATACAATCAATAGATTTGAAATGAATCTATTTAAAATCTATTGATTACATTTGTAACGAAATTTCAATACGATAAATAGACCTTATGGCAATAGCATATTACGCCGAGGATATCCAGCTCCCGGCAATCAAGAAAAAAGCGGTCAGCGGATGGATCAAGGCGGTAGCCGAGACCTACGGGAAGAAGACAGGCGATATCAGTTACATCTTCTGCTCGGACGAGAAGATCTTGGAGGTAAACCGCCAATATCTCCAACACGATTATTACACGGATATCATCACCTTTGATTATACGGAAGGAAATAAGATCTCGGGTGACCTGTTCATCAGCCTCGATACGGTCAGGACAAACGCCGAGACATTCCACACGGATTATAACGAGGAACTCCACCGTACCATCATCCACGGCATCCTGCACCTTTGCGGTATCAACGACAAAGGCCCCGGCGAGCGGGAGATCATGGAGGAGAACGAGAACAGAGCGTTAGCGATCTTGCCGGAGGAATGTCGGTAAAGAGATGTTAACCAGAAACAAATTTATACTACAAATCTTATCTGAAGAAAATTATGGAGAAAATCACAGTCCAAAATACAAGTGTCATGATCATATCTATAAATAAGAATGACTATATCTCACTTACCGACATCGCAAAGTACAAAAGCGATGATCCGACAGCAGTAATTGGCAATTGGATGCGTAATCGTAATACCATTGAATATTTAGGTATATGGGAAAGTTTATATAATCCTAATTTTAAACCCCTCGAATTCGAGGGGTTTAAAAAGGAAGCAGGGTTAAATGCTTTTACCCTTTCTCCACAAAAATGGATAAATACAACAGCGGCAATTGGTATTATCTCCAAATCCGGAAGATATGGAGGCACCTTTGCTCATAAGGATATAGCTTTCAAATTCGCAAGTTGGATCTCTGTTGAATTTGAATTATATATCGTTAAAGAGTTTCAACGCCTAAAAGAAGAGGAACAGAAACAAATCGGCTGGACTGCCAAACGAGAACTCTCCAAAATAAACTATCACATCCATACCGACGCTATCAAGCATAATCTCATCCCCATAGAGTTAACCCCGCAACAGGTAAGCTTTATATACGCAAACGAAGCCGATATTCTTAATGTCGCTCTATTCGGCACAACCGCTAAACAATGGCGGGAAGCCAATCCCGAATTAAAAGGTAACATTCGTGACTATGCGACTATTAATGAACTTATCTGTTTATCGAATATGGAAAGCCTGAATGCTGTATTTATTGATGAAGGACTTACCCAGCGTGAACGACTAATAAAGCTTAATCAAATAGCGATCCAGCAAATGAAGATATTAGAGGCGGTTGAGAGCAGACTATTGTTGAAATAAATAAAAATAATACAGACAACATGAAAACAGAAGACATACCTTACGATTACACGTATTGCTACGCCACGGACGAGCAATGCCCGAAAGCAGTCCATTGCCTGTGTAGCCATGCCGCAAGGCTGAACGAGGAACAAGCGATCTCTCTTAATTCACGATTTACTGGAGATCAGAAACGCCATCCTAGATTGAATTGAATAACCCCATTATGATCTTTTCCCCTAAAATGATTGCTTCCACCGAATGAGTATTCCGGCTCCTTAAAGAAATGAGTACATCCTAAATTATAATTGGCGGAGATAACTAATCCCATGTCAAAGGTATAGCCAAGCCCCATTGAAACGGAGAAATCACAATTTCGGATCTCTTCTTTTTTATCACCGGAAAAATCGTACTCGCTCTGGTGCACCGGAGTAGGACCCGAGACGAAAATATAATTCGAAGCTTTCGCCCTTATATTAAAGCCAACTTGTGGGCCCGCGAAAAGATGGAATCCCCGATACAAATAAAATTTAGCGTAAATAGGAATATTTAAATAATCCGCCTTTAGCCGGGCTGTCTCGCCTTTAGCGTTTTCTTTTTGATAACCTTGCATAGAATAATAAACACCCGGTTCTAAAGCAAACAGTTTGCTAAAACGTATTTCCTCCGCCACACCAATATTTAACCCCGGACGCATGTCCGCAAAACTTTCGGGATAAGTATTTGCCAAATTCAAGCCAATCCTAGGAATAAAATGGAACTCTTGAGCATCAGCTTGCGACAAAGAGAAAACAAACAAGATAAACAGTAATACAACTTTTTTCATAACTCCTACATTTAAAACATATCTATATTTATAGATGATTTAAGATACATAAAAGTTGCACTCCCTATCTCATTAGTTCACATTAGGGGAGGCACTTCTTCCTCTACCATGATGGTAGCAGTCGTGACAGCTCAAGCACCAAATATTACTCGGTTAATAACGGCTCTTGTTTTCCGGAATCATATACGACAAACATAGAACCGTCTTTCTCGATCATGACACCATGGCCTCGTTCCTTCTCCTTGTTTTCTTGATTATCGACATTCACGGCAATCACTTTATAATGATAGAAAGTCGTGATATCATCGAAAATGGTATGACCTACAAAGATGCGGTTCAGATTATATTTCTCTAATATTTTCCGCAAATCATCCCGGTCTAGCGGATGATACTTATCCGCGCTACGTACCATACCCCGATACCAGATCGGTCCATACGTAGCGAACATAAAAGAAAGATCGGAGCCTTTATCTGCATTACGTTCTTTTTTCGTTAAGAAGAGGCCATCGCTCACGATCTCATTCACGGTAGGGATATCGTAATTCCGGTCTAAAAACTCCTTGCTCAACCCAGCATGGACAAACAGGTTATCTCCGACCACCTGTATCGAGTTACGAGTTTTCAACCAATGTCCCAACTCGCTTTTCTGCCAAAGCTCCGGATAGGTCATTCCTAAAGTATCCGCCAATTGAGTATATTTCTTCTTCGTATATCGCAAATCATTTCCCAGAACCATAGTCTCATGATTTCCGATTAAGAAAGTCACTTTTCCACCGGCATCTTCCGCTTCTTTCTCCAACTTGTAGATCAACCAATAGATAGGGAGTACATCCACGCCCCGGTCAAAGACGTCACCGATTATCACCAATTGGTTGGCCCCGAAAATCCAATTATAGTCCGCATCGATCACTTTTCCCGCCTTTAACAGGGAGGCGAAACAAGACCAGTTCGCATGTGGATCTGAAAGAACAAACGTCTTCTCTGGTTGCACATCTTTCCATTTCGGACGAGAGACGGAGTGTATGGTTACCGGAAACAATCTCTCCCCGTTATCGGAAAACACCTCGAATGAAAAGGTGGTAGGTATACTTTTATAATGCTTATCCAATAACCGGCCTTTCCCGTCTACAGATATCGCACGCATACTACCATCATCGGCTTTCAATAGATAGGGACCATCGATCGATAACTTCTCGATCGCTTGACGAGGTTTCTTATCTTTCCCACAAACCGGACTGAAGCAAGAGGTCAGTAAAACCAGAAAAACAAGGATACGGCATTGAATAGAATTCATAGCAGCTTAAATCTTTAGTTCGTTAAACCTGAAAACAATGTATGTATTTATTATACAAATATAAACGAATTCTTTCACGAACACTCACTATCTTCGCGTAAAATAAAAGGGAATAAAAATGACTTTCAATTACGACGTAATAGTAGTAGGCGCAGGACATGCCGGCTGTGAAGCCGCCGCCGCCGCGGCGAATCTAGGATCAAAGACGCTTTTGATCACGATGGACATGAACAAGATCGCCCAGATGAGTTGTAACCCGGCAGTCGGGGGAATCGCCAAAGGACAGATCGTACGAGAGATCGATGCGCTAGGCGGATATATGGGAATCGTGACCGACCAGACCGCTATCCAATTCCGTATGTTAAACCGTAGCAAAGGACCGGCCATGTGGAGCCCGCGTGCCCAAAGCGACCGTGCCCGTTTTATCGATTGCTGGCGGGGCATACTGGAGAATATGCCGAATCTATCCATCTGGCAGGATATGGTTCAAGAACTGATTATCGAGCATGGACAAGTCTGCGGCGTTCGTACGGGAATGAATGTCGTATTCCGTGCCGGAGCGATGGTGCTCACGAACGGGACCTTCCTAAACGGCCTGCTTCATATCGGAAGAACCCAGATACGGGGCGGACGTATCGCCGAGCCTGCGGCGACCGGACTTACCGAGCAACTCATCTCTTTAGGTATCCAAACAGATCGTATGAAAACCGGAACACCGGTCCGTATCGATGGCCGGAGCGTTCACTTCGATGAAATGGAGGAACAACCGGGGGAGAACGATTTCCATAAGTTCTCCTACATGGATACCAGTCATCGTAAATTAAAACAATTGAGTTGCTGGACTACCTTTACGAACGAGACTTGCCACGATATATTACGGGAAGGTCTCCCCGACTCTCCTCTTTATAATGGACAGATCAAAAGTATCGGTCCCCGTTATTGTCCTAGTATCGAAACGAAAATCGTGACGTTCGCCGACAAGACGCAGCATCAACTATTCCTAGAGCCGGAAGGCGAGACCACGCAGGAATACTACCTAAATGGCTTCTCCTCTTCCCTACCCTTGGATATCCAGCTTCGTGCGCTCCAAGCGATCCCCGCTTTCCGTGACGTGCAAATCTATCGTCCCGGATATGCGATTGAGTATGATTTCTTCGACCCGACTCAGTTAAGACATAATTTGGAGACCAAACAAATCCGCAATCTTTTCTTTGCCGGACAGATCAACGGAACTACCGGATACGAGGAAGCCGGCGGACAAGGTCTGATAGCGGGTATCAACGCCCACATCAATTGCCACGGCGGACAACCTTTTATCCTCGGAAGGGATGAGGCTTATATCGGTGTCCTTATCGACGATTTGGTAACAAAAGGCGTAGACGAGCCTTACCGTATGTTTACCTCTCGTGCGGAATACCGCATCTTACTACGCCAAGATGACGCGGATATGCGACTCACCGAAAAATCCTACCAAATGGGATTGGCCAAACAAGACCGCTACGATTTACTGCAAGAGAAAAAAGAGAGCCGTGACGCTATCATCCGTTTTGCGGAGACCTACTCCGTAAAGCCTCAATATATAAATAGCGGTTTGGAGAAACTGGGCACAGCCCCCCTATCCCATGGTTGCAAATTATTCGATGTCGTACTCCGTCCGCAGACTACCTTAGAGAACCTAGCGGATCTAGTTCCGGCCCTTCGTGCGGAGCTGGACAAAGTCCCGGCCTCTCGTAAGGAAGAGATCATCGAGGCCGCCGAGATATTGATTAAGTATAGCGGCTACATCAAGCGAGAGCAAATCATAGCGGACAAGATAAACCGCTTAGAGAATATCCGGATCAAGGGTAAATTCGATTACAATTCTATCCAGTCTTTATCTACGGAAGCCCGCCAGAAATTGACCCGGATAGACCCCGACACGATCGCTCAAGCGAGCCGTATCCCGGGTATTTCCCCTAGCGACATCAACATCCTTTTGGTACTGCTCGGAAGATAAAGCACGGAATGTTCCACGTGAAACATATTAAAGGAGATATTCAAATGAATGAAGCTAAAACACTGGTTATACGAGGAAATCTGGTAGATATAATCAACAGGCGCACCTTCGGGGCAGAGATTTCAATCCTAAACGGGCATATCGGAAAGGTAACCCCTACCGGACAAGATGAGGGATATTACCTCCTCCCCGGCTTTATTGACGCGCATGTCCATATAGAGAGTAGCATGGTAACCCCTGCGGCATTCATTCACGCAGCCGTACGCCATGGCAGTATCGGTGCCGTGGCGGACCCTCATGAGATAGCGAATGTAATGGGTACCGAAGGAGTCGAATATATGCTCGACAACGCAAAAGGGATTCCTTTCTACACATGGTTCGGTGTCCCATCTTGCGTACCGGCTACGATTATGGAAACCTCCGGTGCGATCATAGACGCAGACGAAACCGCTCGTTTGTTGGAACGAGAGGATCTACACTTCTTGGCAGAGATGATGAATTACCCCGGAGTCTTAAATAAAGATCCGGAAGTTATGCGCAAAATAGAAGCCGCAAAAAAAGCAGGGAAACCCATCGACGGACATTATCCCCTAGCAACAGGCCCCAAGCTAAAGGCATATATCGAGTCTGGCATTTCCACCGATCATGAAACCATCTATCTAGAAAAAGGCCGTGAGAAGTGTGAGTTTGGGATGCATGTCCTTATTCGGGAAGGAAGCGCGGCAAAAAACTTTGACGCACTTCATCCACTATTGAAAGAGTATCCCGAACAAATCATGTTCTGTACGGATGACGCGCATCCTTCCTTTTTAAACAAAGGACACATAAATAGGATGGTAAAAAAATCGCTGGATTTAGGATATGATCTATATGATGTATTACGGGCCGCTTCCTATAATCCGGCCATGCACTATAAAATTCCCGCAGGTTTCTTACGAGAGGGAGACTCCGCCGATTTTATCCAAGTAAACAATTTAAAGAATCTAACCATACAGGCAACCTATATACAAGGAACCTGTGTATACGATGGAGAGAAATGCACGCTTCCTTTCCACAAACCTATACTCCGCAATAATTTCCACACGAAACCGATCCCATTAGAAAAGCTAACGGTAAAAGCGAAAGGAAAACAGATGCGTGTCATTGTTTGCGAAGACCGCGAATTAATCACGAAAGAAGAACTATATCCTGTACATACATTCGATGGATTTGTAGAATCGGATACAGAACGAGACATTTTAAAACTCGTCATTCTAAATCGCTATCAAACGGCTCCTCCGGCTATTGCCTTTATAAAAGGAACAGGGCTCAAGCTCGGTGCCATTGCTCAAAGTATTTCCCACGATAGCCATAACATCATCGCTATAGGCGTAACCGATTTCGAGCTTATGCAAGCGATCAATGCGGTCATAAAAGCGAAAGGAGGAATCGCCGTGAGCTGCATGGACGAAGTCACTCTCCTGCCCTTGCCGGTAGCGGGATTGATGAGCGACGAATCATTGGAAGAGACGAGCCGCCGTTACGAAGAGATCGAGGAAAAGATCAAATGGTTAAAGACCCCGATGGATTCATTACAAATGACGCTTTCTTTTATGGGATTGCTGGTGATCCCATCCTTGAAACTTAGCAACAAAGGTTTGTTCAATAGCGAGACATTCCAATTTACTTCCCTATTCGTATGATAGCCGATAAAGACGAACATATCAAGACGATCCTATCGGTCATTCCGGAAAAGCCGGGATGCTACCAGTATTTCGATGAAAACGGAACGATTATATACGTCGGCAAGGCGAAGAACCTAAAACGACGGGTATCCTCTTATTTCAACAAGGTACATGACAGCAATAAGACCCGTGTGTTAGTCAAGCAAATCCGGGATATCAAATATATAGTCGTCGATACGGAAGAAGACGCGTTACTACTGGAAAACAACCTCATCAAACAGTATCGTCCCCGCTATAACGTATTATTGAAGGACGACAAAACCTACCCTTCCATCGTGGTAAAGAACGAGTACTTTCCCCGGGTTTTCCAAACCCGGAACATCGTTCGGGACGGATCACAATATTACGGTCCTTATCCCTCTTTGTTCATGGCGAAAGTGATGCTACAAATGCTAAAGGAACTTTACCCTTTACGCACTTGTAAATATCCCCTCACTCCCGAATCCATCGCACAAGGACGCTATAAGGTTTGTCTGGAATACCATATCAAGCGTTGTAAAGGGCCTTGTGAAGGCTTGCAATCATTGGAAGAATACCAGCAAAATATTTCCGAGATCAAAGAGATTCTGCGAGGCAACATCTCGCAAATCAGCAAACACCTCTATGAGGAGATGCAATCGCTCGCTGCCGAGCTCAAGTTTGAGGAAGCGCAAAAGATCAAGGAAAAATACGAAGTCATCGAGAACTACCGTTCTAAATCTACGGTCGTAACCCCGATGCTACATAATATAGATGTATTCACGATCATAGAGAATGACCATTCCGCTTATGTGAACTTTATGCATATCGGAAACGGGGCGATCATACAAGCCTATACATTCGAGTATAAAAAACGATTGGACGAGAGTAAGGAGGAATTGTTAAGCCTCGGTATTATCGAGATGCGGAATCGTTTTAAAAGCACCGCCCGGGAGATTATCGTGCCTTTCAAGCTGGATATGCAACTAGAGAATGTCACCTTCACCATTCCCCAAAGAGGGGATAAAAAGAAACTGCTCGATTTATCCGAGATGAACGTCAAGCAGTTTAAGGTTGACCGCTTGAAGCAAGCGGAAAAGTTGAATCCGGAACAACGGAATACCCGTATCTTGAAAGAGATCCAAGAGGCCTTGCATCTGGAGAAATTGCCTGCTCATATCGAATGTTTCGATAATTCAAACATACAGGGAAGCGATGCGGTAGCGGCTTGCGTGGTATTCAAGATGGGAAAACCGTCCAAGCAGGAGTATCGTAAATACAATATAAAGACCGTAGTCGGTCCGGATGATTACGCCTCTATGAAAGAAGTTGTCCGTAGGCGTTACGGGCGGGCAATCGAGGAGCGATCTCCCCTACCCGACTTAATTATAACAGACGGTGGAAAGGGGCAAATGGAAGTGGTTCGCTCGGTGGTAGAAGATGAATTAGGCTTGTCCATTCCAATCGCCGGACTAGCGAAAGATGGTAAGCACCGGACCTCGGAGTTATTATTCGGGTTCCCACCCGTAACCGTTGGCATGCGTTTGGACAGTCCGCTATTCCATCTGCTTACCCGGATACAAGACGAGGTACACCGTTTCGCCATCACTTTCCACAAGGATAAACGAAGTAAGACCCAGACAAAATCCGAATTAGACACCATTAAGGGTATCGGTGAAAAGACAAAAGTATTACTTTTACGTCACTTTAAAAGCGTAAAACGAATCAAGGAAGCAAGCTTCGAGGAACTGAAATCCGTGATTGGCGAGGCGAAAGCCAAGGCACTACAAGAGGGACTGGATGGAAAGCGAACAGAAAGCGAACAAAAATAGAACAAAAGCGAACAAGATGAGAACAGTTACACAACGTGTGCAGCACGCTTCCGTCACGATAGACGGACAGCTTAAGTCCAAAATTGGAAAGGGGCTATTGGTATTAGTCGGTATCGAGGACAAGGATACGCAAGAAGACATTGAATGGTTGGCAAAAAAGATCACCAACCTACGCATATTTGACGATGAAAACGGGGTCATGAACCGCTCGGTTATCGAAGCGGGAGGCGAGATCATGGTTGTCAGCCAATTTACCTTACACGCCTCTACGAAAAAAGGGAACCGCCCCTCCTACTTAAAAGCGTCTAAACCGGATATCGCCATTCCGATGTATAAAGCTTTTTGCGAAGAGGTAGGGCTTCAACTCGGAAAACCTGTACAAACCGGAACATTCGGAGCTGATATGAAAATTGAACTTTTAAACGACGGGCCGGTTACTATTATTATCGACTCTCAAAATAAAGAATAAGTATGGCAGATATAACTTTACAACAAGCCCAGCAAATGGTAGACGCTTGGATCAAGACCTATGGGGTCCGTTATTTCAATGAGCTTACCAATATGACCATCCTCACCGAGGAAGTGGGCGAGCTAGCCCGGATCATGGCACGTACCTACGGTGAGCAGTCTTTCAAGGAAAGTGACAAACACCGGGATTTAGGCGATGAAATGGCAGATGTCTTATGGGTACTGCTTTGCCTCGCCAACCAGACCGGAGTAGATCTTACCGCCGCTTTCGAGAAGAATCTCCAAAAGAAAACAGACCGAGATAAAGAACGACATATAAACAATCAAAAACTATAAGCATATGGCACATCATCACGATTGCGAATGTGGACATGATCATCATCATGAACATGAACACGAATCAAATTCCGTACAGATAGACCGTTATCATGAAGCTTTCAATAAGTTTGAGCCGGCCCTGCCGGATACCCAGACCACCGAGACTGTAAACGCTCTTTTAGAGAAACATTTCCAAGAAAACTTTACACCGGAAGTATTGAAAACGATTCATGGCTGCATCGACTTGACCTCATTGACCAGTCTGGATACCAAAGAAAACATCTGGAAGATGGTCGACACGGTAAATGATTTCGAGGGAACTCGTCCGGATGTCCCGAACGTAGCCGCTATTTGCGTCTATCCCCTATTCGTGGAAACGGTTAAGCAGGCACTTACTGCGCAAGAGGTTAAGATTGCGTCGGTTGCCGGAGGTTTTCCTTCCTCACAGACATTTACGGAAGTCAAGATCGCCGAAACGGCCATGGCAGTCATGCAAGGAGCCGATGAAATCGACGTTGTCATGAACCTAGGCTATTTCATGGAAGACAATTTCGAGGAATTGACCGAGGAATTGCAAGAGATCAAGGAGAGCTGTCGCCACGCCCATTTAAAGGTAATCTTAGAGACCGGAGCTTTAGTCACAACGGAGAACATCCAAAAAGCATCCATCCTAGCCATGTATTCCGGCGCGGACTTCATCAAGACCTCTACCGGCAAAGGATACCCGGGAGCCACTTTCGAGGCCGCCTATACCATGTGCAAGGCCATCAAAACCTACCATTCCATCACCGGAAACAAGGTTGGCATCAAGATCTCCGGAGGCGTACGCACGGCGGAAGACGCAGTTCGATATTATACGATCGTAAAGGAGATACTAGGCGATGAATGGCTTAACAAAGATTTGTTCCGTATAGGAGCGAGCAGTCTGGTCGGTGATATAGAAAAACGACTCGGGAAATAGTCCATTCTAATAAACCGGGCGCAGATGGCTTAGAATCCTGTGTCCGGTAAGCACTCTCAAAGTCAGTTAACTTACCTTGGCATCGAAGTTAACTGACTTCGTCAAGTAAGTTAACTTCATTGGCTATTGAAGCATACTTACTTTTTTACGAACAAGAGCCATCTCTCTACAACTAATAGATAAAGGAATTTCTATTTGGAGCGAGTCATGATATAATCGGCCAGCTGGATCAAGGATGTCCGTGCCTCAGACTCTGGCAATCTCAAAAGAACATCGACCGCCTTATCATGATATTCCTTCATGCGGGCCTCGGCATATTCGATTCCACCATTCGCCTTGGCGAACTCGATCAAGGAATCGACATTCTCCGCCGCGAAATCTTTCCGTAAAATCATATCCAAATAACGGGCGGCCTCCTCTTCCCTACCCTGCCGCAAGGCATATAATAATGGAAGCGTAACCTTACCCTCACGAATGTCATTTCCCGTCGGCTTACCGATATTCGCCTCCTTGAAATAATCAAAGATATCATCCTTGATCTGGAAGCAATACCCCAGATACTCGCCAAACTCACGGCAAAGAGCGATCACCTCCGCAGAGGCGCCCGATGAAATGGCCCCAATCTCCGTGCAAGCGGAAAGCAAGGTAGCCGTCTTCTTCTTGATCACTTGCAGATAGCAATTCTCGTCTAGGATACTCTCCTCAGCGGTCTCCAATTGCTTGATCTCACCTTCGGACAAGTCTCTGCCTAAATTAGAGATAATCCCGACAATCCGCAAATCGCCGGTTTGTATGGAACGGATCAAAGCGGTAGAAAGCACATAATCACCTACCAACACGGAAATACGGTTATCGAAGATAGCGTTCAATGAGGGAACGCCACGACGTTGCTTCGTCTCATCGATCACGTCATCGTGAATCAACGTGGCGGTATGCAAAAGCTCCAGCAAGACAGCGGAATTGATCGTGTTATCCGTAACCTGTCCACAGACCTTGGCGGTAAGGAGCACCAATAACGGACGCACATGCTTCCCGGTAGAATTCAGTATAACGTCGATAGCCGATTGTAACCGGGTCGTCTCGCTGCGTAGAGATGCCTCGAAATCCTTATTGAAACGTTCAAATTCAGCGGAAACCGGTTCTTCTATTTTCCTTCTTTCATCCATAATTCCATGCAAAGATTCGCAAAAGTAACAAAAACTATCGAGTAAGCGAGTTTTTTCGTACATTTACCCAGATTTTGTCCCACTAAAACGTGTTAAAAGTAATGAAGTTATTCCTTATAGATGCGTATGCGTTAATTTATCGCTCCTATTACGCCTTCATCAAGAATCCGCGTATCAACTCCAAGGGTGTGAATACCTCCGCCATTTTCGGTTTTATCAACAGTCTGGAGGATGTATTAAAACGTGAGAACCCGACTCATATAGCGGTGGCCTTTGACCCGAAGGGACCGACCTTCCGCCATGAGGCCTTCGAGCAATACAAGGCACAACGGGAAGAGACGCCGGAAGTGATCCGTCAATCCGTCCCTATCATTAAAGAAATCATAGAGGCTTACAATATTCCGATTCTGGAAGTACCCCGCTACGAGGCGGACGATGTGATCGGCACCGTATCCAAACAGGCGGAGAAGGAAGGCTTCGAGGTGTACATGATGACGCCGGATAAAGATTACGGCCAATTGGTGTCCGAACATATATTTATGTATCGTCCGAAATTCGGAGGCGATTACGAGATCATGGGCGTGCCTGAGGTCTTAAACAAGTACGGCCTCACGAGTACGGAGCAAGTGATCGACTTGCTGGGACTGATGGGCGACGCTTCCGATAATATCCCCGGCTGTCCGGGTGTCGGCGAGAAGACCGCTCAAAAACTACTGACCGAATTCGGAAGCATCGAGAACCTGTTAGCGAACACTGATAAGTTGAAAGGCGCGCAAAAGAAGAAGGTGGAGGAGAACGCCGAGCAAATCCATTTCTCCAAATTCTTGGCGACGATCAAAACGGATGTCCCTATCGAGTTTGATGCCGCCCGTTGCGTTCGTGAAAAGCCAAACGAAGAGCGCCTGACTGAGATTTACACAGAATTGGAATTTAGAACATTTATTAACAAACTAAGTTCTGAGCCGGTCAAAGCCGCTCCGAAAGGTCCCGTTCAAGGCGATTTGTTCGCGATTTTTACGCCCGAGAGTACGGAAGAGCCAAAAAAATCGATTCTCACGGACTTAAAGTCCACCCCTCACAACTATTATTTAACTGATACAGAGGAAAAACAAGCCGATTTAGCCCGCTTTTTATTGGGTCAAGAATTTTTCGCTTTTGACACGGAAACCGACGGCATCGATCCCTTGAAAGCCGGACTGGTCGGAATGTCGTTCGCCGTGAAAGAAAACGAGGCTTGGTATGTTCCTGTTCCCGCCAACTCAGTAGAGGCGGCGAAAGTAGTGGAACGCTTCTCCCCTGCCCTGCAAAATCCGAAATCATTAAAGATCGGGCAAAACATCAAATTCGATATTTTGGTACTTCGTAAATACAACGTGAAGGTAGCCGGTCCTCTGTTCGATACGATGATCGCCCATTACCTGCTGAATCCGGAATTACGGCACGGAATGGATTACCTAGCGGAGACCTACCTCAAGTACCAGACCGTCCACATCGAGGAACTGATCGGCCCAAAAGGAAAGAACCAGTTATCGATGCGAAACGTACCCGTGGAGCAAATCGCCGAATACGCCGCCGAGGACGCAGACGTCACGCTCAAGCTAAAGAATTATTTCGCGCCCGAGTTGAAGAAAGAAGGACTGGAATCCCTCTTCACCACGATCGAGATGCCATTAATATATGTATTAGTGGAAATGGAGGCTACCGGCGTCACGCTGGATACAGTAGCGCTTAAGCAATCTTCGGGCGAACTTACCGCCTCCATGAACAAACTGGAGCAAGAGGTTTACGAGCTGGCCGGCACGGAATTCAACATCAACTCCACGAAACAGGTCGGCGAAATCCTTTTCGACCGCTTGAAGCTGGACGAGAAAGCGAAGAAGACCAAAACAGGCGGTTACAGTACCAGCGAGGATGTATTGGAGAAACTTCGCAACAAGCATCCCATCATCGGCAAGCTTCTTGAATACCGCGGACTTAAAAAGTTATTAAGTACCTATATCGACGCTCTACCCGAGTTGATCAATCCGCAGACAGGAAAGATACATACCTCTTTCAACCAAGCGGTAACATCTACCGGACGCCTCAGCTCTACCAATCCGAACCTGCAAAACATTCCGGTACGGGACGATCTGGGCCGTGAGATCCGTAAGGCATTTATCCCGGACAATACGGATTGCCTCTTCTTCTCGGCCGACTACTCCCAGATCGAGCTTCGTATCATGGCCCACCTGAGCGGTGACCCGCATATGATCGAGGCTTTCCAAAGCGGAGCGGATATCCACGCCGCCACAGCCGCCAAGATCTACGGAATCCCGGTAGAAGAAGTAACCAGCGATATGCGCCGGAAGGCGAAAACCGCCAACTTCGGTATCATTTACGGCATCTCCGTCTTCGGGCTCGCCGAGCGTCTGGGCATCCCTCGTTCTGAGTCCAAGGAACTGATAGACGGTTATTTCAGCACCTACCCCCGCATCAAGGAATACATGGAGGAGAGCATCAAGGTAGCCAAGGAAAAAGGATACGTAGAGACCATTTTCAAGCGCAAGCGTTTCCTTCCGGATATCAACTCACACAACGCCGTCGTACGCGGTTATGCCGAGCGAAACGCGATCAATGCCCCTATCCAAGGGAGCGCCGCCGATATCATCAAACTAGCGATGGTACGCATTTACGAACGCTTTGAGGAAGAGGGATTGAAAAGCAAGATGATCCTCCAAGTACACGATGAGTTAAACTTCAATGTCTACAAAGAGGAAGCCGAGGAGGTAAAGAAAATCGTGCTGGAGGAAATGGAAAACGTCATGAAACTACAAGTCCCCTTGATCGCCGATTGCGGCGAGGGAGAGAACTGGTTGGAGGCGCATTAAAATAATGCCGGAATTCCCCTTAAAAAAACATGTACGTGTTTTCCTGAAAACACGTACGACTTTTTCTTGAAAGACGTACATGTTTTTTTAAGACCCTAACAGCCCATCACGAAACGCAAAACTTTCCCCTAAAAACATTCCGAAAAGCAAATAATAATGTATACTATACACTATATTTGCGCTCGAAAAGATTGTTGAGCATTTTAGGTTATGAAAAAAAGTTTGATCGCTTTAGCTTTCGGTACCCTTGGGCTGGGGATTGCCGAGTTCGTAATGATGGGTATCCTACCCGACATCGCGAAAGATTTACACATCAGCATTGCTACAGCCGGGCATCTGATCTCAGCTTATGCACTAGGGGTTTGCGTAGGCGCTCCCATGTTGATTATCGCCCGTAGATATCCATTAAAACACATTTTGCTTGTTTTAGTAGGGATTATGATGATCGGTAATTTATGCGCCGCATTAGCGTCTAATTACTGGGTATTGATGATAGCCCGCTTCATCTCTGGATTGCCTCACGGAGCTTACTTCGGTGTTGGCTCCATCGTAGCCGAAAAGCTTGCTGATAAAGGAAGAGGCTCCGAGGCTGTCTCTATCATGATAGCGGGGATGACGATCGCCAACCTATTCGGTGTCCCGTTGGGGACGGCCCTCAGCACCATGCTCTCGTGGCGTCTGACTTTCTTACTGGTTGGTTGCTGGGGCATAGCCATCTTATATTACATCTGGAGATGGGTACCTATGGTAGAGAACCTTCCGGATACTGGCTTTAAAGGACAATTTCGTTTTCTTAAGACTCAAGCGCCATGGTTAATCCTAGGGGCGACAATGCTAGGTAACGGAGGTGTATTTTGCTGGTATAGCTATATCAGCCCGCTATTGACACAAGTATCCGGCTTCTCGGCCGAAAGCCTTACTGTTCTAATGGTATTGGCAGGTTTCGGTATGGTAGCGGGCAACTTGATCAGTGGCCGCCTATCCGATAAATATATGCCCGGACGGGTAGCGGCCATAGCGCAAGGCATGATTTGCGTAGCCCTACTGCTCGTCTTCTTCTTGGCACAAATATCTTGGTTAAATGTCTTGCTGATGTGTCTGTGTACGGCGGGATTATTCGCCGTCTCAAGCCCTCAACAAGTATTATTGATCCGTTACTCCAAAGGTGGAGAGATGCTGGGAGCCGCCAGCGTACAAGTTGCGTTCAATTTAGGAAATGCTATCGGAGCTTATTGTGGTGGGTTACCATTGGAGGTCGGCCTTGGTTATAAATATCCGGCCTTGATAGGTTCCGGATTCGCTTTTATCGGATTCTTGTTATTGACTTTCTTTTACCGGAAATATGAGAGAACAACCTAAGTAAAAAATAACATTAGTAAAGAAGCCTATGAACAAACTCGTTAAAACATTATTAAACAAACAATCGATGAGGCAACCGGTTAAGCATGAAGAGAAAGCCTAAGAAAATAACCGTATCAGCCTAAAATTGATTATCTTTGCGAACTCAAAACAAGTCGCTTGGAGCGACTATATAACAGATTGATAATAAAAAATACGATAATAATATGGCATTACAATGTGGCATTGTGGGACTTCCGAACGTAGGAAAGTCTACCCTTTTCAATTGCCTATCCAACGCGAAGGCACAATCAGCGAACTTTCCGTTCTGTACGATCGAACCGAATGTAGGCGTGATCACCGTACCCGACGAGCGACTGAATAAACTAGCGGAAATCGAACATCCGCAGCGAGTGATCCCCACCACCGTAGAGATCGTGGATATCGCCGGATTGGTGAAAGGAGCGAGTAAAGGCGAGGGATTAGGCAATAAGTTCTTGGCTAATATCCGTGAGACAGACGCTATCTTGCACGTATTGCGTTGCTTCGACGACGATAATATCGTGCACGTGGACGGACGTGTAGACCCGGTCCGTGATAAGGAGATCATTGACTATGAGCTTCAGATCAAGGATTTGGAAACGATAGACAGCCGTATCGCCAAGGTGCAAAAACAAGCGCAAACCGGAGGTGATAAGCAAGCCAAGATCGCTTACGAGGTACTTTGTAAATACAAAGAGGCTTTAGAACAAGGAAAAAGCGCACGTACCGTTTCTTTTGATACGAAAGACGAGGAACGCATTGCCCACGATTTATTCTTGCTGACGGATAAACCTGTCATGTATGTTTGTAACGTGGATGAGGCTAGCGCCGTAAACGGCAATAAATATGTAGATGCCGTACGCGAGGCGGTTAAAGACGAGGATGCCCAGATTCTAGTAGTCGCCGCTAAGATCGAGAGCGAGATCGCTGAGTTCGATACCTATGAGGAACGCCAGATGTTCTTACAAGAGATCGGATTGGAAGAGTCTGGCGTAAGCCGTTTGATTAAATCGGCTTACAAATTATTGAATCTGCAAACCTTCTTGACCGCCGGATCGGACGAATGTCGTGCGTGGACGTTCCATAAAGGTTGGAAAGCTCCTCAATGCGCCGGTGTTATCCATACGGACTTCGAAAAAGGATTTATCCGTGCCGAGGTGATCAAGTACGAGGATTATATCGCTTATGGCTCCGAGGCTGCTGTTAAAGAGGCCGGAAAGATGAGCGTTGAAGGTAAGGAATATGTTGTGCAAGATGGAGATATCATGCATTTCCGTTTCAATGTATAAGGAGTAATCGAAATAAATTATATCTTTGAAACCGGGTAAAATAGCGTAAAGCTAATTTTACCCGGTTTTCTTATATCCTTTAAATCTATATGTATATGAAACGTTTTCTCAATTCTGTACTTTGTATGTGTATCGCCGTTTTTTGTACGCATGCCCAAAAAAAGAATGTGACTAGTGTGCTGGAAGTGATGGACATTACGACCGGGCAACGTTCCGTTGTCAAGGAATTCCCTTTTTTGATCGAGGCACCTAACTGGACTCCGGATGGTAATTGGCTTGTATATAATAGTGGAGGAAAATTATATAAGCTCTCTCCGGAATCTCCGGGAGAGCCGCAATTAATCAATAGCGACTACGCGACCCGTTGCAACAACGACCATGTGATCTCCGCGGATGGGAAGCAAATAGCGATCAGTAACGGAACGAAAGAAGATGGCCGGTCGCGTATCTATACCCTGCCTTTCGAAGGAGGTGTTCCCCGATTGATTACCCCACTCGGTCCTAGCTACCTACACGGGTGGAGCCCCGACGGAAAACAACTCGCTTATTGCGCCGAGAGAAACGGTAATTTTGATGTTTACGTCATTCCTGCCCTAGGCGGAGAAGAAAAACGTCTTACGACAGCCGAAGGTTTGGACGATGGCCCCGAATACTCACCTTGCGGACAATATATCTGGTTCAACTCCGTACGTACCGGGCTTATGCAAGTCTGGCGCATGAAGGCGGATGGTTCCGAACAAACCCAGATGACATTCGATGAGACCCGAAATTCTTGGTTTCCCCACATCTCTCCGGATGGAAAACAAATCGTTTTCATCACCTATACAAAAGGTGATCTGGAACCCGGACAACACCTCGCCAATAAAAACGTAGAGTTACGCCTTATGCCAGCCGAGGGCGGAGAACCTAAGACTTTAGTCAAACTATTCGGCGGGCAAGGTACGATAAACGTAAACTCTTGGGCACCCGATAGCAAGCGATTCGCTTTCGTCAGTTACCGGTTAAATTGACTCGTTCCCGTCTCTCCTGTATTCGGAAGGAATAACCCCTGTCTGCTTAATAAACGCACGACGGAACGTACTGATAGAATGGAAGCCCGAACGTTCGGCTATCTCTTGTATACTGGCCAGAGGTTCGGCTTCCAATAAACGTTTGCTTTCCTCTACCCTGAAATGGTTTACGTAATCCGAGAAGGAACAACCTAATTCTTTATTAAACAATTGGGATAGATAAGAGCGGCTCATCGGGAAGATCCGCTGTAAATCCGTTAAGCGTAAATCTTCCCGTAGATAGGGCTTTTCACGTTCAAACCACGCCTGTACTTCCTCAACATACCTTTGGCGTATGATGCCTTTCTGTTCCTCACTACCTTGATCATCATCCGTATCCTCCTCCAAATCGGGTAATCCCCATCCGCTCTCGAATGTGTGATCCAAATGGATAACCTTTAGGAACAAGGCCTTATAAAAGAAATAGTACCATAAAACCAATAAAAACGTTTTGTCGATTACATATAGGCTAACCCGATCCGTAAACAACAATACCAAATAAAAAATATACATAGAAGAAAGGATCAGCATGGTCTTTTTCAACCAGTCCAGATCATAATCTTCCGGGTCCGATACATTTTCCCTTAAATACACCTTAAATCCCTCACTATAGCGCAAGATCAGATAAATAGGAACGATCATATACAGAAGCGTGAAAAATAAAATCAAAAGCCTTATAACCACATCCAGATTCAAGGTATCGAATACCTCGCCAAAAGAGTTATAACGATGAATATTTCCACCGGATAGCCGGTAAATCAAAAAAGAAATACCCAATACCCATATCGGACTGGTAAAAATAAAGAAACGGCGAACGGTCATATAGCAAGGTCGTAACACTTCTATCACGTAACAAGCTAATGTAGCTACCACAATACATCCCATAATCAGCACATCCGGATGAAATATCTCTTTTGAATCCTCTAAATACAGGTTAACCGATACTCGTACCGCCGCTAAAAACGCCCATAATAACATACTCCACCCCAAAATCTGTTTTGCCCTATTCTCACGGGCCCGTAGTAGCAGGGTAATACCACCAAAAACACAAAAGCCTAATATCTGTAAGCTTAGTAGAAACTGAATTTTATCCAACATAATAACACTACCTCCTATCTATTAAACAATACGCCCCCCCGAATGTTCTTTTTGACCCCTCAGTTAACAATATGAACGCCTTAGACAATTTGAACGATCTAATTTTATACGATTTCACCGACGTTTTAGACCGTATGCACCTCCCTTTCCCCTTAACCACCCGATATTTGCATCCAGAAGTTTCACACAAAAATAAGTAAAATAATGAGAAATTTAGTACTCTTTACCAGTATGATTTTAAGCTTTTGGGGTTGCTCCAACGACAAAGACTTCGGAGGTCTTGAGAATATCGGCTGGAATGAAAAACCACTCCAAATAACGACTCGTATCCTAACTACAAAATCCACCAATTTTATACAAGAATTTAAAGAAGGCTCTATGCTCGGACTACAAATCACGTCCGGTACAGTCGACGATTTATACAATGGCATATCCACTTATAAAAACGTAAGCGTAAAAGCTTATAGAGTGAATGGAAAAATCCGGTGGCAACAGAGTCCGGAAGTGATCCTTGACTCTAATGAAGCTACGATATACGCATATTATCCATATCAAGAAGATATAAATTTTAACGCCCGGCAGATACCTGTTAAACTGGCCCCGAACGCATTGGAGACCGATGATTATATGTATGGAACCCATGCGATCGGACAAAAAGCGGTCAACAGTACCTCGCCACTTGTATTACTCAGCATGAATCATGCCCTATCGCTTATATCTTTCCAGTTGAACCTAAGCAAAGGCAAGACAGGTGCCTTTATTATAAGTTCCGTTCAAGTAGGAAATAAGCCCGGTGGAACAACTTTAGTCAGCGAAGGAACCCTCGATATCACGACGGGCGATATCATCGGTTCTACCGCCCGTAGCACGTCCGCATCCACGGTATTATCCTTGACGAATCCGGTTACCCTCATCAACGAGAAATATTGTGATCCTATGCGGCTCATGGTAATTCCACCTTCCGGCACGATCGGAACCGGAGACGTGGAGACCTTATTCACGATCAACGGAGAAACCTACAAATTTGACATACCCGCTAACACCCAATGGGAAAAAGGGAAAAAATATTTATATAAGCTAAGCTTTAACGGAAGGTCGTTACAATTGCGAGACGTCTCTATCACAGACTGGTTACCGGGTAACGACGAAGGATTGATTGGCAATATCATGTAAGTTTTTTATGTTGTGGTTATTAAGGTGTAATGCCGTGGCAAGCTTTGATCCGTTTGCCACCGGCAACTACACTGAAAATAACAATTGGCTCTATCATTCCGGCGAATTAGACCATCGGGGTCACTACCCGTACGATGTGTTTTTCATTCAGCCGACTCTATATATTCTCTCAATAAGAGAAACAACGGGTCTCGTCCAAATACCCTTTTACATTCAAGGGTTATCATTCCCTCTCAACTTATCGCCAAAAACACTCTTCTATTTGACTATTACAAGGACGAGACCCGTTTAATAATAACTTTATATCTCTTGGATATATTGATTATTATAGTATACAATAAAGCAGGTTACTTTGCGTATTAAGAGGATAAAACAATCGTTACTATATAATATATAAAAATATCATTTTATAACAGGAATAATAATTAATAGTAATAGAATAATAAACTATATTGGCTCAAATGTTTATTGTTTGAAAGGTTCCATTAAAACATTAGACAAAATGAACAAATTATTATTAATTACGATCTTGTTAATCATCTTTACCGGATGTCATGAAAATCAGCAGTGGATGTCCAAAGAGAAATCAACCGCACGAAAGTCAGTTCTTGAAATGACCACCCGGTCCTATACGGCAGGTTCTTCAGTATTCACCGAAATTCTGCCCGAAGGGTCCGAAATAGGATTATTTATAACCTATGGTAATCAAGACAGTTTATATAAAGGCGCATCTCTTTATAAAAACGTAAAATCAAAGGCTGTAGGCTCATCAAAAGGTTCTTTAAAATGGAAACAAACACCGCAGGTATTCCTTAGATCTAATCGACCGGTCATGATCTACGCTTACTCACCTTATAAAGTACAAATACCGTTAGATCCTACCTCCATACCGATCAAAATATCCCCAATCGCGGCAGAAACCCCCTCTTATAAATATGGGAGGCTCTCGCAAGGCCAAAAAGAGGTCAACCGTAAATCTCCGCTAGCGAAACTCTCCATGAATTACGCATTATCGCTTCTCTCATTCGAAATATATCAAGATTCGAACATTAACGGGCTATTCAAACTAACCTCCATACAAATCGGTAACCGTGCGGGAGGTAATACCTTGCAATATACCGGGACAATGGATATCGTAACCGGAAATATCAAAGGAACTCCCGGGGCATATAAAGCCACTTTACTTACAATAGATCCATCCGTAACTTTACGACACGCGAAAGCGGAGGAGCAAAATATCCGTATAGTCCCTACCTACTCTCCTATCCGGGAAAAAGAAGTTGAGGCGATCTTTACTATCAATGGAAGAACTTACAAATACATCATTCCGGAAGGCACCTGCTGGAATAAAGGATATAAATATTCCTATAAGTTATATTTCGATGGTAAAGATATCAGGTTACACGATTCCGTCGCCTATATATGGACACCTAAACTGAAGAAAAAATAATCAGTATATAAAATAAGAGTACTAATCTATGGAACTTTTCATTCTTACCGTAAAGCCTATCGAGAATAAATACGCCCGGACTCTAATCTTTTTTGCCTATTTTTGTAACAAACAAATCCCTTATCCCGTCTTCTTTGTGAAAGCCCCCCACTCTAAGGCGCACGGACGAAGGGCGATCCAAAAACATAGTATTAACGAAAAAGTCAATTACAATGAAAAGATTACTAGCGTTACTGGCCATCCTCCTTATCAGCCAAGTAGGATACGGGCAGCAGAAGATGGATCAATTATTCAATGCTTTCCGGGGTGAAAGCGATGTTACTTCCGTAAATATCGGAAACATAACGATGAAGCTAGCCAGCCTGTTCACCGAGACAATGGGAGTAAACGGTATAGAGATCCTTGAATTTGATAATTGTGCCCAAGAGGTGAAAGACCGACTGTCTACCGCCATACGGAACCTGAGAGATTCTGATTACGAGACGATGGTCACGGCAAATGAAAGGGACAGTCGCACGAAAGTTCTTGTCAAAATAAAAGAGGATATGATCCGTGAACTGGTCATATTCACGACAGGAAGCGACAATGCGTTAATCCGTATCAAAGGAAAGATCAGCCCGTCCGATCTAGACCGGGTAATCAATGAGCACAAAACTGGAAATCATTAAGGGCGATACTGATGGACGTTGATGTTTTTAAACAACGGTTCCTACTCTTTCATCCTAAACTCTATCGGATCGCTTATGCCTTATTAGACAATAAAGCGGATGCGGAAGACATACTTCAAGATGCCTATTGCAAATTATGGAATAAAAGGGATGAGCTGGGAGATATCCAGAATCCGGAAGCATTTTCCATAACATTGGTCAAAAATCTTTGTCTGGATTTCCTGCGCTCGCCCAAAGCAAGCCGAAGAGACAACGAAGAGACATTGGAGACCGTTCTATTAACGACCGACTCCTCGCCGGAAAAGGAATTGGAAGAAAAAGAGGATATCCGGCGTATACAAGAACTGATAGAACAGCTCCCCGAGAACCAGAGGCAGGTAATCCGCCTGCGTGGTATTGAGGATTGTTCCTATGAGGACATTGAACAGATTACAGGGCTTAGCTCCTCTAATATAAGAACATTACTTTCCCGGGCACGCAAATTGATCCGGGAGAAACTAGAAAAAGCAAGTTGTCATGGATGATAAAAAGATAGATGAACTAATAAACAAGGCACTCCAAGAGGATTTAGCCTTACCGGAGGGACTTTCCGAAAGGCTGGAACGACAAATCGACTTCCTAGCCCAAGAAGAGATATCTCCCCGAGTCTCACGAAGACGTTCCTTCTATTGGATAAGCGGAATCGCCGCCGCTATTCTTGGCGCCCTATTCCTCATCTTCACGGAGACAAATCGTCCGGCTCCCGTTATGGCCGATACCTTTACCGATCCTGAAGAGGCAGCTGTCGTAGCCCAAAATGCCTTGGCGTTCATGTCTAGGAATTTAAACAAAGGTCTCGGGCAGGTCAATGAAGCCAGTCAAGAGATCACAAAAATAAACAAGATCGTAAATAAACATTTAAATGATTAATACAATGAGACTCAAACAACTATATACAATACTGCTTCTCTGCTGCGTGAATATCTGTTTTGCCCAGAACAAGCTTTTCGACAAATATGCGGATATGGACGATGTTACTTCCGTATATATCTCCAAAAAGATGTTTCAGATGATGCCGGTCATGGAAACCGCCGGACTCAACCTTGCCAACCTGAAAGGGAAAATAGAATCCCTGCAAATACTCACCACCCAAAAAGCGGATTTAAGGGAACGAATGCGAGGTGAGTTCAAAGCCTTGATCGGAAAGGATCATGAAGAACTCATGCGAGTAAAAGATGGAAAGACCAAAGCCAATTTCTACGTCAAGCAACAAGGAGAACTGATACAGGAGTTGATCATGATAGCCGACATGGACGACGGGAGCTTCAGCGTCATGCAATTGTTAGGGCGTTTTACGCTCCAAGATGTGCAGGAAATTACCAGTGAGATCAACAAATAATAGGATAATTTCGTGAAAACCATCGGCTTTTTATAGTATCTTCACCACCATAAGTTAAACAAAAATCATACGCGTATGAAAAGATTCATTTTTACAGGGATAATCATCCTGTTTGTAATGGCTGGATGTGGAGGCGACCATTCATCGACCGATGGTCTTATAACCGTGGATGTAAACGATAGTTATTCAACCAAAAAAGAGTTGGTCCTTCAAGACTTCATGGATATGGAGTATATTCCGCTGGAAACAAACGATGAGTTTATCAATCGGGCATGCGTGCAGGCGGTTGGCGAGAAATACATAATCGTGACAAACTTTTACGATGATGGCAATATTTTCGTATATGGCCGGAACGGAAAAGCTATTCGCAAAATAAATCGCAAGGGACAAGGTGGAGAAGAATACGTGTCTATGAGATCGGTTTCGTTAGATGAAGAAAACGAAGAGATTTTCGTAAATGATTTTCATGCGAAAAAGATAAGGGTCTATGATTTGGAAGGAAATTTCAAACGAAGTCTGAATCAAAGAAGCGAGAAAAGTTCGTTTTACGTGGAAATGCTTGATTATGACAAGGACAACTTGATTTGCTATGATAAGTTTAATTTTGAGGTACCGTTCTTGCTTGTGTCGAAGCAAGATGGAAGTATAACGAAAGAAATCACGGTTCCATATAAAGAGAAGCAATTATTCCATATCGTTGAAAGACTTTATGATAAAGGAGAAACAAGAGCAGCTGGACCAGGTCCGTATAACAGTATAATTCCTTTTAAGGGTAATTGGATTCTATTTGAGGCCTCTTCAGATACGGTATACACCTTAATGCCTGATTACAGTTTGCGCCCGCTTATCGCACGAACACCCCCTATCCACACCATGGATCCGGGCGTTTTCGTCGTCTTAAGATTGATTTCCGATCGTTATTATTTCATGGAAAGCGTAACGAATATATATGATTTTAACACCGGAGAAGGTTTCCCGAGAAAGTACTTCGCATACGATACGCAAGAAAAGAAATTTTTCAACTATATCACATACAACGATGATTATTCTTATAAGAAAGAAATCTATATGGTGACATTTCCTCCCATCAATTCAAAAGGCGAATTGTGCTCTACCATCAATGCTTCCGAACTTTGCCAGGACTATAAAAGGGGAAAGCTGAAAGGCAAACTAAAAGAGGTGGCCGCGACATTGGAAGAGGATGACAACCGGGTGGTAGTGTTGGTGAGACCTAAAAAGTAAACGATTACCAATCATCGGTAATACGATCAAGCGGATTATTTCCCCGTAATAATCCGCTTAATCTCACTCAGTTTGTTCAAGGCTTCCAAGGGGGTAAGATTATTCACGTCCAAGTTCTTGATCTCATCCCGTACTTGGCTCAACACCGGATCATCCAACTGGAAGAAACTCAGCTGATACCCCTCGGCGGCAGAGGCGATCGCTTTTACAGGCTTACCCGTAATACCCTCCTGACGATTCTCGGACTCCAACTGCTTCAAGATCTCATTCGAACGCTTCACGATGCTTTTAGGCATACCGGCCATTTTCGCCACGTGGATACCAAAGCTATGCTCGCTTCCTCCCGGTATCAACTTACGCAAAAATATCACCTTATTCCCTACTTCCTTGACCGATACGTTATAGTTCTTGATCCGCTTAAAGGCACGCTCCATCTCGTTCAGCTCGTGGTAATGGGTAGCGAACAGCGTTTTCGCCTTCGCATTCGGGTGCTCATGAATATATTCCACGATCGCCCAAGCGATTGATATGCCATCGTAGGTACTGGTACCCCGCCCTAACTCGTCGAAAAGCACCAAGCTCCGGGAAGTCATATTATTTAATATATCGGAAGCCTCATTCATCTCGACCATAAAAGTAGACTCACCCACCGAGATATTATCCGAGGCGCCTACACGGGTAAATATCTTATCCACGATACCGATATGGGCGCTCTCGGCCGGAACAAAGCAACCGATTTGCGCCATGAGCGTAATCAAGGCTGTCTGACGCAATAAGGCAGACTTACCGGCCATATTCGGACCCGTGATAATGATGATCTGTTGTTTCTCGTCATCCAGATAGACATCATTGGCGATATAAGGTTCTCCCAAGGGCAGTTGTTTCTCGATTACCGGGTGGCGACCTCCCTTTATGTCGATCTTGTCGGAATCACTCACGACCGGACGGATATACTTATTCGCCTCCGCGGCCTTGGCGAAAGATAAAAGGCAATCGATACGCCCGATCAAGTTCGCGTTCATCTGGATAGGCGGAATATACTCCGTCAAGGCCAATACCAGCTCATTGAAAAGGCGGGTCTCCAGAGCAAGGATCTTTTCTTCCGCCCCTAATATCTTCTCCTCGTATTCCTTCAACTCCTCGGTAATATAGCGCTCGGCGTTCACCAAGGTCTGTTTACGGATCCAATTCGCCGGGACTTTATCCTTATGGGTATTACGTACCTCTATATAATAGCCGAAGACGTTGTTGAAAGCGATCTTCAAGCTTGGGATACCCGTCAATTCGATCTCGCGCTGCTGTACCTTCAACAAATAATCCTTGCCGGAATAAGCGATGGCACGCAAGTCATCCAATTCCTCGTTGACACCCTTCGCTATAATTCCTCCCTTATTGACCAACGAAGGGGGATCGTTATTAATCTCTTTCTCAATCCGGTCGCGGATCAAGGCGCAAGCGTTTAATTGCTCCCCGATCCGGCATAAGCTGGGTTCCCCGCTCGCCATACATGCCTCCTTGATCGGCTCGATCGCACGAAGCGCGACCTTTAGCTGAACCACCTCACGAGGAGATACACGGCCGACAGCCACCTTGGAGATAATACGTTCCAAATCGCCGATCTGCTCCAACTGCGTATCCAGCAACTCCTTTGTCTCCGGTTCACGGAAGAAATAATCCACGACCTCTTGGCGTTCTTGGATCGGTTTTACATCCTTTAGCGGGAATAGTATCCACCGGCGAAGCATACGAGAGCCCATCGGCGAGATCGTCTTATCGATCACGTCCAACAAGCTTGTTCCCTCATCGTTCATCGTACCCACCAGTTCCAAGCTGCGTACCGTAAACTTATCCAAGCGGACGTATCGATCCTCCTCGATACGGGATAAAGCGGTGATATGGGAAATATGCGTATGCTGGGTCTGGTCCAGATAATACAGAATCGCCCCGGAAGCGATAATACCTAATTTCAAGTGTTGTACGCCAAAACCCTTCAAGTTCTTCGTCTCGAAATGCTTCAACAGGCGATCCTCGGCGGCCGAGGTCGTAAAGATCCAGTCATCCAGCTCAAAGATAAAGAAACGAGGATCGAAAGCCTCCTCGAAACGCTTCTTGTTTCCCCGTTCGATCAACACTTCCTTCGGGGAAAAATTATTGAGTAATTTGTCGATATAATCGATGGAACCCTCCGCTGTCATGAACTCGCCGGTAGAGATATCCAAGAAAGAAATACCACATACCTCCTTGGCGAAATGGATAGAGGCCAAGAAATTATTCTCTTTATGATTCAGTATATTATCATTGATGGAAACACCGGGAGTCACCAATTCCGTAATACCCCGCTTCACCAGTTTCTTCGTCAACTTAGGGTCTTCCAGCTGGTCGCAAATAGCCACACGCTTTCCGGCCCGCACCAACTTCGGCAGATAAGAATCCAAGGCATGATGTGGAAATCCCGCCATCTCAACATGCTGCCCTACGCCATTCGCACGTTTGGTCTGTACGATACCCAGTATTTCCGCGCCAATCACGGCGTCCTCGCCATACATCTCGTAAAAGTCTCCAACCCGGAATAAAAGGATAGCGTCCGGATGTTTCGCTTTTATATCGAAATACTGCTTCATCAAAGGGGTTTCCACAACTTTTGCCACGATAGTAATCTTTTAAATGCGTTTACGAATTAATCCGCACAAAGGTACTATTTTTTTTCTATCCGTTTACTTTCTTATAATCCGCTAGAAAAGTAGCTAGCCCACTATCCGTTAACGGGTGTTTCAATAAGCCTTTAATGGCGGACAAAGGACAAGTAGCCACATCCGCCCCGGCCTCCACGCATTGGATGATATGCTGGGTGCTACGGATAGAAGCCGCTAAAACTTGGGTATCATAATCATAATAATCATACATTTCCACGATCTTACGTACCAGCTCTATCCCGTCGCTGGCAATATCATCCAAACGCCCGACAAAGGGCGATACATACGTAGCCCCGGCCTTAGCCGCCAATAACGCCTGACCGACAGAGAAAACCAGCGTACAATTCGTACGGATGCCTTTTCTGGTGAAATATTTTATCGCTTTAATCCCCGCTTCGATACAAGGTACTTTAACGACTATATTAGGATGTAAAGCTGCCAACTCCTCCCCTTCTTTTATCATGCCCTCTAAGTCGGTAGCGATTACCTCGGCGCTTACATCCCCGCCCACGATCTCGCAAATTTCCAAATAGTGTTTCCGTTGATTTTCCACCCCCCGGATTCCCTCTTTCGCCATTAAGGACGGATTAGTCGTCACGCCATCCAATACTCCCAATTCATTCGCTTCCCGGATCTGGTCCAGATTCGCCGTGTCAATAAAAAACTTCATAGCTTTAAACTTTAATGTTACGTATTTGTATAACCCTTCTGATTCGCTATTAGTTCTAAATCAACCGTCTCAATCCCCTACTAATTCCATATACAAGTCGTTAAGCCGTTTGTGGAGATATAAAACAGCGTATTTTTCCGGGATAGGTATGCTTCTTGATACGATCTATGATCTTAGGGAGACGATCGAGAAGAAGATATATTTTATTTTACAGACAAAGTATATTTCCTATCGATCCATTCGGCCAATGAAATACCGCCCAATTCTTCGATAGTCTCTTTCCTTTTATAAGGTTTTAGTTGATGAATACGTTTCCAAATATCATTAAGCCAGACCTCATATCGGTTAGGCAACATAAGTTCTGGACGGAATTCCGATATATCTAAGTCTAAATCATCACTATTAAGAAGATAGTTCTTTATTAAAGTCGCAGATTCTAACAACTCACCAACCACATGCGGTAAAGGAAAAGGCAGAAGTTCATCATTCAGTTTCAATTGTTGGCCCCCTGCGGAAAAAGTGTCCCGCATATGAAAATTAACAACAGACCGGCGCGTACATAACCATAAGGCAGCATTCTCATAATTCCCACTCACTACTTCCGGGAATAAAATAAATATCTCCGCTTTTAGTCTCTTATTCCTTTCCGGATCCGCATATTCTCCATTATCCACCCACAGGCTTATATTCATATCCGTATGCTCCTCCAAACTTTCCTCAGCGGAAGTGCCCAACCACCAAGGCATAGCTTTCTTTTTGGCTTTAATGGCTTTTTCCCTATAATATTTTCGAACGATCTCTATAGAATCCGGAGCATTCCTTAATTGATCATAAGCAACTCCCATCTTACTAAAAATAGTCTGCTCTTTCGTTAATTCCATATTAATCAAATAACGGGGAGAATGGGTAACAGCTATATCGGAGAGACAATCCTCATAAGGACGGCACTTAAACTCCGCCGTCTTACCTCCCAGTTTGCCGAAGAGCATATAGATATTTTCTACATTCTTATCACGTGTAGACTCCACGATGCTACTTCCCGTAGATGTCCAATGATTCTCTTTTGTAGATTTTACCTCAACCCCATAATATTTCTCCGCGATAATATCTGGAAAATATTGGGCGGAAACCAAGCGTATCTCCTCCACACGGAAAGGAGTTCTACCGCAAAGTTCTTTCATCACGTTCACTACTACATTTTCCAGTTCCTTACTCTTACAATCGCAATACGTACCCGGAATAGCAGCTGCTTTTTCATTCAAGTATGATTCCAGCATAAACATAAAATCCGCAAAAGCCTCATCCGCTTTTTGAAGATTTCTATTACGCACAGTAATAATATTCTCCTCTTCCATATTATCTCTTTTTAAAATACAACGGCCATAAAGTCTGTATGCGATTCGCTATATGATACGCTAATACTGGAGGAACCGCGTTACCGATCACCTTATAAGCGCCTGAGGCACTTAACTCAAAACGTGTACTGTTCTTTTTATGGGAGACAAACGTATAATCCGGCGGAAACGTCTGTATCAAAGCACATTCTCGAGGAGTTAAGCGACGTTCTTGTAAACCGGCGTCTAATTCTTCCGTAATAATGCCCCCATGCTCCCGGGATAAACGACGGTATTCTATATTTCCATGATGCTCGGAACGAATCGTCGGGCCAATATTATCCAGCGCAATCTCCTTTTGACCTTGACAATGAGCTCCCATATATTTCGCCTGTGAATAATACCGCTGGGATGGATCTTCTGTCCTATCCGGTTCCTCCAATCCTACAAATACATCCCGACAAACCACCGGTGGCAATAGTTTCTTATCTTCCACGGTGCAAGCATGTGTCGGACTCGGATAAGGATCGTAAGCTTTGGGTATCTTCTCCTCTTGAAGCGCTCTTAAAGCCTTAACCTTTAACGCGGACTTACGTATCCCGATAAAAATCACACGCTCTCTAGACTCCGGAACCCCATAATTGCCCGCATGTAAAACTTGAGGATCTAAAACAATATATCCATCCCCAGCCGCATGGGCGAAGTCTCTCTGAATAATACTTTTCACGTCTCCCAGATTCACCAGTCCCTTCACGTTCTCCGCGATAAATATCTTGGGTCTCGTAATATCGATCACCTGCTTCATCCAATAGTAAAGTTTACCCCTCGTCTCTTCCGAGGCCTCATCGTCCTCACGCAATTTCCCGGTATGATCCTTATTCGACTCAAATCCCAGACGTTTACCAGAGACACTGAAATCCTGGCAAGGAAAACCTCCCGTGACGACATCTATATTTTTAGGGAAGACTTTTTTCCCCGCTCGATGCTCTTTCACCAAGTCTACGATACTCTTTGTATTATAAACGTTTTTATCATATCCGAATCGATCCATATATTGAAGCCAAGCGATTTGTGCCTCTTTCAATATATCATTCGCAAAGACCGTCCGAAAACGATTCCTCTGTAAACGAACCCAGTGTTCATCGATAACCTCTTGAACCCACGTACTTTGAGGAGATATAGACTTACGATGACATATAAAATCCCCCTCGAATCCTAAATCCATGCCCCCACATCCAGAGAACAGGGACAAGACCCGTAAGCTATCCAACGATTCAATATTCTTTCCACCTCTTTTCATTTCAGGTCCTTGCTATATACTATTTTTTATCAAAAGAATCGCAAATCTACAAAAATCACGGGAAAAGCACTAGAATTTATCAGTCTTTGCTCAAAACAATCTTATGCAGGAAATTGTCCTCATAATAATCTACCATATAGATTATCGAATTATCTTCTGTCGCACATCCAGTGTATAGGCCTCTTCCTTTGGGCAACGAATAACGAGCTACCGGATTCCCATCCCAATCGAATTGCTCCAGATACAAGGGATTCGTATCGTCCTTATCATTTTCTGATTCCCGGTAAGTGGCATAAACATACTTATCACTCGCAAAACAACTATAATAACAGATCGGATTATCCGGCGAAGAGGTAGTCCGTAAGGTTTTATCTCCGAATTGACACATCTTTACATGATTGCCGTCAAAGTCGAAGAAAGCGATCCGGTCATGATAGAGAAAAGCGAACGCCTCGCGCTTCCTAAAAAAACTATACCCCAACTGTCCCATATAAAAAAAGCCACTGGCATCTTTCGCAAAATGGAAAGGTACGGTTCCTTTCACCGTAGAATCATTCACGCTTACCCATCCTATTCCCATTCCATTATTTGAACCTAAAGTGACCTGCATCTTACCATCTCCTATATATAAAGGAGCACCGAATAAGACTCTGTTCCCTTGAATTTCATACAGTTGATCATACTCCTCCAACTCAAAAGCAGTAGATAAAGTAAAAAGCTAGTTATTATAGATATTCCATATATAACAAAGTTTATCTGTTTCCTTAGTAGGGATTACACGTATATCCATAAATTCATTTGGCCCTTCACCGAAAGGAGCCAACTGAGCTATCACCTTATAGTCGAGTAAAGAGACCACATGCAAAAGATAGGCTCCTTCTCTCATCTCAAGATGTTTAATAATAAGATAGTCTCCTTTGATAAACAATTCTATCTCCCTGTTCTCTATCATCAAATCAAGCGGAATTTTTTGGATAGAGCGGATCTCTCCTTTGGGGAAATCTGACTTTTTGAGTTGTATTACACTATTTTTAGGAAATTCAGGATACTCTATCCCACCTAGCTGAATGAAACGAGCAACAGGAGAATTATTTGATTTCTCATGTCCACATCCTGTCAATAGTAGAATAGTTACGACAATAGCACTAAAAAAGGCAACAATACGCATATCTCTAACTATTAAAATATTCAACTTTCAATCCGATTTCCCCCGGTTCAAGGCCTGTGACTTGCCCGATTATTCCAGCGTCAATACCTAAAGCTTTTACTTTTTTGGCATTAGCCTTAGTCAAAGATAGTTCTTAATCACGAAAGAGACAATATCGCAAACAAAAAATACGAAAAAACATAAATTCCTATGCCATTCAATGAATACCGAAATATACATTTCTTATTACGATAGAATCAACACTATTTTCTGTGTTATATAAAATTCCATCCATATATCCTTCTATATAAGGAATCTCGCTATCCTCTTGAAAAAAAACAGTATCTACTCGCAAACAAAAAGGAGTTTTCAGAGGATGGTAGTTTATTTCAGTTCCCTCTCTAATTATTCTGACAGTAGACTCTTTTTCCTCTGTAGATAAATATCCTATTTTTATATGATATTCTTGCTTAAGCAAAGGAATCAACGAGATATGAAGTTCAGGATAAGGATAAGTAAAATTCACTGATTTTAAAGGTACTTTCCAATAAAATCCATATAATTCTTTTTCTATATCATGTATCCAAAAATTTCCCCTTTCAATTGAACACTGATAACTAGATTGATTTAATAAAGAAATAGATTGTCCATTCAATTCTCCCTCAAAGTAAGCAAAATAATAAGGATATTTGTCTACTACAGAAGGCTCTTCATCATTACATGATGTACAAATAAATAAACTTAATAAAAAGAAAAAAAATATACGCATTATATTTATTTTAAATGATACTGTTTCAAAAAAATAAAATAGCACACATATAATATAAGTAAGAAAAATGAACTAAAATTATCTAGATTCATCTAATCTATACGAATTATATGTGTACCACTTTGTTTCACTATTAATATTAGTTATATTTTAATGGACTCACAGCTAATTGATACCAGCCAGTTTTATATTTATCAGTATAATCTGGTTTCCAATTTCTACTAGTAGATACATTATTTTTAGATTTCAGAATTTTATCTGCAAAATTAACAATAACCTCTCCCAATTCATCATTTCCTAATGTTTTAGTTACTGTATACGAAATATTTTTCGATATAGTATTTGTTGCACCAAATTTTAAACCTATTTTTACTTTTTCTCCAAATGATGGATCAAACCCAAAATTAGTCGCAAACGTAACAGTTGAAGATTCTGTGCTTTGAACTGTTTCTGTAGCATCAATTTCTTCTATCGAAATCTTCATTGCAGTGCCATAATTTTCTATATTCCATTCAAAAAGAGGCAATTGAAGATTTATTCCATCTGTCAGATCTATAGATTTAACCTCATACTTTTTACTTAGAGGATCTTTGGGTGTTGTTTTAAATAAAGCACTTGGCTCAACTGTAAAAAAAGTTGTTAGTTCATTGCTTATACCTAATTGATTTGCCACATAAACTTTTACTTTAAACTCAAGAAAACCATCTGTCCATGGAGTTACAATTGTTGTACCTGGCCGACCATAATGACTATCACCATAATCAACTTCATGCTCATGACTATTTCCATCTATTCTAGGATCATTAGTTTGATCGCATATTTTATTCATAACAGTTCGTGGATCTCCTATCAACTTAAAATGAACTAAACTCTCTTTAAAATCTAAGTTAAAAGCTCCTTTTGTTTTTTGAGGGGTTAAATCGAAATATATATAATCTCTTAACCAACCATTTGATGGGTTATAAATATCATATGCTTCATAAACTTTTTTCATATTATCCGGTATTGATCCTGTACGATCTCTTTCATTACTATGCATACTTGATATAGAACGATTTATACTTTCATTCTTAGTGTTATCAAAAACATCACTTAAAAAAACAATATCTGTATCATCAATTGTATTACAAGCAGATAAATATTTTTTCTTCTGAACTTTATTTACAGATATAATTCTTTCATTCAATTTGATTACCAAAATAGGATACTTAGGAATTTCATTCGATGGAATCAAAAATTCTTTTTCTATTCCATAAGCCATTATATCATTACTATTTTCAACTCTTAATGCAGTATATGGAATTTCATCCTCCGGATTCCAACTTTCTGCCGAAAAGCTATTATCAGGTAACACAGGTACAAATATAGTCAAAGTAGGATATTTTTGTTTAACAAGCTCTAATTTACTAGTATCTATATATAATTCCATAAGTTCATCAACTGTTTTTCCAGAAGATAATTTATATGTATTTATAGATAAATACAAAACATCATAATCATAGTCAAACATTTTTAGAGCTTCATTTTTTATAAGTCTCCTTAGTTCAACAGAAGAATTTAGAGCACTAGATAACGCTTTACTAAAATCTTCTAATAACTCATGACTTTTTATTGTGTCATTTTCAATAGAAAGAGTAGTTTTATTTACACTCCCACTCAAATTATCATTCAATATTTCTGATGAACAAGAAACAAATGATATTAAAATCATAAAAAACAAAAATATTTTTCTCATAATAATACTATATTATAAATTAAAAAATCCTTCTGCATAATTTTCTGAATCCGATATGGAAAGTTCGTATGATCCTGATGCAACATCATCCAAAGGAATAATATGAAAAGAAGTATTTTGTGTATTCACAACTTCCTCATAAACAATATTTCCATTCGCATCCGCAACAGATACTCGTACCTCTCCTAAATATTCCAAAAACTCCAAAAACAAAACTTTTGAGGTTTCATCGATATCAGCTATTATAGGTACATCTAAATTAATAGACCGCTGTTTTTTATCACCTAGCGTACCTTTTCCATGTAAAGGTACACGACGTGCAAACGATGATACGCAAGTAGAGATAATAAATAAAGCTAGTAACAGCCATTTCAAATTTTTCATATACACTCTCTTTTTTCGTTATTGTTTATGACTGCAAAAATAGAGAGTTCATATGACATAGAGAGTACGAAACCCTCAAGAAGGTATGGACAAGCAAAAAATAAATAATTATCTAATAATCAAATAAATAAACGAAATCATTATGGACAAAACTCTAAAATTGTATCTAAACAGAGTCTATAACAGGCTAAACAGGTTTAATATGGATAAGCGACTCATAGAAATCTTTCTTGCCTTCCCAATGTAACTTTTTCCGCACACGTAAACGTGTTTTGTCTACGGAAGTTGGTATTATATTTAAAAGGGTAGACATGGCTTTCGTATCTAATTTGAATAAGGTAAGAAAACAAAGGTGCATTTCCGAAAAAGATAGGTCCGCGTCTCTCAATGCCTTTACAATATCAGGACATACCTCCACCATCAACACTTCTATATCAATCCACATCTTCTCATCGATTACCGCTTGTGAAGCTTTTGACCAAACCGTTTGAGACATCCTCTTTATTTTTTGAGCCAAATCAGAGTCTAATATCTTTATTTCTCTCAAATTAATTAATCTATGTCGCAAATCCTCTACTTCTTTTTTTATGTTTTCAAAGGATACTAATTCTTCCTCTGCTAGATGCAATGAATTTTCTTGCAACTTCAATTGCTCTTCTTTCTCACGCAATTCTATAGACAAATGATATATATTTTGATTTAAATCATTTATTTCCTCTTGTTGTTTCAATAGTGATCTATTTTTTCGTCTCAATGTCATTAAATAGAAAATGACAAGTAAAGCAATAGCAAATAATAAAAGCAATATAAACAGATAGCTCTTTTGATTCTTTAAAACCAATTCTATATTTTCATTGTGCAATTTCAAACGCTCATATTTTTGCTCTGCATCATATATATCTACAGATTTACTTACGTTTATAAGAGAATCTTCTACTTCAACATATTTTTCATAATCATTCAAAGCACTTTGCAAATCACCTTGTCCTCTTTTTATCATATAAGGGGGTGTTCTATAAATTGAATTACTTATAATACTTTGATAATCAGATAATTATT
>OJOV01000224.1_pt1 | contig 64769 bp, 48 predicted proteins | sample 1598281 | NCBI WGS metagenome assembly OJOV01 (sample SAMN03922469, study PRJEB24848) | human gut metagenome | isolation source: stool sample | host: Homo sapiens | place: Germany | collected 2010-11
AAGAAAAACTGCGTCACAGCCTTGGCAGGCCATCGCGCAGCGATTTTGTTCAATTACGATTTACCTATCTGTACTCAACGATTTCTTCGAATGATTTCCTCGGTCTTTTGTCCGGAGCTTCGTCGGCAAAGCCAACCGCAACAATTCCTGTCAACTGGCTGTCTGTTCCGATAAAATCCATCAGCTCATTATAGGCAAAACAAGTATTTGCAATCCACAAAGTACCTAATCCATACCCTGTTGCTGTCAGAATCATATTTTCAATCGCTGCACCTATGGACAGCGAATCACATATTTCAACAATTCGCTTTTCATTTTCAATGCTTGCAAATGGAGTATGCTGATTGGTATTAAGCACTGCTATAAGGCATGGGACCTCCTGCATGATCCTGACTGTATTCTCAGCATCCGGTATGGCAAATGCCCATTCCGGCATAAGTTCATGAGTCGTTTTTTCTGAATTTATACCATGACGCATGACATCAACCAGTTTATCTTTTTCTTTCCCCTGATATACAATAAATTTCCAAGGCTGCCTGTTTTTAGCAGATGGTGCAAGGGAAGCACTGTATATGATCTCTTCAATTAACTTTCTTTCGATCTCATCTGGCTTATATTTTCTTATACTTCTTCTATTCTCAATTTCTCTTATCATAGATTTCTCTCTCCCTTAGAGCCTTGCCCTCAAGGCTCATTTTCTCCTATGATTTCCAACCTATCCATCCCAACATGACATTTCAGGGAAAGCACCTCAACACCTGCGTCCTTTGCCTCTTCCAGTGCAATGCCAAATTCGGGATGCATTGCCGTATTCGGCCTGACTTCACTGATTTCCTCCATTTGAATCACAAATGCAATCAAGCATTTATATCCTTGTCCGCACGCAGCTGCAAGTTCCCGTAAATGCTTAACTCCTCTTTCCGTCGGGGCATCCGGAAAATATCCAACTCCGTCTATCTCAAGGGTGCAGCCTTTGACTTCCATTAGATATTTTTGCTTTCCTTTTTCCATATAGAAATCCATCCGGCTGTTTCCAAAGGCATACTCCGGTTTAATACAATCATATCATAACGTGTCTTTCGATTTGGATTCTTTTCTATGCAATCTTCCAAAATCACTTCCGCCCCTGGCAGCAGTAATTCACGACAACGGCCCGTATTCTTTACATGAACCAATTCTACCTCTTCCGCTCCGTCAATCTTTACACGCGCAATAAAACGATTGGGACGTTCTATGAAAAATGCTTCCACTATCTTATCATATTTCATGTGCTGTTTCCTATTCTCTTATCATTCGATAGAATGTTCCGGTACCAATTCCTGTTGTCAACTCATAAGCTTGTCCATCAATCCTAAATCCTGCTTTTTGATAGCACTTTACCGCTCTGATATTCCATGTACGAACTTCCAGATACAACGGCTTGTTAGGATATAACTTTTTTGAAATCTCATAAGTAATCAAGAGCATTCGTTGACCATAATGTTTATTACACAAATCAGGATTTACGCCTATTCCAATAAATACCTCTTCTTTTTCCTCCAATATATTGACAAATCCTACCAATATGCTTTCATCCCAAAAACCATAATAATTTTTTTCCCTTTGGGGATTCATGAATCCTATCTGTCGAACTTGCATTTCTTCATAAGAAGGAAGATTATACAAATCGTATTCTCCGCCATATTTCCATGCACATATTTGTCGTTTTTCATCTTCGGATAGATTTCTATATACTAATTCATTCATAACATTTGCCTCGTCGAACTTAAAGTTATCAGTCTGTTTCATCTTTTTTATAGCTTTTATTGGATCTTCATTAGGATGTGTGGTATAGAAAAACGCTTTGGAATCTCAACTCACAGCAGCAATGTTGAATCAGTCCTGCTCCAGCTTTACCTGCTCACCTGTGTCTGCCTCAAATTCCTCTAGCTGCTTAAGCCAATATTCCTTATCTTTATTTGTTATCATTCTTATGACTTTACATGGATTTCCTGCCGCTATCACACTATCCGGAATATCCTTTGTGACAACCGACCCTGAGCCTATGACAACATTTGAACCTATGGTCACACCCGGATTGATGACCGTATTGCCACCGATCCATACATTATCGCCTATTGTAACCGGCTTGCCAAGCTCCACACCGGTATTTCTGATCATCGCATCTATCGGATGACATGCACAGTATATATTGACCCTTGGTCCCAGAAATGCATGATCTCCAATGATGACATCACACTGATCCAGAACTATCAGCCCTGTATTTGCATAGAAATAATCTCCCACGTGTATATTGGTTCCATAGTCACAATAAAAAGGTGGCTCTATATAACACTCCTTTCCCATGTGTGCAAATAATTTTCCAAGATATTCTCCGGTTCTTGTCATAGTCTCAGACCTCGAAGCACTGTTGAACTTATCTACCAGATCCTTCGCCTTACCCTCCGGATCCCAATCCACACATCTGTATAATTTACTTGCTTTCATTCTTCCAAGCATTTTCTCTACTCTATCCATAGCATTTTCTCCTCGCATTTATAATATTTACTCATCATGTTTATAACTGACTAAAGGATACCATTGTTTATGTCTGTAATCAACTTCTAGCAACAGAAAAATGGACTGTGAAAATAGGCCCATTTTTATCTATCTTTTATTAATACACATAAAGGTACATTCCAAACCAATGCAGCGCAGCCCCCAGCATCACAAAGATATGCCAGATAAAGTGCATCCCCTTGCTGTCCTTCACAAATGGAATCATGCCGAGCGTATAGACAATACCACCGCCCACGATCCATCCCAAAAGCGGCTTGTCATTTCTGAACCAGTCTGGAATGAACATGATGGCGCTCCATCCGATGACGAAGTACAGCGTATAGTGTATCGGTCGGAACCTGCCTGGTCCGAACACACATATGATGGTGATCCCCGCTATGATAAGCGCCCACTGCACACAGAACAACACTATTCCAAGCACATTTTCCCAGTACACAAGGTACATCGGAGCAAATGTTCCGCCTATCAGCAGATATATCGAGGAATAGTCAAATCTTCTCCAGATACGCTTGACTGCTAGCCCGGATTTGTATGAGTGATACAGACAGCTCATAAGAAACATCAATATCAGTGATATTCCATAAAAACACGATGCCATCACTTTGATCCCTGTGTCTGACTTCAGGAGAAGAAGGACAAAGCCGGCTATGGCAAGTCCTGCTCCTATTCCATGGGTGACTGCATTTCCCACTTCCTCAAGCACGGTGAGTTTTGGTGGCTCATTCAGTTCCCTGTAGTGCTGCCTTTTTGCTCTTTTTGCCTCTTTCTTCTCTTCTTTTCTTTTCTCTTTGTCCAGCTCAGCTTTCTGCTGAGTGCTCATATCTGATTCCGAGTTCTTTATTTCTGCCATATTTAATCCTGAAACTTCTTTCTATCTATAATTCTATCTATAATTTATTCTGCTATCTATAATCTACACTGTCTTACAACCGCAGTTTCCTGCACCGTACAGAGTACAGCCCTGTGTTCATCATCGCAGATCGCTAAAGTGCCTCAAACACCTGCACGCTACGTATCCCACTACCAATACTATAATATACACAAAATTTGATAAAAGAGCAACAAGTACTCCCATGCTCTGCTTCAGATTCGAGATTCTTATCCGAAAATGATTATTGACAGAACCAAACATCCCCAATATAGCTATGAAGGAATCGAAATTCCTTCCATCTGCATAAAAGAAAAACGAGACGACCAAAATATTGACTCTTCTTATTCTGGATGTTTCTGTGATATACTTATACGTGGTCGTATCAGACCGGAAAGGAAATATTATGTTACAAAAATTATATGTTTTTTTCAGGAAAGAAACCGTTTTGTCAATTGCAGTGATCCTGGCGCTTCTTTCTATGTTCTGGGTCAGACCGGATAAGGCTTATTTTACTTATATCGATTTCAGGACTCTCGGGCTCCTCTTCTGTTTGATGGCAATTGTAGCTGGTTTGAAGGCTGTTGGTGTTTTTGATATACTTGCCCAAAAATTGCTGATGGGAACATCGGGAACTGTGGGTGTGATCAGGCTGTTGGTACTCTTATGTTTCTTCCTGTCAATGGTGATCACCAATGATGTGGCATTGATTACTTTTGTTCCTCTTGCACTGATCATTGTGCATAAACTGCCAAAGGAACTGGGCAATTACTGGCTTCTTAAAATAGTAGCCATGCAGACAATCGCTGCTAATCTCGGAAGCATGCTCACACCAATCGGAAATCCGCAGAACCTTTATCTATATGCCCGAGCAGGGATGTCCGCGGCAGAATTAATAATCCTGATGCTTCCCTATTCCGCCACATCACTTATCCTTCTTCTGATATGGATACAGTTAGCCGCTGCCAAAGCACCTCACGTATGCGGTTCCGAAAAAGATAAAACTCTTTTGGGATTTTCTGACAGAAAAGAACTTAACATGGAATACCTGGCCGCTTACCTGATCTTATTTACAATCTGCCTGCTCACTGTTGCACGTATCATTCCATACCAGATTCCTCTTGTATTGGTTCTTATATATATGCTGCTAAGAAACAGGGAAAATATAAGCAGGGTGGATTACTCCCTGCTTGCCACCTTTATCGCATTATTTATTTTTATCGGCAACCTTGGAAGGATTCCGCAATTCAGCAGTTTTCTGGAAAGAATCATGGCAGGAAGGGAAACACTTACTGCTGTTCTTGCCAGTCAGATTATGAGCAATGTTCCTGCGGCGCTTCTTTTATCCGGCTTTACAGATAATTACCGGGCTTTAATTGTCGGAACCAATATTGGAGGTCTCGGCACTCTGATTGCATCCATGGCAAGCCTGATAAGTTTCAAATATATTGCAAAAGAAAACAGGAATCTGAGAGGGAAGTATTTGGGAATATTCACAGCCTCCAATATTATATTCATGATATTCATGTTGATATTGTATTTTTTTCTTAGATAAAGGTTTTCTCGGAATTACAAAAGCTATAACAATTCTTTCTTCGCAAAAAATTCTCCGCGGCACTCTCCCATCCTGGAAGAAAAGCCGCGGAGAAATAAATATATTTTCGGTGCCAATACAAAGATCATTAATCTTTACACCACTTTACAACTTTTTCATAAAAAAATATCGTACAGGAGTTTCGTTTTGAATTAAGTCAGGGCATTCGTTTTGTGATAATCAATAATTACCTTGCCTTTTATACGATTGATGAAGAAAAACAGACTGTAATCTAATCATCGTCCGTTTTCTCTATCAGAAAAGTAACTGGACTTCCATTCTTCGACAGATTTCCCCCTCATTTAATCATTACAGCAGTCACCAAATTCTCATACAAGCACAGATTTTGGCTCGTTGCTCACATAAATTCAAAAATGCAGTACAATCATCTCAGATTGTACTGCATTTTTTGAATACAGGTGGCTTTTTCATTTTTTGTTATAACTTAATGTAACTTATCACCAGTAAACATACAACTTAAAGCCACTTTTATCCCATTTAATTTTCAAGCAATTATACTATTCGTATGATTACATTCTGTCATGGAATGTTCTAGAAATAACATCCATCTGCTGTTCCTTTGTAAGGTCGATGAACTTAACAGCATAACCAGATACACGGATTGTAAAGTTAGCATATTCTGGCTTTTCTGGGTGTTCCATAGCATCAAGTAACTTATCCTTACCGAATACGTTAACATTGAGGTGATGAGCGCCCTGATCGAAGTATCCATCCATAACGTTAACAAGGTTGTTAATTCTTTCTTCTTCGTTATGTCCTAAAGCGTCTGGGTTCATTGTCTGTGTATTAGAAATACCATCTAATGCCCACTCGTAAGGAAGCTTTGTAAGTGAGTTAAGTGAAGCAAGAAGACCATTCTGCTCTGCACCATAACTTGGGTTAGCACCAGGAGCAAGTGGAGTACCAGCCTTACGTCCATCAGGCATAGCACCTGTGTACTTACCATATACTACGTTAGAAGTAATTGTAAGGATAGATGTTGTTGGCTCTGAATTTCTGTAAGTATGTCTCTTCTTAATCTTCTCAAGGAATGTCTTAAGTAACCATACAGCGATATCATCAGCTCTGTCATCATCGTTACCATACTTAGGGAAGTCGCCTTCGATTTCGTAATCTACAACGATACCTGTCTCATCACGTACTGTCTTAACCTTTGCATACTTAATAGCTGAAAGTGAATCTACAACGTGTGAGAATCCAGCGATACCAGTAGCAAATGTTCTCTTAACATCTGTATCAATAAGAGCCATCTCAGCAGCTTCATAGTAATACTTATCATGCATATACTGGATAAGGTTAAGTGTATTAACATAAAGATCAGCTAACCAATCCATCATAGCATCGAACTTATCAACAACTTCATCATAATCAAGATATTCTGAAGTAACTGGCTTGTAAGCAGGACCAACCTGTTCTCTGTTCTTAACATCTACACCACCATTGATAGCGTAAAGTAAGCACTTAGCAAGGTTTGCTCTAGCTCCGAAGAACTGCATTTCCTTACCTGTCTGTGTAGCAGATACACAGCAGCAGATTGAATAATCATCGCCCCATGTTACCTTCATAACATCATCGTTCTCATACTGGATTGAAGATGTATCAACAGAAATCTTAGCAGCATACTTCTTGAAGCTTTCTGGAAGTCTTGAAGAATAAAGTACTGTAAGGTTTGGTTCTGGTGAAGGTCCCATGTTCTCAAGTGTATGAAGGAATCTGAAGTCGTTCTTTGTAACCATTGAACGTCCATCGATACCTGTACCACCAACTTCAAGAGTAGCCCATGTAGGATCTCCTGAGAATAATTCGTTGTATGATGTAATTCTTGCGAACTTAACCATTCTACACTTCATAACGAAATGATCAATAAGTTCCTGAGCTTCCTTCTCTGTAAGAGTACCAGCTTCAAGATCTCTCTGAATATAGATATCAAGGAATGTAGATACACGACCTACAGACATAGCAGCACCATTCTGTGTCTTGATAGCTGCAAGATATCCAAAGTATAACCACTGAACAGCTTCCTTAGCGTTAGTAGCTGGCTTGCTGATATCATAACCATAGCTTTCAGCCATCTTCTTCATACCTGCAAGTGCCTTGTACTGATCAGATATTTCTTCTCTTAAACGGATAACGTCATCAGTCATTGTTCCACAACCACAGTTAGCGTGATCCTTCTTCTTTTCTTCCATAAGGAAGTCGATACCGTAAAGAGCAACTCTTCTGTAGTCACCTACGATACGTCCACGTCCATAAGTATCTGGAAGACCTGTAATGATGTGGCTGTGACGAGCCTTTCTCATCTCTGGTGTATAAGCATCGAATACACCCTGGTTATGTGTCTTATGATATTCTGTGAAGATCTTATGAAGTTCTGGATCTGGTTCATAACCATAGTTCTTGCATGATTCTTCTGCCATCTTGATACCACCATAAGGCATAAATGCTCTCTTAAGTGGCTTATCTGTCTGAAGACCAACTACCTGTTCAAGCTCCTTCATAGATTCATCTATATATCCAGGACCATAAGCTGTAAGACCAGCAACAACTTTTGTTTCCATATCAAGTACGCCGCCCTTAGCTCTTTCTTCCTTCTGTAATTCCTGAAGTCTTCCCCAAAGCTTGTTAGTAGCTTCTGTAGGTCCTTCAAGGAAACTTTCATCTCCATCATATGGCTTGTAATTGTTCTGAACGAAATCTCTTACATTGATCTCTTCTTTCCAAAGTCTGCCTTTGAAACCATTCCACTGATCAAAATTTACCATTATTGGTTCCTCCTTAATAAAATAACTGTTAATTTGTATAATAGTTTGTATATTGTATACAAAACTCTCAAAAATATAAAGCGAAATGTTAATTTCTTAACTATCTCTCGCAAGGGTATATTAACACCCCTGTCAATTAATTTCAATACATTTTTTAGTTGTTTTTAGTTTTATACAATGACGGCTGAAATTAACATTTTCTTCCAGATTATGTGTCTTTACAGCGGCAGATTATTGTTTATCACGACATTTTATAATAAAATGATTTTTCCTAAAATCAATTTCTCCATTTTTCTTCATGCGGCTTAATTCTGCTGACATTGCACTCCTGTCAACTGAAAGATAATCAGCCAACTGCTGCCTGTTAAATGGTATATCGAACTCATCACTCCCACATTTGGCGGCTCTTGCTGATAAATATGACAATACTTTCTCCTTAGTGCTTCGTTTGGATAAATGTGTAATCTTCTCGTTCATAACCACACACCTGTCAGCAAGCATATATATAAGATTATGAATAAGCTTACTGTGGAACTGGCACGATGAACTGCATACCGTCATAACCTTGTATGTGTCAAGAAATGCAACTATACATTTATCTGCCGCAACAACCTCTACATTGGATGTCTTGTCGTTACTGCATGCATATGCCTCTCCGAATATTTCACCCGCTGACACATATGTCATAATATGCCTGTTGCCCCAGTAATCAGCCTTTTCTATGCTCACATTGCCCTGAATCACCATACCTATTTTGGATATTTTATCGCCTTCATTAAATATAACTTCTTCTTTGTCATACTCGCGAAATGTTATCTCAAGGCATTTGCTCATTCCATTAGCCTCGTCTGGTTCTATACCGCTAAACAGCCTGCTCTTTTGTATAACTCCCATATAATCCTGTGAAATGTCATATAATATTCTGCCCATATTCTTCAATCCTATTCTTCTCTATATTATTCATAAAATAATCTATAAAATCTACGGTGTCTATTCGCAGCCGCTTCCTTTTCTTTTGCACTCATTTGCCAATCTCTATCTTTTCGCACTATTAACTTAATATACTACACACCTGTATTATAACCTAGCATATCCTACACTCACGAATTCGTGCTTCCGCACTCTTTATCCTGTTTCACAGGATATTCGTTCGTTAATGGTGCAAGAAAAGTAAATGTCTGCTTCGCAGCCGCTTCCTTTTCTTTTGCACTCATTACATTATAATCTTATTTTTGTTGTATTTACAACATACTTTATTAATATTTAATATTATACTTACCAGGTAGTTAAGATATAATTCAAACTAATCAGCCAGCTATGAAAATATGGCTGAAAATAACCACGACATATACTTATTAAGACCTTTTAGCGGGTCTGCAGGATAGAATCCTGTTTCACAGGATTCTCCACCTATGGCGGAACACTTTAGTGGCATCTACATTACCGCCGTATGGTGAATCTGCCCAGAGAGCTTTTTATTTAACAGGAATTTTTATCAGAATTTTCTATTAAATAAAAATACTACTATAAATAGGAGGATTTATTTGATTATGATAAGAAAGATTATAGAAATTAATGAAGAACTCTGCAACGGCTGTGGCTTATGTGCACACGCCTGTCACGAGGGAGCTATTGGAATTGTTGACGGAAAGGCTAAGCTTTTAAGAGATGATTATTGTGACGGTTTTGGCGACTGTCTGCCAGCCTGCCCTATGAATGCAATTCGTTTTATTGAGCGTGAAGCTCCTGAATATAATGAAGCTGAAGTACTTGCTAACAAAGCGGCAAGTGGAAACCAGATTAACAACTGGCCTGTACAGATTAAGCTTGTATCTTCTTTTGCACCATGCTTTAATGGAGCTGACCTTCTTATTGCAGCAGATTGTACAGCTTATGCCTACAGTACATTCCACCACGATTTTATGCGTAACCACATAACACTTATCGGATGTCCAAAGCTTGATATGATTGACTATTCTGAGAAATTAACCGAGATATTCAAGAATAATAACATAAAGAGCATAACTGTAACACGTATGACTGTACCTTGCTGTGGTGGATTGCAGTATGCAGTTGAAAAGGCTGTAGCTGACAGCGGCAAGACAATTCCTGTAAGAGTTGTAACTATTGGTACTGATGGCAACCGTGTTAATTAATTTTTCTGTAATGCTTAGTGATATAGTACAACTATAAAAATACAGGTGACGGCTATATCATTTTCCCATATCAATAAAATATATTAACCATAACTCTGCCTCTGCAAATGTATAATATCGAAATGCTTTTCCAGGTTTATAATATAAGATTGTCACACGAAACTTATATTTTAATATGCTGACATTACTCAGGACTTTTATATTTCTATGTTCTATATAATGCCAGCATATAATTTCTTGTAACAGTCTTTAATTATTTTTTATTCTCCTATATTCCCAATTATATCCCTCAATGGCACATTTTCTGCCTCACATATGCTCTTAATAGTTTCATATTCAGGATATCTCTTAACTTTGCCATTAGGAAGCGTACACACCTTTACGTCAATTTCACCATATGGTGTACTGACTTTTTCAATTTTTCTTGGAAGAATTGTTCTCTTCATTGCACAACGTCTTATTCCTATTGTCGTTGTTTCCTCAAATATGATATTTTCCATAGTCGTAATATCTTCCTTGCAGCATATTACAACAAGCTCATATGCAGGTCTGTTCTTTTTCATATATATAGGAAGAAAATGCACTTCTCTTGCACCCGCCTTATACAGGCGCTCCATAGTGTATCCTAATATCTCTGACGAACAGTCATCAATATCCGTTTCCAGCTTATATATTAAGTCAGCATTTTCGTCTAAGCTTTCACTATTACTCTCAATAAGCATTGCCCTTAATACTCCCGGAAGCTCATACTCTCTCTTGCCTGCACCATATCCAGTCTTCTTTATTGTAAAATGCTGTGGAAGTGCTGTATCTGTTCTTACAGCCGCTACAATCGCCGCTCCCGTTGGCGTTACAAGTTCGCCTTTAATATTGGTATTGCTTAATTCTATATTATAAGCTGATGTTATATTAAGAACCGCTGGCACTGGTACTGGAATTATTCCGTGCTGGCACCTTATTGTTCCAGTTCCCTCGCTGATACCTGGAACATACACCCTGTCTATATGCAGGTTATCGAAGCATACAGCAAACGCCACTATATCCACAATCGAGTCTACTGCACCAACCTCGTGAAAATGAACATTTTCAATATCTGTAGCGTGTGCCTTGGCTTCTGCTTCTGCTAATATTCTGAATATTTTCTTAGCAAGCTTTTCTGCATTCTCAGTAAGCTGTGTCTGCTCTATAATAGAATATATTTCTTTCAGCCCCCTGTGGCTGTGATGTGCTGAATGAGTATGCGAATGTACATTTTCAAAATTGTGCGTATGCCCTTCGCCATTAAGATGTCCATACAGATATTCCATATCGTGGTCGTGGTTCTCGTGTCCGCTGTCCAGCACTACATTAAAATCACACGAATCTATACCATTCTTTTTAACTCTTGTTATCTTAACCTCATAACCTGTCAGAGGCATAGTTGCAAGTGTTTTTAACAAATATTCTTTATCCGCTCCGGCATCAAGAAGTGCCGCAACAGACATATCTCCGCTTATTCCTGAATAACATTCAAGATATAATTCTCTCATATATGTATAACCTCATTTCTTAGCAAATGTAGTAAAAAGGCAAGCATCATTCATCTAGATAATAAATCTGATGCTGTGCCTGCCTTTGTTTATAATATAATGAGCACAAAAGTGCTCATCTTAAAAGTTCCTTGCGGAACTTTATATGCGCTGAAAGGCTGCGCAAAAATTATGATATAATTAGCACAAAAAAATACGCAGAAATATGATATATAAGGAGGCACAGATATGTATGTAATTAAAGATAATACATTTAATATATCAGTAAGAAATCTGGTTGAATTTATGTGCCTTGGTGGGGATATTGATAACAGGGATACAGGTGTTGCTGATGTTAAGGTTATGCAGGAGGGTGCGAGGCTTCACAGGAAAATCCAGCACTCTATGGGTTCTAATTACAGGGCAGAGGTGCTTCTTAGGAATAAAGAGGAGCTGACATCAGAGGGTGGAATTGAATACGAGCTTAGAATAGAGGGCAGGGCAGACGGAATAATAGCTGACATTGAGGAAGATGAGGATGGCAATAAGCTGCCGATAGGTGAGGTTACAATTGATGAGATTAAGACTATGCAGTCAGATGTAGGAAAGCTTAAAGAGCCGGTGTATGTGCATAAGGCACAGGCTATGGTGTACGCTTATATATATTTAACAAGGTATAATCTGGAGAGCATTAATGTACAGCTTACTTACTGTAATACAGAAACTGAGAAAATAGTAAGATTTAAAGAGCAATATGACAGTGAGTCAATTATAAAATGGTACAGAGAACTTGTAGCTGGCTTTAAAAAGTGGATGGATTATGTATTTGATGAAAGGGCAGAAAGGAATGCTTCAATTCAGAAACTGCATTTTCCATTTGAGTACCGTGAGGGGCAGAAGAAGCTGGTTGCGAGTGTATACCACACGGTAAAAGAACAGAAGGTGTTATATATACAGGCACCGACAGGAGTAGGAAAGACTATATCAACAGTATATCCAGCCGTGCAGTCGTGCAGTAATGGCTTAACTGACAAGATATTCTATCTTACCTCCAAGACAATAACGAGAACGGTAGCCGAGGAAACATATGCGATACTAAGAGATGCAGGACTGCATTTTCGCACAGTGACACTGACGGCGAAGGATAAAATATGTCATCTTGATGAGCACAACTGTAATCCAGAGGTGTGCGAGTATGCAAGGGGGCATTTTGACAGGGTAAATGAAGCTGTTTACGATATAATCACTAATGAAGCGGTAATTAACAGGGATACGATATTGCAGTATTCAGTGAAGCATAAGGTGTGTCCGTATGAAATGTCGCTTGATGTTTCATACTGGTGTGATGGAATAATATGCGATTACAATTATGCTTTTGATCCAGATGCTTCATTAAAAAGATATTTTGGTGATGGCGGCAAAGGCAATTATGTATTTCTTGTAGATGAGGCACATAATCTTGTTGACAGGGCAAGGGAGATGTATAGTGCAACGCTTGTCAAGGAAGATTTTCTTGCCTGCAAAAGAGTAGTTAAGGATATGGACAAAAGGCTGGCTTCATACCTTGAAAAATGCAACAAATATCTTCTTGAATTAAAGAGAGCCTGTGATAAAGAATATATAATAATAGATGATTACTGTGGCACATTTTTAGCTAATCTGCAATCGTGTTATTCGTATATGCAGAAGTTCTTGGATAAGAATAAAGGAAAGCCGGTGTGCGATGAGATAATAGAATTCTTCTTTAAGATAAGACATTTTATTAATATGTATGACTGCATAGATGAGAAGTATGTTATATATGCTGAGCATATCGATGACGGTGACTTTGCACTTCATCTGTACTGTGTTGACCCGTCAGGACAGTTATCGCAGAGATTAAGTCAGGGAATATCGACAATAATGTTCTCGGCGACACTTCTTCCAGTGAATTATTTTAAGGAAATGCTTTCAGGAAATGCAGATGACTATGCTGTGTATGCACATTCGCCGTTTGATACTGATAATAAGAGAGTGCTTATTGGACGTGATGTTACAAGCAGGTATACGAGGCGTAATTATAATGAGTACACCAAGATTGCAGGTTATATCCACACACTTACGCAGTCGAAGCAAGGCAAATATATGATATTCTTTCCTTCTTACAGCTATATGAGAGAGGTGTATGATATATATATACAAAAATATGCCTGCAATGTTATAGATCTGCACGATGTTGAGGATGGAAGCTACATTTATCATCTCTCTGAGGGAGAAAATGTATTGATACAGGATAATAATATGACGGAAGCCGATAAAGAGAATTTCTTGTCAGTATTTATGGATAATACAAGTGGAAATGTCACGGGCTTTTGTGTGCTTGGCGGTATATTTTCTGAGGGAATTGACCTAAGGGATAAGTCACTTATAGGGGCGTGTATTGTAGGAACAGGCATACCTATGATATGCAGACAGCGTAATATATTAAGAAATTATTTTGACAGTATGGGCAAGAATGGCTATCAGTATGCGTATGTATTTCCGGGAATGAACAAGGTGCTGCAGGCGGCTGGAAGAGTTATAAGAACTGCAGATGACAAGGGTATAATACTTCTGTTAGATGACCGTTTTATGACACAGGAATACCAGATGCAGTATCCAAGGGAATGGGATAAAGTGTATCCTGTAGATATTAATAATACAGGAAAATGTATTGAGGATTTCTGGAGATTATAAGGCATATGGGGAATTATGAGGGAATTTGTCAATTGTGGTGAGATTTGGCAAGTAATATGTTGAGAAATTGTCAGACATATGCTATTATTCTAGTATAAATACGGACTGTGACAATTAATTATATGATTATTTATATTGGAGAGAACTATGGGAGAGAATGAAATCAGGAATTTAGCGGATTCCCATGCGGGAATAGATGAATGGAAGAAAGCTGGATTTAACGAACTTCAGGTGCTTGAGATTACTAAAGGTAATGATAATGGCGTTGATATTTCTATATATGCCAGTCCCGAATATAATTCAAGGCAGATGAAGGTTATAAGAATGGCACTTGAGGAAGGAATTGATGTAAGTGCTATGGCAGATCCGGAGTATAATTATATGCAGATGGAGCAGATTAAAGAAGGCATAAAAGAGGGTATTGATTTATCGCTTATATGCAATCCGAAGTACGATTATTCTGTTATGAGAGAGATTCGTCTTGCATTAAAGTACAGATTTGATCTTACAAGATATGCAAAGCTTGGATATTCTGGTGAGGTGTTAAGACAGATAAGACTGGCTAAGAGAGATGATGTTGATTTAACATTTTTTGTTGATGAGAATTTCGATGCACACCAGCTTAACGAGATTAGGATAGGATTGTTAAAATGTGTAGATGTATCCAAGTATATGCTTCACGAATATACAGCAGACCAGATGAGACAGTTAAGGTTAGGACTTGAGGCTGGAATAGATATTACCAAGTATAATATGATAGGTTTCTCCTCAGGACAGATGGAACAGATAAGATTAGGAGAAGAAGAAGGAATAGACGTAAGTCCATATGCAGATCCATTTATCAATGCTGTCCAGATGAAAGAGATGAGAGAACAGATTGAGAATGATGGCAAGGTTCAGGAAGAACCACAGCTTAATGAACTTCAAAGTCAGGAGATACTGCTTGGACTTCAGAGTGGTGTAGATGTAAGCGTATACGCCGATGCAAGATATACTTGCAGACAGATGGAGCAGATAAGAATAATGCTTGAGAGGGGTCTTGATCCTTCGGAATTATTAGTATATAAAGACCAGTAATTAAGGACATACATATAAGGGGAATTCGATTATAAAGATGACATAAGACAATGTGCTATGGTTGATTGGAGGAGTCAGAATTGAATGATGTACTTAGAGAACAGATACAGTTAAATACCAAAGAAGTAGTTGTCAATGTTGATAATGATCATATGAAAGCAAGTATAGTCCTTAATGGCATAGGCAGTGATGAAGCTTATACATATGAGGAGATTGCAGACAAGCTTTCACAGGCAGGTGTGCGTACAGGAATTAATGAAGCGAGAATACGCGAAGTTATTCTTAATAAGCTGTACGATATTGAAATCGTGGTAGCAGAAGGCAAAAGTGCAGTTAACGGTACTGATGGTTATTACAACTTCTTCTTTGATTCAGAGTATGAAAGAGATAATAAGCCTACATTAAGAGAAGATGGTTCTGTTGATTATTTTAATGTAAAGCTTTTTGAGAAGGTTAATAAAGATGATAAGCTTGCAGAGTATATAGAACCTACCAAGGGTGAATTTGGATATGACGTATTTGGAAAGCTTTTAGTTCCAAAGCCAGGAAGACCAGGACCTAAGTTAAGAGGCAAGGGCTTTACAGTGTCAGAGGACGGCAAGTCTTATTATGCCCAGTTAAGCGGCAAAGTAGAATATCGTAACTACGACCTTAATGTAAGTAATGTATATAATGTCAGCGGTGATGTTGATGTTGGAACAGGAAGCATAGATTTTAATGGTGACGTAGAGATTAACGGAAGTGTCAGAGGCAGTGTCAAGATACACGCTATGGGTAATATATACATAGGCGGATATGTTGAAGATGCAGATATATGGTCAGGGCAGGATATTATTATCCAGGATGGTGTTAATGCAGGTGAGAACGGAAGAATTGAAGCTATGGGCAATATATCAGCAAGGTTTTTCGAGAATGCACATATTATAAGCCATAGTGATATAAAGTGTGATTATATGCTTAATACAACAGCTTTGGCATATGGTGGAATATATCTTGAGGGCAAGAGGGGTTCTGTAATAGGCGGAGATGTCACAGGCGTAAGAGGTATATCTATTAGAGGTTGTGGAAGTGAGTCTTATTCTAAGACTGTATTAAGAGTTGGTGTAACTAAGGAGATAAGCAGTGAATATGCCAAGGTGCTTATGGTGCTTAAGGATATAGATACGCAGATAGACAGATTTAATCAGGCTTTACAGAAGCTTGATATATTAAAGAAGGCAGGTTCTGATAAGTTTGATGAAACACTTAACAGAAAGCTGTTGCAGTCAAAGATTGTTAAGACAGCAGAGAAAGCCAAGTATGAAGAAAAAAGCCGTAATCTTTATACACTTGTAAGGGAGTCAGACAGGGCAGTTGTAAGGATTGATAAGAATATATATCCAGGAAGCCGTGTATTTATGGGCGATAAGACGTATGTTCCTAGTACCGTATTTACGCATATTGCTTTAAAGAAGACTTCACAGGGTGTATTGATAAGAAATTATGATTCTATGTAGTGAGAATATATTTACAGAGGTTAGTTTATGATAGAAGAGGTTGTTTCAATAGAGCTTCCTGTACATGAGAGAATGGTTATTAAGAAGAACAGGCTCACACCGAAAGATTATGCTGGCGAGCCTGTTCCAAGAATATCTATTGTTACAGGAATACATGGTGATGAGCTTGATGGGCAGTATGTGTGCTACGAAGTCATAAGACGTGTTAATAATAATCTGGAAAGATTAAAAGGAATTATAGATATATATCCAGATGTAAATCCCCTTGGAATAGATACAGGTTCAAGGGGAATTCCTATGTTTGAACTTGATATGAACAGGGTATTTCCAGGTGATAATAATGGAGCTGTGGCAGAGAGTGTTGCGGCAGGAATTGTCAACGATATAATTGGAAGTGATTTCTGTCTTGATATTCATTCAAGCAATATATTTGTAAGAGAGATGCCGCAGGTAAGACTGAATGAAGAAAATGCGGAAAGACTGCTTTCATTTGCAAAGATGTTAAATGCGGATTTTGTATGGATATTTTCATCAATAACAGTGCTTGATGCGACACTGGCATACAGCCTTAATCATCTTGGTGTACCTACGCTTGTAGCAGAGATGGGCGTTGGTAACAGAATTAACAGGGAATACAGCCAGCAGCTTATTGATGGAATATTTAACCTTATGAGTAATCTTGGAATATGGGAAATACCAGAGGCTGATAATAAAATAGCTGTCAGAGAGCCTATTATCTCAACAGAGGGGGAAGTTAATTTCCTGACAGCGAAGGAAAGCGGAATATTTGTTCCATCTATTAATTCATGTGGCAATATCCATATGGGAGATGCCATAGGCGACATAATAGAGCCAATAGAGGGAAGGATAATCCAGCATATTGAATCTCCGGTAGATGGTATTGTATTCACATTGAGGGAAAATCCAGTTGTATACAAGGGGGCACTTCTTGCGAGAGTACACGGAGGAAGGGTGTAATGAAAAAAGAAGTTTTATATAGTCTTAAGGGAATATACAGAGAGAATTTTGAGATAGAAGGCTACAGATTTGGACACGGCGAGAAATCAGCCTGTATAGTCGGTGCTATGAGGGGTAATGAGATACAGCAGTTATATATATGCTCACAGCTTATAAAGGTGTTAAAAGACCTTGAAATGAGAGGTGCAATATCGCATAACCACGAGATTTTAGTAATTCCGTCAGCTAACAGATTTTCTATGAATGTTGAAAAGAGGTTCTGGCCTGTAGATAATACAGATATTAACAGAATGTTCCCTGGTGATGAAGCGGGAGATACTACCAAGCAGATAGCTGCTGCAATATTTGAAAGCAGTAAGGGCTACAGCTATGGAATACAGTTTGCAAGCTTTTATATGCCTGGAGATTTCATACCTCATGTACGTATGATGGAAACGGGTTATCAGAGTGCGAGCCTTGCCAATCTTTTTGGACTGCAGTATGTTGTTATAAGAAAGCCAAAGCCTATGGATACGGCAACGCTTAATTATAGCTGGCAGATGAATGGAACAAATGCTTTTTCGATATATACAAACAGCACAGATATGGTTGATGAAAAGTCTGCAAGACAGGCAGTATCGTCAGTGTTAAGATTTCTTACGAGAATGGGAATATTAAAATATAATAATCACAGTGGTTACATAGCAAGTGTCATTAACGAGTATGATTTATCAGCCGTTAAGACATATGATGCAGGTTTTTACAAAAGGCTTAAAGAACCGGGGGATCCGGTTGTCCATAATGAGGTAATAGGTCAGGTTATTGATCCGTGTGAGGGATATGTCAAGAGTGAGATATTATCACCGACAGACGGCATAGTATTCTTTGCACATACAGCCCCTCTTGTTATGGGTAATGAAGTTGTATACAAGATTATAAGACGTATGCATGAATAGTGTATACAATATAGAAATATACACAACATTGTTCTTGTGTCTTGTTTCTTTAGTAATGATATGATAAAATATTTTACATTCTTGTTGAAATAGTAGTGACAGGAGTACAGCTGATTAAGAAAGGAAATAATTAAAATGAGTGGCGTTAAAAGAGTTTTTGTTGAGAAAAAGAAACCTTTTGCTGTTAATGCAAAGGAGTTACACGATGAAATCACAGGTTATCTCGGTATTAAGACAATTACAGATGTAAGGGTGCTTATCAGATATGATATTGAGAATCTTTCTGATGAGACATATAAGAAGGCACTTACAACAGTATTTGCAGAACCACCTGTTGATGATGTGTATGAGAATGAATTTAAGGCTTCAGATGATGATTTTGTATTTTCTGTAGAATATCTTCCGGGACAGTTCGACCAGAGAGCTGATTCGGCAGAGCAGTGTGTTAAGTTCCTTAATGAGAATGAAACTCCTGTAATTAAGACTGCAACTACTTATATTGTATCAGGCAAGCTTACAGATGATGATAAGGCTAAGATTAAAAACCATTGTATCAATCCGGTAGATTCAAGAGTAGCTGATGAGAAGCTTCCAGATACACTTGTTACTAAGTTTGATACACCAGCAGATGTTGTTGTATTTGATGGCTTCAAGGATATGAGCGGGGACAAGCTTAAGGAATTATATGATTCACTTGGTCTTGCTATGACATTTAAGGATTTCAAGTTTATTCAGGATTACTTCAAGAATGAAGAGAACAGAGATCCATCTATGACAGAAATCAGGGTTCTTGATACATACTGGTCTGATCACTGCCGCCATACAACATTTGCTACAGAATTAAAGAATGTAGAATTTAAGGACGGATATTACAGAGCTCCTATGGAAGAAACTTACAATAAGTATCTTGCTGACAGAGCTGTTATATATAAAGACAGAAAAGATAAGTTCGTATGTCTTATGGATTTAGCCCTTATGGGTATGAAGAAGTTAAAGGCAGAAGGCAAGCTTGAAGATCAGGAAGAGTCTGATGAGATTAATGCTTGCTCTATAGTTGTTCCTGTTGAGATTGACGGAAAGACAGAGGAGTGGCTTGTAAACTTCAAGAACGAAACTCATAACCACCCAACAGAGATAGAACCATTCGGTGGTGCAGCTACCTGCCTTGGTGGAGCTATAAGAGATCCACTTTCAGGACGTACATATGTATATCAGGCTATGCGTATCACAGGTGCGGCAGACCCTACAGTTCCGGTAGCAGATACACTTCACGGCAAGCTTCCACAGAGAAAGATTGTTACAGAAGCAGCTCACGGCTACAGCTCATATGGTAACCAGATTGGTCTTGCTACAGGTTATGTTAAAGAAATATACCACCCAGATTATGTCGCTAAGCGTATGGAGATTGGTGCAGTTATAGCGGCAGCTCCAAGAAGCGCAGTTAAGAGAGAGAATTCTGATCCAGGAGATATTATTATCCTTCTTGGTGGACGTACAGGACGTGATGGCTGTGGTGGTGCTACAGGTTCATCTAAGGTTCACACAGAGGAGTCTATAGAGACTTGTGGAGCAGAGGTTCAGAAAGGTAATGCACCTACAGAGCGTAAGATGCAGAGACTTTTCAGACGTCCGGAAGTAACTAAGCTTATTAAGAAATGTAATGACTTTGGTGCAGGCGGTGTATCAGTTGCAATCGGTGAACTTGCAGCAGGTCTTACAGTAGATTTAGATAAAGTTCCTAAGAAGTATGAAGGTCTTGACGGAACAGAACTTGCTATATCAGAGTCACAGGAAAGAATGGCAGTTGTTGTTGACCCAGCAGATGTTAAAGCATTTTTAGAGTATGCCACGGAGGAGAACCTTGAAGCTGTTGAGGTTGCAGTTGTAACAGAAGAACCAAGACTTGTACTTAACTGGAGAGGCAAGGATATCGTTAATATTTCAAGAGCTTTCCTTGATACTAATGGTGCACATCAGGAGACATCAGTACTTGTAGATATCCCAGATGACAAGGCTAATTACCTTGAAGCTAAGCCAGTAGATGATGTTAAGGGCAGATGGCTTAAGACACTTGCAGACCTTAACGAGTGTTCACAGAAGGGACTTGTTGAAAGATTTGATGGTTCAATCGGTGCTGGTTCAGTACTTATGCCATTTGGTGGAAAGTACCAGCTTACAGAGACACAGGCTATGGTTGCCAAGCTTCCAGTGCTTAAGGGCAAGTGCGATACAGTAACTATGATGGCTTATGGATTTGACCCATATCTTTCTAAGTGGAGTCCATATCACGGAGCTATGTATGCAGTAACAGACTCAGTTGCTAAGATTGTTGCGGCTGGTGGTGATTACAGCAAGATTAGATTTACATATCAGGAATATTTCAGAAGAATGACAGAAGATCCTTCAAGATGGAGCCAGCCATTTGCAGCACTTCTTGGTGCATATGAGGCACAGATTGGCTTAGGACTTCCATCAATCGGTGGTAAGGATTCTATGTCAGGAACATTTGAACATATAGATGTACCACCTACATTATGCTCATTCGCTATTGATGTAGCTAAAGAGCAGGATATTATCACACCTGAATTAAAGAAAGCTGGCAATATACTTGTAAGATTTGACATTGAAAGAGATAAATATGACCTTCCTGTATTCTCACAGATTAAGGAATTATATTCATCTATCCACGAAGCTATTAAGAGCAAGGCAATTGTGTCTGCATATGTTCTTGATGCTAACGGCTTAGTTCCAGCAATAAGCAAGATGGCATTTGGTAATATGCTTGGTGTTGCTGTTGAGCCATCTGTATCAAAGGAAGAATTATTCGCACCAGCATATGGCTGTATAGTAGCAGAAGTAGACAGCTCTAAGCTTTCAGAGATTAAGGCAGCTTATACTAAGGTTGGTACAGTAACAGAAGAAGCTAAGTTTACATATGAAGATGTTTCAATCAATATTGAGGAAGCATTAAGTGTATGGAAAGATACATTAGAGGGTGTATTCCCAACAAAGGTTTCTAAGGAAACTGATAGTGTTGAGTCACCTGTATATTCAAAGGGCAATGTATATGTATGCAAGAATAAGGTTGCGAAGCCAACAGTATTTATACCGGTATTCCCAGGTACTAACTGTGAATATGACAGTGCCAGGGCGTTTGAGAGAGCTGGTGCAGATACTATTGTCAAAGTATTCAAGAACCTTGATGCTGCAAGCATAAGAGAATCTGTTGATGAATTTGAAAAAGCAATTAACCAGTCACAGATTATTATGTTCCCAGGTGGATTTTCAGCAGGTGATGAACCAGATGGTTCTGCTAAGTTCTTTGCAACAGCCTTCCGTAATGCTAAGATGAAGGAAGCAGTTGAGAAGCTCCTTAATGAAAGAGATGGTCTTGCACTTGGTATATGTAATGGTTTCCAGGCTCTTATCAAGCTTGGTTTAGTACCTAATGGCAAGATAACAGGACAGGATTCTAATTCACCTACACTTACATTTAACACAATTAACCGTCACATCTCTAAGATGGTATATACAAAGGTTGTTACTAATAAGAGTCCTTGGCTTGCAGAAGCAAAGCTTGGCGGAGTATACTGCAATCCAGCTTCACACGGTGAAGGAAGATTTGTTGCACCTAAGGAATGGCTTGATAAGCTCTTTGAAAATGGTCAGGTAGCAACACAGTACTGTGACCCGGAAGGCAATGTATCTATGGACGAAGAATGGAATGTCAATGGCTCATATATGGCTATTGAGGGTATCACAAGCCCGGACGGAAGATGCTTAGGTAAGATGGCACATTCTGAAAGACGTGGTGATTCGGTAGCTATTAATATCTATGGAGAACAGGATATTAAGATATTCGAGTCTGGTGTTAAGTACTTTAAGTAAATAGAATAACTATCTGTGCGTAAGAACAGAATATTGTAAATTATAAACTCCTGATGTATATTATACGGGTAAGCCTTAACTAACAAAGGTTTGTATAGTATACATCAGGAGTTTTTTTATGCAAAATCAGGATAATAATATATTACAGCCAGTAAGTGAAGATGATAATACAGAGGGTTATCTAAAAAAGACACTTATTATAATTATGTGGATACTTATATGGCAGATTGCCGATTCACTTATCAATAACAGAATAATATTAGCAGGACCAGTGGATATTATAAGTTCACTGCTAAGCAATATAAGACAGCCTGATTTCTGGCAGATATGCCTTGCAAGCTTTACAAGGATAACTGTTGGATTTCTTCTGGCATTCATAAGTGGATTTGTGATAGCGATGGCGGCATACAGGTGGAAGATAATAGATGAACTGTTAAGCCCGATAATATCACTTTTAAAGACAGTTCCGATGATATCTTTTGTAATTATGCTTCTTATATGGGTTGGCAATCAGGCATTAACAATATATCTTTCATTTCTTGTGGTACTGCCGCTTATATATACAAGTACGCTTTCGGGTTTTAAGCACGTTGATGTATCAATGCTTGAAATGGCACGTTCTTTTAATTTTTCACGCTGGAAGAAGTTCGCATATATATACAGACCGGCATTTATGCCATTCTTAATAAGCAGTTGCAAGGTGGCACTTGGAATGTGCTGGAAATCGGGAGTTATGGCGGAAGTAATAGCTACACCAAAGCCGTCAATCGGGCGTGAAATGTATGTTGCACAGCAGTATCTTCAGACAACGAACTTGTTTGCGTGGACGGTTGTGGTAATAGTATTAAGCACGATATTTGAGAAGCTGTTTACAGAACTTCTTAAAATATGCAATAAGTCGGGAGGTAATCTTTTGTAATGAGTATTATAATAGAGAATTTATGTAAGTCTTATGGCAGTAATAAGGTATTAAGAGATGTTAATATTAAGCTGGAGGACGGAAAGATATACTGCCTTATGGGTATGTCAGGAATGGGAAAGACGACACTTTTAAGAATTCTTATGGGACACGAGAGCTACGATTCTGGAAGCATAAAGGGTATTGATACATCACACATATCGTCTATGTTTCAGGAGGACAGGCTTATTCCAACATTATCAGCAGTAGAAAATGTAGCTATAGTAAGCAGTGGCAGGGCAAAGAAGAAGGATATAAGAAAGAATTTATCACTTATACTTCCTGAGGAGTGCCTTGATAACCCTGTGACTTCGCTTTCAGGAGGAATGAAGCGAAGGGTTGCGCTTGCAAGGGCTATGGCATATTCCAGCGAGCTTATAATATTAGACGAGCCATTTACAGGACTTGATAAGGACACAAGACTTGCGATTATAGATTACATTTTAAAAATGCGTGAGAAAAGAATAATGCTGATAGCAACCCACGGACAGGACGATGCCGCGTATCTTGGGGCAGATGTCATACAGCTTGCAGAATGTCAGAAAGATTATGTGTCAGATAATGAGGCAGGGGAAGAAGAGGAGAAGTTAAGCAAAGAGGAAATATTGGCGAAGCTTAGTATGTTCGATGGGATAGATAAGGATAAATATGAAGAAGTTATTAAGAAGCTTGACGGCTATGAGGTCGATTATAACAGAGGCGATGTTATATGGGAGCAGGGCGGTAAACAGACTTATATGGGAATAGTCCTCTCCGGTGCTGTGCAAGGGGCTAATGTTGACATTATGCGTGATGACCAGAGGATAATGGAAAGATTTTATGCAGGCAATACATTTGGCGAGGCGGTAGCATTTGGCGAGGCAGACAGCTGGGTAGAGGTAAATGCAGTTGAAAAAAGCAGGATACTGTTCATATCCGCAAAGAAAATTCTTGAGAACACGACAGATGAAGACCTGATTAAAGTCGGAATGAATTTCTTAAGGGAAATGGCAAGAAAGTTCGCAATGGTTAATATGAAGAATAAGCTTCTTGCTGAGCCAAGGTTGAGAAATAGAATTATTATGTATCTTAAAAGTGTTAAGCTTAATGATGACGGAACAGTCACAGTGCCATATAAGCAGAAGGAGCTGGCACAGTACCTTAATGTCAATAAGACATCATTTAACAGGGAACTTGCCAGAATGAAGGAAGAAGGAATTATAGATATAGATGGGCATAATGTAAGGCTTCTGGTGGATTTGGACGAGGTTATTGCAAAATGTTATCAATAAAATAATTAGAAAATTTATAAAAGTTTGCCACGGCAAATTGACTTAGATTATAAAAACTTATATCCTTTAATACGCAGTCAGGTACTACAGATATGTACAAGATATTCTGTAGTACCTATATTAATAGCATAGGGTTAGATACAACTAATCTAAGTTAGGTTTAGCCTATGAGGGAGAATTAAAGAAAGGAAAAGGAATTGCTAATATGAGAAAAAGTTTATTAAAAAGATGTTTAGCAATGGTGATGGCTTTCCTTATGGTAGCGGGACTTATCAGCAGCCCAGTGGGAACTATAAGCAGTAAAGCGGCAGAAAGTTCATCTTCGACAGCAGATGGCAAACTGGCATTTGGAGATGACGATACAACTCCTAGAAGTTCAGGAGAAGACTTAAACCCCGGAACATATACCATTACAGCTAATATATATGTTCCAGCAGCTTATAATACAGTATTAGGCTGCAACGCATTTCTTTCAAATCCGGACAATCCATTTGGTGCAACAGATGATGGCACAACAGATGTTAATTCGGATATACCTAATAAACCAAGGTATAATAATGCGACAGTAACAATTAATGAAGATGGAACAGCAACACTTGTATTACCAGTACGAAATGCAGTGTTTACATTACAAAATCTTGGGGCAAGTGATGAGATTGTTGTTAATGAAGCTAAACGCTCTGATGCTGATTATGGCATATATAAGGGCAGAGTTACAGAACTTACATTGACACTTAAAAATCTTTCTGGTGCATATTATATAGATAATTGTGAGTGCTTCCCAGTTATATTCAGTAATGCGTGGATAGTTCCATTATGTATAGCAGTAGATTTTGCCAATACACAGACACCTACAGATTATACATTTAAAGATGAAGCCAGTAATATGGATATTACAGTGAGTACTAACACAGACCTTATAGGGGCAGAACTTCAGGTAACAGATATAACAGAGGGTGATGTATATAACAATGTTAAGACAGCACTTTCTAATATACAGGTTACAGGTACTTCTACAGAACCTGAATATAAGATGTATAATTTCAAGATTACTAAAGACGGACAGGAAGTTACACTTTCTGATAACAGTAAGATAATTGTATACAAGAGATATCCAACACAGGACGAAGCGATAGAAGCTTTGGAATATGAGAATAACTCAGCAGCTTACACTTATAATAATGGCGTATTAAAGAGCCAGTTCGGTGAAACTAAGTTTACAGATGATTATACAGATTTCTATACTCATCTTGAAGTTAACGAGTCAGGAAATGTTGTATTTGTAACTAATGCTAAGGACTCTTTAGTTAAGTTTAACAGAACATGGACTAACAACAAGGAGGGTCTGACTGTTACATATACATCAACACTTGCTTCATCAGCAGTAAGTTATGATGATATGTATTCAGCATATTCACCTATAATGTTATTCTCAGACCTTAACAGGGAAGATGATAAGACAGATGTATTAGGTGCTTATGGTAATGATAAAGTAGGCAAGATAGAAACTTATAGAATGAATATAGCACCTATATCAAAGAATACTTTGAATTGGGGATATAAGAATCATACATCTCTTTCTTTCAGCATACCAAATGATGATGATAAGCAGCTTGGTGATAAGAGAGTATATTATGTAACTAAGTATAATGGAGAGGTTACATTAAAGAAGCTTCCTTACACAGAGAGTGATGACAAGATTAATATAGATATTATTCCAGCGGAGCTTAAGAGCAGAGAACAGAAAGATATAATGGAACAGCTTGGTAATGCTATATCAGATAGCACTAGCGAGAGTGATACTATTGGATACATAGCTGTTGTATATGAAACTAATCCATATGTAGATAAGTCACTTGTATACAATGGACAGGAACAGACCGGTGTGTATGAAGGAAGTGCTTATACATTATCAGGTACTACTAAGGCAGTAAATGCAGGAACATACACAGCAACAGCGACTTTAAAAGACGGATATGTATGGACAGATGGTGATACTAATAAGACTAAGACAATAGAGTGGTCTATCGCAAAGGCGAAGATTACAGCTAAGTATAACAATGAGGTTGTAGATAAAGCAGAAGATGCAACATATGCAGTTGAAGTTACAGGTTTTGTTGACGGAGAAAATGCAGAAAATGCTAAAGGCTATAAAGCACCAGTAGTTGAGAAGCCACAGCTAAACGATAATACACATACATATAAGCTTATACCTGCTAATGGTGAAGCTGATAACTACGAATTTGAATATGTAGAAGGTATTCTTAATGTAGGACTTAAGGCAGTTGATAAGCCATCTTGTGATAGTAATAAGTATTATGATGGTAAAGACACTGATTTTGTTGAAGCTAATGCAGGCTATAAAAGAACAGGCGATTACCACGGAAAAAATGCAGGCAAATATTCATTTAATGTAAGACTTAATGAAGGTTATGTATGGTCTGATGGTACATCTGATGATATTGAGTTTAATATAAGCATAAGAAAGAGAAACTTAAAACTTGTATATGAAGATGTGACAACGGAGTATGGTGTATATCCAACAGAACTTAAATTTAAAGTTGCTGATGAGCAGATTATATGGCAGCCTAGTGGTCTTGCTGAGGGAGAGACATTAGAGGGACTTATTGAAAGTGGTGAATTAAAGTATCTTGGAATAAGTAATAGTTCCTATGGCTGGGAAACGACAGATGAGAATAATGATATTAAGTGCAATATCGAAGTAAGCGATAATGATTTTGAAGCTGTTAATTATGACATATATAATGGTTCACCTTCAGGTATATGGACTCAGAAATCTATAGCCAAGACACTTGATAATGGTAAGACAACATTTAATGATATGAAGATAGCGGAGATTGTTGAAGAAATTAATAATGCTAAGGATGGTGATACAATATCTTTCTATGCACCAGTTTATGTGGATATAATTCCATCAGAAATACTTGAAGCAGCTAAGGGTAAAGATATTAACTTTAATATATCAGTATTCTATGTACAGGAAAGACAACATTCTTATTCCTGGATATTTAATGGAAAAGATATTAATAATACAGAGAATGAACCATTCCCTAAGAGATTATATTATACAAGTGAGTATACATATGATGATTATGTAACATCAGATATGATAAGCAAATTCATAGGTGAGACTACATATGACTCAGCAAATGATTATCAGTCAGCAATTAAATATGAAGGTTCATTACCTTGCAATATAGAATTTGACATATTTGTAAGTGAATTAGGTTCAATGAAGTACCTTACAGTAGCATATACAGACTGGGATAAAGATAATACAACATTAACACCACTTATAGGACAGGCAGTTAATAAAGATGATGGTTACACAGTTCACGTTAAAGCAGATAAGTCGGGCGTGTATGCGGCATTTAGAAGTGATTATAATTATGCTGCCAAGAGAGTAGATATACCAGAGGCAGTAACAGGACTTATATATAATGGTAAGGAACAGACAGGTGTTGCAGAGGGTGAAGGATATACACTTTCAGACAATGCCAAAGCAACAGAAGCTGGAACTTATACAGTAACAGCAACACTAGAGGACGGAAGATTATGGAGTGACGGTTCAGTTAAGCCAAAGGAAATAACTTATACAATTGAGCTGGCTAAGGAAGAACCTACACCAGCACCGGACCCAACACCAACGCCAGACCCAACACCTGATGATGACCAGACAAAAGAGTACACAGTAACAGCTAACTTAAGCGTTCCAGGTGAGCTTAATACACAGCTTCCAGGAGTTACAGCTTATATGACTAACCCAGATAACCCTCTTGGTATCGTACCAGACGGTTACGACTCAGTTAATTCAGTTGCACCTACAACACCAGTAAGCAACAATGCCAAGCTTAAAGATAATAAGGACGGCACATATACACTTACACTTAATGTTCCAAATCCTGTATTCACATTACAGAAGATTGGTAACAGTACTAATGCAGAGATTGTATCATCAGTAAGAGATAATAAGACATACTCGGGCAACACAGGAGTATCAAGAAATGGAAGAATAACACAGCTTACAATCAAGCTTAAGGATAAGAGCGGAACTTATATATTCAATGATTGTACAGAGTTCCCAACATTACTTGAAACAGACTGGAATGTGCCACTTACACTTAGTGTTGAGTTCCCAGCAGATGATAACAAGAACGATGACAACAAAGACAATAATGATAAAGAACAGGTTGATACTTCTAACATAACAGTTGTATCTGATGTAGAGAAGGAAACAGCCGATACACCAGTTATATCAGTTAAGAGAATATCAACAAGTGCTAAGGAATACTTTAAGTCACTTATAACTAAAGACGATATTGCTAAGTTAGCAGAAGCTGGCAATAAGCTTGAATTAAAGCTTACAGCAGAAAATGTTACTAACACAATATCAGAAGCAGACAAGAAGCTTATAGCAGATAAGGTAACAGCTGATACAGCATTAGATGGTGCAGTAGTTGGACAGTATGTTGATATTAATGCAGAATTATCAGCACTTAACAAGAAGATAACAGAAATTCCTAATTCTGGTATAATTACACTTTCAGTTAAGCTTGATAATTCACTTATCAATAAGGCTGCTGACAGAACATATTATGTTGTAAGACTTCATAAGAACAGTGATGGTTCTAAGACAGCACAGGTTATTAATACAACATTTGACAGTGTAACAGGTTCAGTTAAATTTGATACAGACAGATTTTCTACATACGCAATTGTATACAAAGATGCCAAGACATCAGATGATATCAAAGATCCAGGTAACAATGGTTCAGATGATGCTAATAAAGACAGCAGTGTAGACAATGGCAGTACAGATAATGGAAATGCAGATAATGGAAGTACAGATAATAATACACCAGATACTGACAGCACAGTATCAGATGTAAATTCTGATACAACAGCAGATACTGTATCAGAGGCAGTTAGTGCAGAAAGCGTAGCTACAGCAGATACAAGCAATATGTATGTATACATTCTTATAATGATGGCAGCAGTTGCAAGTGCTTTAGCAGTAGTATCAAGAAAGAAAGCTAAATAAATTATGATCAAGAAGAATAAAGAGATTCTTGGAATTATAGCCGCAATATTCATTGCGGTTATAGTTCTATCTATCGTATTAATTGTTAAGAATAATGAAAAGACCGAGAACACCAGTGTCAGTGATGATGCGTGTGATGTTCAGGTGGGTCTTATTATGGGCCCTCCATCTATGGGACTTGGATATTTTATGAATGAAGCTGAGGCTGGCAATACATATAATAATTATTCATTTACAGTTGAGGGAATTGATTACTCAGCCCTTGCCGCCAAGCTTAATCAGGGCACATATGACATTATTACCTGCCCATCAAATGTGAGTGCAATTCTTTATAACAATAAAGACCTCAACGATTCAGCAGAGGTAATATCTATTAATAATCTGGGATTGCTTCATATATTGACAACAGATACAAGTATTAATTCTATGGAAGATTTAAAAGGACGTACAGTGTATTCAATCGGTGAGGGAGGTCCTCCAGAATATACTTTTGAGTACCTTTTAGACAAATATGGACTTACAGGTCAGGTTAATTTCTCATTCAGGTCTACTCCATTTGAGGTGCTTAATCTTCTTCAGGACGAGCCGGGTGCTATAGCACTTCTTCCACAGCCATTTGTTGAAGTAGCCAAGCTTTTGGTGAATGATTTAAGGACACCTATTGATGTTACAAAAGCGTGGGACGAGTTAAATGTATCTAATGGTGCGCAGTCAGTAACAACTGTTACTGTTGTAAGAAAGAAGTTCCTTGAAGAACACAGACAGGCAGTTGAGGAGTACCTTGAATATGCTAAGAAGTCAACTGATTATACATTAGAAAATGTCAGTCAGGCGGCAGAGTGGACAGAAAAATACGAAACATTTCTTAATCCAGACATAGCATTAGATGCAATTCCACAATGCAGTATATGCACAATTACAGGCAATGAGATGAAGACTATTCTGTCAGGCTTCTTACAGATTATGTATGAATTAAATCCAGATGCTGTAGGCGGCAAAATGCCAGATGATGAATTCTATTATATTCCGGAAGCGGAACAGAAGTTATCAGCCGATAGTACGCAGCAGGGCAAAGAAGCTGGTACAAATAATTCACAGACTACAGGGGAGAGCCAGCAGGCAGGAGAAGGCATTACGGGTGAACAGGCTGACGGCACGTTAATTGCAGATAATACAGGAAACGCAGAGAACGCAAATGGCTCAGACGGTTCAGGTAATTCGGGCAGTTTAAGTAACGCAGGCGGTACTGATAATTCAGGCAGTTTAAGCAGTGCAGGCGGTACTGATAATTCGGGTGGTTTAAGTAATGCAGGAAACTCAGGCAGCGCAGGAAGTTCAGATAATTCAGGCATTGCTGGAGGTAATGGAGGTTCTGACAGCGGTAATGCTTATAGCAATGGTTCTGGTAATGGTTATGCAGGAGAGCGTGGTAACTCTTCCAATGGACAGACTGATAACAGCCAGCAGGCAGGACAGGGAGCAGATACAGGAAGTGGAGCTTCAAAGAGTTCAATAGAAGCTGGAACATACACAGTTACAGCTAATATATGGTTTAGAAAAGAAGACAGCGGGCTTCCTTTAAATCCACATATTACAAGCTCTATATTCCCGCCTAAAGACCCAGTATCAGATAATGCACAATTAACTGTCGATTCAGACGGTAACTGCTCTGTAAGAGTACCGGTTGTCATTCAGTCAAAGGTTATGACAATCCAGCAGTTAGAAGGCTTCAGCAATACAACACTTATGGGGGTTGAACGTGATGGAAGCGGTAATATTACTGCTGTAACACTTGGACTAGGAAAGTTAGGGTCGGTTAATGATACAGTCACAGATACCTGTGTTGCGACTTTGCAGATGGGCGACCTTGCAATGTCTATATCAGGATTTTCAAAAGACCAGATATGGCCGGCACAATTTCAGATGAATTAGTAATGACCGGATATAACAGGTACAGTTTCAGATGAATTAGTAATGACCGGATATAACCGGCGCAATTTCAGATAAATTAGTGATTAAGAGGAATTAGAATATTACCTGTAAAGAAAGGATTATTCCTATGGAAGAATTAATGAAAATGAGAAAACCACGCACTAAGCAGGACAAGCTTAAGATGACATTTATAGTAATATTCTGGCTTATTATGTGGGAGATTGCAGACAGGTGTATTGATAATAAGATTATCCTTTCAGGTCCGGTGCATATTATACAGGCTTTATTTAACAATATCAGGCAGGCAGATTTTCTTGCCATCTGCGGCGCTTCTTTTTTAAGAATTGCCGCAGGCTTTATATTATCATTTGCGGCGGGATTTATTCTCGCCTTAGTCTGTTTTAAGTTCACGGTGATAAGGGATTTTCTTGAGCCTGTTATTATAACCTTAAAGACAGTTCCAATGATTTCCTTCGTAATTATGCTTCTTATATGGGTTGGCAATCAGGCACTTACGATATATCTTTCATTTCTTATCGTACTGCCGCTTATATATACGAATACATTATCGGGGCTTGAAAATGTAGATAAAGATATGCTTGAGATGGCGAAGGTATTCGGGTTATCACCATTTAAGAAATTTATGTATATATACAGACCGGCATTTATGCCATTTTTATTATCAAGCTGTCGTGTTTCACTTGGACTTAGCTGGAAATCGGGCATTATGGCAGAGGTTATAGCGACACCAAAGCCGTCAATCGGACGTGAAATGTATGTTGCCAAACAGTATCTTCAGACAGATAATCTGTTTGCTTGGACAATAGTAGTTATAATATTGAGCATTATATTTGAGCTTGTATTTATGTTTTTTATGAAGCAGGCGGCAAGACCGTGTGGCACATTTATCGGAGGTAAAGAGAAGAAATGTCAGTAGTTATAAGCAATGTAAGCAAAGCCTTTGGTGAACATCAGGTGCTTAAGGATTTGAGTGTAACATTTTCTGATGATCATATATACTGCCTTATGGGGCCTTCTGGTATGGGAAAGACGACACTGCTTCGTATTATTATAGAGCTTGAAACTAAAGATGAGGGTATGATTGAGGGTGTATCAGTTAAGGATATTTCAGTTATGTTTCAGGAGAACAGGCTGTGTGAGGTATTAACACCTGTTGAGAATGTGGCACTTGTATGTGACAAGCATATACCAAGAGAGGCTGTCAGGGCAAAGTTAGAAAAGATACTGCCTAAAGAGTGCTTAAGCCAGCCGGTAAGCGAGCTTTCGGGAGGTATGAAAAGGCGTGTGGCATTGGCGAGGGCTATGGCATATCCGGGAAGTTTTATTATAATGGACGAACCATTTACAGGGCTTGATGTTAATACCAAGAAAGAGGTTATCAATTATATATTAAATGAGAGAAATAACCGCATTATGCTTATATCAACCCACAGCGAAGAAGATGTGCTTCTGCTTGGAGCGTATAAGGTAAGGCTTGAGGATATTAATAAAGTTTAATATAAGTATAAAGAAAAAGAGGACAAATGTTATGTATTATATGGGCATTGATATGGGTACATCTACAGTAAAGATAGTGCTTGTTAAGGATAAAGTAATAACTGGCAGATATATTGCAAGACATTACGGAAAGATACTTGCGTGTGTGGCGAAAGGTATCTGTGAGATATGCAGTACTAATGGTATAGGTGATGAGGAACAGATAAATGTTACTGTTACGGGAAGTAATTCACATCTTCTTACACAGGTCTGTCCTGAGAGCGGACTGCTTGATGATATACCAGCCATTGTTGATGGTATTAAAAGCTTAGTGCCAGAGGCAAGGACAATTATTGAGATTGGTAGTCAGGGAGCAAGGTATATTACTGATATTGACAGTGTTCCACAGTTCTCAGTCAATGAACATTGTGCAGGTGGAACAGGTTCTTTCTTTGAAGATCAGATGTCAAGACTTGGACTTGATATAGAGGATTATTCCAGGCTTGTAGTTCAGGCAAGGGAAATTCCGAGACTTTCAGGAAGATGTGCAGTATTTGCAAAGACTGATATTATTCACAGACAGCAGGAGGGTGTTCCTAAGCAGGATATATTACTTGGCCTTTGCTATGCTATGATTAAGAATTTCAAGGCGGCGATTGTAAAGACACTTCCGGTTAATAAGCCCGTTGTATTCTGTGGCGGCGTTACTGAGAATGTAGGTGTTATCAGGGCATTAAAAGATGTATTTGGATTGTCAGACGAAGAACTTATAATTCCAGAGGACAGAAGATTTGAGGCGGCATATGGAGCTGCATTAAAGGGCTGTGAGAAAAAGACACAGGCTGTTAAGCCAGCTTATCTGTTAGAGCTTATAGAGAATAGCAAGACTGCATTAGACAGGACATCAGAGCTTCCAAGGCTTATGATACCAGCGGATTTAGAGTTAAAAGACCCACAGATTACAGGAATAATACCAGATGATGGCTGTTATATAGGAATAGATGTCGGCTCAACAAGTACGGATATTGTTCTTATGGGAGATGATAAGACAATTATAGATTTCCTGTATCTTAGAACAGCAGGCGACCCTGAGGGTGTTGTACGTTCCGGACTTAAAACTTTATATGAGCACTATGGTGAGTTTAAGGTCAAGGGTGTAGGAATTACAGGCTCAGGCAGGGAAAGACTTGGAAGAATGATGGGAGCAGATGCTATCCGTGATGAGATAACTGCACAGGCAAAAGCGGCAGTTATGTATGTTCCTGATGCCGATACTGTATTTGAGATAGGCGGACAGGATTCTAAGTATATAAGCCTTAAGAATGGCGAGGTTGCAGACTTTACAATGAATAAAATATGTGCCGCGGGTACAGGTTCATTTGTCGAGGAACAGTCTTTAAGAATGGGAATACCGATTGAACAATTCGGACATCTTGCTATCGCAGGAGAGCATCCTTGTGATTTGGGAGAAAGATGTACAGTATTCATAGAAACAGCAATTGCCTCAGCAGAAGGAGAGGGTGCTTCAAAGGAAGATATAGCCGCCGGACTTTGTCATTCCATTGTCAAGAATTATCTTCATAAGGTTGTAGGCAACAAGCCTGTTGGAAAGTCAATTGTGCTTCAGGGTGGTGTTGATTATAACCCTGGAATTGTCGCAGCTTTTATGAGTGCATATAAAGAAAATATAAAAGTAAGTCCGATTTTTTCAATTTCTGGAGCAGTCGGAGCGGCTTATCTTGCTAAGGAAGCTATGGAAGCGGCTGGAATATCTGAGAGTACATTTCTTGGATTTGACTTTCCTAAAGATGAGAGAAGCGATGCGGTATCGAGTGAACAGATTCGTGCTAACAAAGCATTTTACAAGAAAGCAGGACAATTGGCGGTTGAAGGCTACGATGCGGCTATAGACCCAGCTAAGAAGACAATAGGTGTTCCACTTTCACTTATTATGTTCAAGTTCTTCTTACTGGCATATGAGTTCTTTAAAAACCTTGGCTATAACGTAGTTCTATCTGATACAACTAATGAAACGACTATAGCAGACTCACAGGCGGCGGCAAGAGGCGAAACCTGTTATCCTGTAAAGCTTCTGTATGGACATATGAAAAATCTTGCTGACAAGAAGGTTGATTACATATTTATGCCACTCGTGCATACAATCCGCCACCCACACGCCCACGCAGTACATAACTATGCCTGCCCTTATATGCAGACAGCGGCTAAGTCAATATATGACAGCTTAGGTCTTAAGGAACAGGGAATAGAATTGTTAAGTCCTGTATTCGATCTTGATTTGGGCGCTAAAAATATGGCTATGGCAATGCTTGATGTAGGCAGGTCGTTAGGATTTTCCAAGCCAAGATGTATGGTTGGAATGTTAAAGGGTGCGGCGGCAGTAAACCGTTACTCAGAGAACTGCGAACGTATAGGAAAAGAAGTTCTTGATAACCTAAAGCCAGATGAGAAAGTACCGGTAATAATAACAAGAAATTACGGAATATCCGACCCTGTGCTTAATATGGGAGTTCCTGAAATTCTTCTTAGCAAGGGTTACAAGGTGCTGACTTTAGGACATCTTCCGGGTATGTCGCTTGATATATCAAAAGATTATCCTAATATGTACTGGCCATTTGGCGACCACCTTTTATCAGGTGCAAAGCTTATAAGAAATCACCCAAATCTTTATGCGGTATATCTTACTAATCACGGCTGTGGACCTGATAGTGTTATTAACCATATGTTTGCAGAGGAGATGGGAGATAAGCCTTATCTTCACCTTGAGGTTGATGAGCATTTCTCAAAGGTTGGCGTAATTACAAGAATTGAAGCATTTCTTAACAGTATCTCACATCAGCCTGATGCAGTTAAGGAAAAGGACTTCGATATATGTAATGTAAGATACAATCCAGCCAACATAGAGTACAAGGCAGATAAGAAAAAGACACTTATTATTCCAGACATTGGTTATTATTCAGACTGCTTATCACTTTACTATGACAGCCATGGAATAAAGACAGCGCCTGCACCACGATTTAACAGGGAAGTGTTAAATACAGGACGTGCAAGAATGAACGGCAAGGAATATCTTCCACTTCCAATGCTTCTTGGAAGCATTATGCAGATGCTTGATAATACATCAGTTAAAGAGGCAGAGAGTGAATATCTTGTTCCATATAATTATGGTTCTGATGCTGACGGACAGTATGCAAGGGTAATAAGAACAATATTAGATGAAACAGGACATAAAGACATAACAATAATCGCACCTATACTTGAGGAGGTTATTGATAAGGCTGATGATATAGAGCTTCTCTTTAAGTGCCTGCTTCTTGGAGATATTGTATACAGTGTGCCAGCAGGCAGACGTGAAGAATTCGCCAAGAGTTATATCAAGGCAGACACACTGGATAAGCTTACAGAAGCCGCACATAAAGCCGTGGCATACAGGAATTCAGAAAATGCTGTGAAAGCTGATGAAAGTTCTTTAAGCGGAGAGAGCCTTAATAAGAAAGTAAGACTTGTGGCTGTCGGTTCTGCATTAAGCATAACTTCATTAGATGAGGGTATTCTTAATAAGCTTGAATGTGAAGGCTATGATGTAAGCCGTGTTCCTTTATCAGAAATGCTGTTATTTATGTGGCTTGATAATAATAAGGGAAATGCAGAAGTTATCAGCAGGCTTAAAGCTTTAATGAGCGGAGTTGACAAGGCACTTGAGGGTGCTGGTACATTTTCTAAGAACTTTGATGAATTATTCAATATTGCAGAAGATAACTTAAAAGGCTTTCAGGGAGCAGACGGAAGATACAGATATTCAAAGACAATACAGGTATCAGTCGGCTTTAGTGCAGTGCTTGAACTTGCACCACGTTATGAGAATACAGCAATGGTGCTTGAAATGCGTGGGTTTATGGCAAAAGCTTTGTGTCCAGTATATAACTTATCTTTAGATGGCGACTGGGATGAGAATTCAGAGAACAGGCTTAATTCATTCTTATATTATTGCTGATTATGGTTATTAATCATTACTTATGAAATAGCTGGAAATGAAATAGCTGGAAATGGAATAGTTGGAAATAACTGCTATTAGTAGAATAGATTTAATAAATAAATATTGATAGATATTAATAATAAAAAGTTGTTGACAAAATAATCAAGTTAGATTATTATAATAGCAGTTAGAAACAACTAACACATATGCCTTTATATTTCTTTAACGGGTCTGTGACCCGTTTATTTAAAGACTATGAGTTAGCGATAACTAACGTAAGTTAGAACAGTGCTAACAGCGTAATGTATAATATATATCTATTTTCACAGGATAAGGAGGATGAATATGAGTGTAGTTATAATTGGCGGTAATGAATGTATGGTATGTCAATATGAGAAGATATGTAAACAGCATGGCTGTAAAGCCAAGGTATTTGTTAAGGAGAAGAGTGGCTTTGGCAAGAAGATTGGCAACCCTGACCTTATGATACTTTTTACTAACACAGTATCACACAAAATGGTACATAGTGCTGTTACAGAAGCAAAGAGCAAGGACATTCGGATTGTGCGTTCACATTCAAGCAGTGCTTCATCACTTAATGCAGTTCTTCAGGAATATGTAGCAGACGGAAAGGCTTGTTAATTGTAACTGACACAGACAGCAGGCAGAGTAATGCGTAATATAAGGAATGGAGATTATATGCTTAGAAAGCTGGAGAATGAGATTGTAAAAGAATGTGCACCTACATTGGCTGGAATTAAGATGGCTAATCTTTTTAATTATAGATTTGTATCAGAAGATGAATTCGATTTTGAGATTAAGACTGCCAATATGAACCTTAATGAGAAGGGCGTATATATAGAAGTCTTAAGAAAGACAGATATGAGTTCATTGATATATGTATACAGACCAAGTATGTTATTTAAGGCAGTCAATAATGATGATGTATGGAATATATTATCCAGCTATGGATACATAGAACGAAGTATACAGGCATGTATTAATACACTTAAGGAACGTCTTATGACACAGCCCTGTTTTCCACACGAGATAGGTTTATTTCTTGGATATCCTGTAGAAGATGTAAAGGAGTTCATTTTTAATAAAGGACAGAACTGCAAATGTTGTGGTGTGTGGAAGGTATATTACAATGAACAGGAAAGTGTCAGAACATTTGCAAGATTCAAGAAATGTTCTGAGGTATATCAGAAGGTCTTTATAGGAGGACGAACATTAAATCAGTTGACCGTGAATATATGATTCACTCAACATATATGTGCACAAGCATTAAATTAAAGCAATAATGGAGGAATGATAATGAGTAAAGTTGCAGTTGTATATTGGAGCGGAACAGGTAATACAGAGGCTATGGCCAATGCTGTTGCTGAGGGAGCAAAGGAAAAAGGAGCAGAAGTAACATTATTCACGGCTTCAGAATTCTCATCAGCAAAGGTTGCAGAATTTGACGGAATAGCTTTCGGATGCCCTGCTATGGGAGCAGAAAATCTTGAAGAGTCAGAATTTGAGCCGATGTTTACAGACTGTGAAGCGGCACTTTCAGGAAAGAAGATAGCACTCTTTGGTTCTTACGGCTGGGGAAGCGGAGAATGGATGGATGACTGGGCAGAAAGAAGCAGGAATGCTGGTGCTGACCTTAGCTGTGACCCGGTAATCTGTAATGAAGCTCCTGATGATGAAGCTGTAAGTAATTGCAAGGATCTTGGTGCTTCTCTTGCATAATCAGAGTGTATGTACAATTAAGAATATGCATAGTTAAAGTATGCGTATAATCAGATATGTGCATAATATAAAGTAATGTAAAGTAATATAATGAATATATTAATAAGTGACATATTTATTCTGGACACTTCCCAATATAATATTAATAAGTGAGTAATGACCGCATACATATTAATTTTACTGTATATGTATGCGGTTATTATGTGAAAATTAATAATATGAAAATTTTCTTAAAATGGTAATTGACATCTAATAAGTGTTAGTATATACTAACACAGTAGCAAATGAAAAACATTATCAACATAGATACAGATAGGAGTGATAAGTTATGCCATTATCAATGATAGGTGAGGGAGAGACAGCAACAATCACAAGGATTGGTGGGAAAGAAGAGACGAGAAGATTTCTTGAGAATCTAGGCTTTGTAGTTGGAGCTATAGTGACGGTCATTTCTAAGACTGGCGGTAATGTTATAGTTAATATTAAAGAATCACGAGTAGCTATAGGAAGCGATATGGCTTCAAAGATTATGGTATAAAGACTTGAGTTTCAAGCCTCTATATAGATATTCACAATATTTTAATGAGAAGGAGAGATTAAGATGACTTTAAAGGAAGTTGCTGTTGGTCAGACTGTTAAAGTTGCTAAGCTTAATGGTGAAGGTCCGGTTAAGAGAAGAATTATGGACATGGGAATCACTAAAGGCGTAGAAGTCTATGTCAGAAAAGTTGCACCATTGGGAGATCCAATAGAAGTAACAGTACGAGGATATGAGTTATCACTTCGTAAGGCAGATGCAGCTATGATAGAGGTAAATTAATATTTATTTTTTTGCCAAAAGGTTAGCATTAACTAATTATAGCAAGCATAATCTAAATGAAGAAAGTTACAACTAATTATTAACTCATTAAGAAAAGAGGTAAAAGAATGTCAATTAAGATTGCATTAGCAGGTAACCCTAACTGCGGTAAAACAACATTGTTTAATGCTCTTACAGGTTCTAACCAGTTCGTAGGTAACTGGCCAGGTGTTACTGTAGAGAAGAAGGAAGGTAGATTAAAGGGACATAAAGATGTTGCCATTATGGATTTACCAGGTATTTACTCACTTTCTCCATATACATTAGAGGAAGTTGTAGCAAGAAATTATCTTATTAATGAAAGACCAGATGCTATCATCAATATTGTTGATGGTACTAACATTGAAAGAAACTTATATCTTTCAACACAGATTATGGAACTTGGTATTCCGGTAATTATGGCTGTTAATATGATCGACCTTTTAGCTAAGAATGGTATTGAACTTAACATTGCAAAGCTTTCAGAGAAGCTTGGCTGTGAAGTAGTTGAAATATCAGCTCTTAAGGGAACTGGTATTAAGGAAGCGGCAGAAAAGGCTGTAAAGCTTGCTGAGTCTAAGAAGGTTAATAAGCTTGCACATAAATTCAGTGATGAAGTTGAATCTGTTATTGAAGCAGTTGAAGATAAGATTGGTCTTGATGTAGTAGAAGAACAGAAGAGATTTTTCGCTATCAAGTTATTAGAGAAAGATGACAAAATCGGACAGCTTATGTCTAGTGTACCTGATGTTACAGCAGAGATTGATAAACTTGAGAAAGATTTTGATGATGATACAGAAAGTATTATCACCAATGAAAGATATACATACATTTCATCAATTATTGGAGAGTGTGTAAAGAAGGCTCATTCTAAGGATAAGCTTACAACATCTGATAAGATTGATAAAATCGTAACTAACAGAATATTAGCACTTCCTATATTCGCAGTAGTTATGTTCTTAGTATATTACATTGCTATGGTAACAGTTGGTACAGCAGCTACAGACTGGGCTAACGATGGTTTATTTGGTGATGGTTTCCACCTTTTCGGTATCGGTACTTCAGCTTATGAAGAAGTAGCTGACGAATATGGCGATTCAGATGAAATCATTGCAGCATATGTAGAAAGCCTTGGTTCTAAGGGCGAAGCAATAGCAGATGCTATTGATACAGAAGCAGAAGACTATGACTCAGAAGATGCTGTTAAGGCTCTTACAACTCTTAAGTCTATGGTTAAGTCATCAGATTCAGTTGATTATACTGTAGAAGATGATGAAACACTTGCAACAGAAGATTTCACAGCAGATGCTGATGATATTAAAGAAGCTATTAACCTCGCTATCGAATATGATGGTACAGCTCCAGATCCGGCAGATTATGGCATATGGGTTCCTGGTATCCCAGTTCTTATTGGTGACGGACTCGATGCAATCGGTTGTGCAGATTGGTTAAATGGTCTTATTCTTGATGGTATTGTAGCCGGTGTTGGTGCTGTACTTGGTTTCGTTCCTCAGATGTTAGTATTATTCTTATTACTTGCTATCTTAGAGGCTTGCGGATATATGGCACGTATCGCATTCATTATGGATAGAATCTTTAGAAGATTCGGTCTTTCAGGTAAGTCATTCATACCTATCCTTATCGGTACAGGTTGTGGTGTTCCTGGTATTATGGCTTCTCGTACAATCGAGAACGAAAGAGACCGTCGTATGACAATTATGACAACAACATTTATACCTTGTGGTGCTAAGACACCATTCATCGCTATGATTGCAGGTGCTATCTTTGGTGGTTCACCTTGGGTTGCAACATCAGCGTACTTCATCGGTATGGCAGCAATTATCGTATCAGGTATTATTTTAAAGAAGACAAAGTTATTCAGCGGAGATCCAGCACCATTCGTTATGGAACTTCCTGCATATCATATTCCAACAGTTGGCAACGTACTTAGAAGTATGTGGGAGCGTGGCTGGTCATTCATCAAGAAGGCTGGTACAATTATCCTTCTTTCTACAATCGTTGTATGGTTCACAACATATTTTGGATTTGCTGATGACGGATTCAGAATGTTAGCAGAAGATGAAATTGATATGAGTATTTTAGCTAAGATTGGTAATGCAATCGGCTGGATATTCACTCCACTTGGATGGGGTAACTGGCAGGCAGCCGTTGCTTCAATCACAGGACTTGTAGCTAAGGAAAATATCGTTGGTACTATGGGTATCCTTTACGGTGGTGGAGATGTATCTCCATATGCAGCACTTGCACTTGCATTTACTAAGTTAGCAGGTTTCTCATTCCTTACATTCAACCTTCTCTGTGCTCCTTGTTTCGCAGCAATCGGTGCTATTAAGAGAGAGATGAACAGTGCTAAATGGACTTGGATAGCAATTGGTTACCAGTGTGGATTTGCATATGTAGTATCACTTTGCATCTACAATATCGGAAGCCTTATCGCTGATGGAGTATTTAGTATCTGGACAGTTGTAGCATTTGTATTAGTAGCTGGTTTCCTTTATCTTTTATTCAGACCAACAAAGGAAGCGGAAGAATACAAGAAAGCAGCAGCTAACTAAGATTACTTCCTAATCATAATTATATAAGTGTTCAATCCGTCACTAAGTGGCGGATTGGATATATATTTTATTCATCAGATATAGCGGCAGATGTCAGAGTTGGTGTAAGAATGGAGGATTAATATGGGTACAGTAATCGTATTGGTGGTATTGGTGGTAATTGTAGCCGCTATTGTGTATACAATGGTTAAAGGCAAGAAGAATGGCAAACATTCATGCGGTGGAGATTGTGGTCATTGTGGAGGCTGCCACTAGGATAGGAGGCATTAATGCAGAAATACTATTCATGTGATAAAAATGCTTCTGAAGTAGTTGGCTATGAAAGAAGCGAAATGCAGAAGGACATAATTCTGCAAAGATTAAGAAACAGGGGATGCAGAATAACGAAACAGAGAATGATGCTTTTAGATATTATTCTTAATGAAGAATGTTCGTGCTGCAAAGAAATATATTATAAGGCATCAAAGCTTGATCCTAATATTGGAACAGCTACAGTATACCGTATGATTAATACACTTGAGGAGATTGGTGCTATTAACAGAAGAAATATGTACCGTGTATCGTGTGGAAGCGAATGTAATATGAACAACACATACACAGTTGAGTTTGACGATAATTCAGTAATCAATCTGTCAGCCAGCAAATGGAACCAGATAGTGCAGAAGGGTTTAACAGCTTGTGGTTACATAGACAGTAAGACAGTTAAGAGTATAACAGGAGGGCCATTATAATAATGCCCCTCCTGTTTTTGATAAAATTTCTCAATTAATAAAAAATATGTGGTAAAACTAAAAAGTATGGTATAAGATAATACCTAAACAAAAATCAAAGTCAATTACATCAGCCAGATGTTAATTGGAAATGGAGGACAAGATGAAAAACGTATTTAAGAAAATCGATGGAGTTAAGACAGGAATATTTGCAGCAGGTGTACTTTTTGGTACAGCAGGAATTAAGATATTATCAAGCCAGGATGCTAAGAAGGTATACACGAACTGTACAGCAGCAGTTCTTCGTGCTAAGAAGTGTGTAATGAAGACAGCAACAACAATTCAGGAGAATGCTGGTGATATCTATGCGGAGGCTAAGGCTATCAACGATGAGAGAGAAGCAGCAGAAGAAGTTGTAGATGATACAGTAGAATTAAACGAAGTATCAGAAGAAACAGAAAGCACAGAGCAGTAATAATATGCTGGAATAAGTGCTAAGAGGCAGAATATGAAATTTTATATTAAACACAGTATGACAGGACGTTTAAGAGTTCATATGGATATGAAGCATATGAGTTTTAAACAGGCAGATATATTAGAGTATTATATTAAAAATATAGAAACAGTGACTTCTGTCAAAGTATATGAAAAGACTTGTGATGCTGTTATAGAATTTAAAGGCGATAAAGCACAGATTATTAATGAACTTAAGCATTTTACATATTCACAGGTGGCAGTTCCTGAAGATGTGCTTAATAGTTCAGGAAGAGAGATGAATTCTTATTATCAGGACAAGCTGGTTAATAAGGTATTCTTAAGAGCAGCAAGTAAGCTGTTCCTCCCTATATCTGTAAGAAATGTTGTAACAACTGTAAAGTCGGTTAAATATATTGGCAGCGGTGTTAAGACATTGCTTAAAGGAAAGATGGAAGTACCTGTGCTTGATGCGACAGCAATCGGTGTTTCTATGTTAAGAAATGATTTCAATACCGCAGGTTCTGTTATGTTCCTTCTTGGAATCGGTGAGATTATGGAAGAATGGACACATAAGAAGTCGGTAGGAGATCTTGCAAGGACTATGTCACTTAATGTAAGCAAGGTATGGCTTAAGACAGCCGATACAGAAGTATTAGTCCCTGTTAATGAGATAAAGAATGGTGATGAAATTATAGTTCATGTAAGTAATGTTATTCCATTTGACGGAGTTGTAGTTACTGGTGAAGCTATGGTTAATCAGGCTTCACTTACTGGTGAAGCAGTGCCTGTAAGCAAGAATACAGGAAGTGCTGTATTTGCAGGAACAGTTATTGAGGAGGGCGGACTCACAATAAAGGTTAAGCAGAGTGGCGGTAATAGTAAGTATGACAAGATTGTTAAGATGATTGAGGAGTCAGAAAAGCTCAAGTCTGGTCTTGAAAGCAAGGCTGAACATCTTGCGGATTCATTAGTTCCATATACATTAGGTGGAACAGCACTCACATATCTTCTTACAAGAAATGTAACAAAGGCATTATCAATACTTATGGTTGACTTCTCCTGTGCACTTAAGCTTGCTATGCCAATAACAGTATTGTCAGCAATAAGACAGGCTGGACAGAATGATATTACAGTAAAGGGTGGTAAGTTCTTAGAGGCAGTAGCCGCTGCAGATACTATCGTATTTGATAAGACAGGAACACTTACTAAGGCTGCACCAACAGTAAAATATGTATATTCATTTAATGGTGATAGTGAAGATGAGCTTTTAAGAATGGCTGCCTGTATGGAAGAACATTTTCCACATTCTATGGCCAAGGCAGTTGTTGATGCAGCAGCTAAGAAGAACTTACGCCACGAAGAAATGCATACAAAGGTTGAGTATATAGTTGCACATGGTATATCAACTACTATAAATAATAAGAAGACTATAATAGGAAGCTATCATTTTGTATTTGAAGATGAAGGCTGTACTGTGCCTGAAGGCAGACAGGAAATGTTTGATAATCTTCCAGAAGAATATTCACACCTTTATCTTGCAATTGAGGATAAGCTTGCGGCGGTTATATGTATAGAAGACCCTGTAAGACCAGAGGCTAAGGAGGTAATTAGTTCACTTAAAGAGCTTGGAATATCTAAGGTTGTAATGATGACAGGAGATAGTGAACGTACAGCTAAGGCAATCGCAGGCAAGGTTGGTGTAGATGAATATTATTCAGAAGTACTCCCAGAAGATAAGGCTTCATTTGTTGAGAAGGAAAAAGCTGCCGGACGTAAGGTTATAATGATTGGTGATGGTATTAACGATTCACCGGCATTGTCAGCGGCAGATGTTGGTATTGCAATAAGTGATGGTGCTCAGATAGCAAGAGAGATTGCAGACATTACAGTTAGTGCTGATGATTTAGGGCAGATTGTATATCTTAAGGATTTAAGCAACAATCTTATTAAGAAGATTAACCGTAATTACAGAACTATAGTATCTTTCAACTCAGGACTTATAGCACTTGGTGTATTAGGTGTAATACAGCCAACAACATCAGCACTTTTACATAATACATCAACACTTTTCATCAGTATGAATAGTATGAAGAATATAACTTTAGCTGAGGAGCATAAGTAATAATCTTAAGCATAGAAATTTATAATGCCGCAAAGGTATTGCTTGGAAGAAGCAATAATCCCAGAATATAAATTACTAAAAATATAAAAAGGAACACACTAATTGATATATTTTATCATTTGGTGTGTTCCTTTTTTGCGTTATTGATATTATAATACTAATAAAGGTTAGGTTAGACTAACCTAATTATATTAAATATGAAGGAGAGAAAATTATATGTTTCTTACTGTAAAAGATTTAAAAAAATCATATGGCAGTACTTCTAATAAAGTAGAAGTTCTTAAGGGAATTAATTTTGAAGTTGAAAAAGGGGAAATATGCGTACTGCTTGGACCATCTGGTTCGGGAAAATCAACACTTCTTAATATAATAGGTGGAATAGATGATGCTGATTTGGGATATGTAAGCATTGATAGTGAAAAGACTAAAGATATGAAAGAAAAAGAGCTTACAAGATACAGAAGAAAGCACCTTGGTTATGTATTCCAGATGTATAATCTTATACCTAACCTTAATGTTAAGGAGAATATCGAGGTTGGTGCTTATCTTAGCGATTCACCGCTTGATATTAACGAACTGCTTAATACATTAGGGCTGTATGAGCACAGGCATAAGCTTCCTAACCAGTTATCTGGCGGACAACAGCAAAGAACTGCAATAGGCAGGGCTATTGTTAAAAATCCCGACATATTATTATGTGATGAGCCTACAGGAGCACTTGATTACCACACATCTAAGGAAATCTTAAAGCTTATTGAAGATGTCAACAAGAAATACGGCAACACAGTCATAATGGTTACACATAATGATGCTATCCAGAATATGGCTGACAGGGTTATCAAGTTAAGAGATGGACAGATAAGAGATAATATAGTTAATAACAGTAAGGTATCTGCCGCTGACCTTGAATGGTAGATTAAATATTATATAATGGGAGTTAGATATGAAAAATCCTTTAATTAAACGATTGCCAAGAGAATTTACTGGTGAAATTGCAAAATATATAGTCATATTTATATTTATGACAGCTGTTATAGGGCTTATAAGTGGTTTTCTTATAGCTGATGGAAGCGTGCTTGATACATATAATAAGAGTTTTGATAAATATAATGTAGAAGATGGTAATTTTGAATTGTATTCCAAGGCCGATGATAAGCTGATTGACAGGTTGGAAGAAGAAAATGTTACTATATATGAGAACTTCTATAAAGAAGAAACTTTAAAAGTACACAATAATGAGAAGTTAAGAGAAGACGACCAGAGCACAATACGTTTCTATATTAATAGAGATGATATTGATAAGGTTGATGTTATGGAAGGCAGACTCGCAGAGGATATTAACGAGATTGCATTGGATAGAATGTATTCTGTCAATAATAATATTAAAATCGGCGACATAATTAATGTTGGCACAAGGGCACTTAAAGTAACAGGTTATGTTGCATTATCTGATTACAGCTGTCTTTTCTCGAACAACTCAGATACAATGTTTGACTCTTTAAAATTCGGTGTTGGTGTAGTGTCAGAGAGCTGTTTTGATATGTATGATGATACACATATTCATTATGTATATTCGTGGAAATATGATAATAAGCCTGCAGACGATATAGAAGAAAAAGAGATGGCAGATGATTTTATGAAAGTAATATCTAATAGTGCTATACTTACTAATTATATTCCAGGATATCTTAATCAGGCGATACATTTTACCGGTGATGATATGGGAAGCGACAAGGCTATGATGATAGTTCTTTTATATGTTGTTATAGCTATTATGGCATTTGTATTTGCAGTTACAACTAATAATACAATATTCAAAGAAGCTAATGTTATTGGTACTTTAAGAGCTTCGGGATATACAAGGGGAGAGCTGTTGTTACATTATATTCTTCTACCGATTATTGTTACATTAGCAGGTGCACTTGTCGGTAACATATTAGGATATACATGTTTTAAGGATATATTTGTAGATACATATTATCAGAGTTATTCGCTTACAACTTATACAACACTTTGGAATGGTGAAGCATTTGTATTAACAACAGTTGTTCCATTTATAATAATGGTAGTGATAAATGTATTGCTCATAGGTTACAGGCTTCGTCTTTCACCACTTAAGTTCTTAAGAAAGGACTTGGCTGTAAGACAGAAGAAGAAAGCTGTGCATTTGCCAGGATTCAAGTTCTTTAACAGATTTCGTTTAAGAATAATTATACAGAATATGCCAAATTACATTACATTATTTGTGGGTATATTATTTGCCAATATACTCCTTCTGTTCGGTATTATGATGCCCCCGCTTCTTGACCATTACCAGAATGAGATACAGGACAAACTTATAGCTAAACATCAGTATGTATTGAAAGTTCCGGTCGAGGTGGATAATGAGGCCGCAGAGAAATACTGTGTCAGGACACTTTCAACACTTGAGGGACGTTTAAAGAGTGAAGATGTATTGATATACGGAATTGCTGATGACAGCGAATATGTTGACATTAACAGTAGTGAGCTTAAAGATGGTGAAGTGTATGTGTCACACGGCTATGCTGAAAAGTTCAAGATTAATAAGGGTGATAAGATAACGCTCAAAGAGAAATATGAGGACAAGGAATATACATTTACAGTTAAGGATATGTATGATTATCCATCAGCATTTGCAGTATTTATGGATGACGGGTATTTTAAAAATCTATTCGATAAAGATGACGATTACTATTCAGGCTACTTATCATCAGAGAAGCTTGATATTGATGAGAAATATATTGCAACAGAGATTACACTTGATGACTTAACTAAGGTTTCAAGACAGCTTGACCGTTCTATGGGAGAAGTATTTGGAATTGTTAAAGTCTTTGCAGTTGTATTATTTGCAGTATTAATGTTCTTGTTAACTAAGCTTATTGTTGAGAAGAATTCAACATCAATCTCTATGGTTAAGATATTAGGTTATTCCAACAGGGAGATAAGCAGGCTGTATGTCACCTCAACAACAATAGTGGTAGTCATATCAGTTGTTATCAATATTGCATTATCAGTTGTAATTATGAATAGCCTGTTCAGGGTATTTATGGAGAAAATGTCCGGCTGGATTTCCTGCTACTATGCACCATATCTGTTCGTAGTTATGTTCGTGCTGAATATCGGTGTGTATGCTCTGATTTCAGTGTTTATGATGTATAAGATAAAGAAGATACCTATGGATGAGGCATTAAAGAATGTAGAGTAATAAAAAGGCTGTCCTGTTTAATGAATTGGATAAAGTGAGCAGTTATAATTAGCTCATATTAATCTAATCATTAAGTGGGACAGCTTTTTTATTTATAATTAAGATGTTTTCTTTTGATATTCTTTAAAATCCTGAATTCCTTGAAATTTTTTATATTCAATTCTTGAAATTTCTCTCAAATCCTGAATTTCAGAAAAATTACAGCTATAACCGCAGTCTTGTAGTTAAGCCGCATATTCTGAGTCACCAAAGAAGTCATTGTACCATACAAGGAACATATATACTGTCCAGATTTTTCTTGAATTATCTGCCTTGCCTTCTTTATGTTCATCAAGATATTTAACAAGCTCATCTGTGTTGAAGTATTTGTTAGCAGCTTCGCTTGTGAAAGCTTTTTTAATCATATTGTAATATTTCTCGTCCTTTAACCATATTCTGATTGGCACTGGGAAACCAAGCTTCTTCTTCTCAGCAACCATATCAGGAAGATATTGGTTAGCAGCTTTACGCATAGCGTATTTAGTATTAGATTTATTAACTTTGTACTTAGTTGGGAGAGTTCTTGCTACATTGAATACTTCCTTATCAAGGAAAGGAACTCTTACTTCAAGGCTGTGTGCCATACTCATCTTATCAGCCTTAAGAAGAATATCACCGATAAGCCAGAAGTTAATATCTATATACTGCATTTTAGTTACATCATCTTTATCTTTAACTTTGTCATAAAATGGCTTAGTAAGTTCTTTATGGTTATACTTTCCAGTAGGGTTCTTTAATATCTTGGCACGTTCTTTTTCGTTGAACATAAATGCGTTACCGATAAAGCGTTCTTCAATATCCTTGCTTCCTCTTATAAGGAAATTCTTGCCCTTGAACTTAAATGGAACAGCCTGTGCAGCATTGGCAAGACACTTGCGGAGTCCCTTTGGAAGCTTTCTATAGCCTGCTGTATCAAGAGGTTCTTTGTAAATGTTATATCCGCCAAAGAACTCATCAGCACCCTCGCCTGACATTGAAACCTTAACATACTTAGAAGCAGTCTGGCTTACAAAGTAAAGGGCAATAGCAGCAGGGTCAGCTAAAGGCTCGTCCATATGATACTGGATTTTAGGGATAGCTGCCCAGTATTCTTCACTTGATACAAGCTTAGAATAATTGTCTATCTGGATTTTCTCAGATAAGGCTTTAGCGTAATCTATCTCGTTATATTTTTCGTAGTCAAATCCAACTGTAAATGTCTTGTCACCATTAAATGTAGCGGCAACATAGCTTGAGTCAACACCGCTTGAAAGGAATGAACCAACCTCAACATCACTAATCTTGTGGTGTTCAACTGAGTCGTGCATAGCATCGTCAATCTCTTTGACGAATTCATCTAAAGACTTGCTCTCATCAGCTTCAAATGTAGGCTCCCAGTATCTTTTTATGTTGATTTCTCCATTATGGAAAGTAAAGCAGTGACCTGGCATAAGCTTGTATACGCCCTTAAAGAATGTTTCAGGAAGCACTGAATACTGGAATGTGAGGTAATTTTCAAGAGCAACATCATTAACTTCCTTCTTATATGCAGGGTGTGCCAATATGCTCTTAATCTCAGAACCATATATAATGTTGCCGTCAACTACAGTGTAGTAGAAAGGCTTAATTCCAAAGAAATCCCTTGCACCAAAGAGAGTTTCCTTCTCACTGTCCCATATAACAAATGCAAACATACCACGAAGCTTATTTAACATATCTTCACCGTATTCTTCATAAGCGTGAATAAGAACTTCTGTATCAGAGTTGTTCGCAAATATATGCCCCTTTTCAATAAGGTCTTTTCTTAAATCCTGATAATTATATATCTCACCATTAAATGTGATAACAATCTTTTTATTTTCGTTGAACATAGGCTGGCTTCCGTTATCAAGGTCGATGATTGAAAGTCTTCTAAAGCCCATATAAGCCTTGTCGTCTATATACTGACCGGCACTGTCAGGTCCTCTGTGGATGATTTTATTCATCATATCAGTAAGTACATCCTTACCATTTTCAAGGTATCCTGTAAATCCAGCAAATCCGCACATATTACAAAACCGTCCTTTCTTAAATGTGATTTATTACTATAATCCTTTAAAATACAGGCACAATAAAACCTGCATATTAATAATGTTTACACGAATATTACAACATATACGGCAGTATTTAGAATAACAGCCACCGTAAATGGCAAACCCTATGTAAATCAATTATGTAATTATAGCAAACTGGGATATTTAATACAAGATAATTGTTATGGCAAAACAGGCATTTACAAAGTAATAAAAATATTTTATAATTGTAAGCAAATTTTAATAATAGCTTGGATATAGTTCCAATATTAAATGCACAATATGGAGGATTAGTAATGGAAAAGATTAAGATGACAACACCACTCGTTGAGATGGATGGAGATGAGATGACAAGAGTATTGTGGAAGCTTATTAAGGAAGAACTGCTTTTACCTTATGTAGACCTTAATACAGAGTATTATGATCTTGGACTCGTCCATCGTAATGAAACTAATGATCAAGTTACTGTTGACTCAGCAGAAGCAACTAAGAAATATGGTGTTGCTGTCAAGTGTGCTACAATCACTCCTAATGCAGCAAGAGTTAAGGAATATGACCTTAAGGAAATGTATAAAAGCCCTAATGGAACAATCAGAGCAATATTAGATGGTACTGTATTCAGAGCACCTATTATTGTTAAGGGTGTTGAGCCATATGTTAAGACTTGGAAGAAGCCTATCACAATAGCAAGACACGCTTATGGTGATGTATACAAGGCATCAGAGATGAAGATTCCAGCAGCTGGCAAGGCAGAGCTTGTATATACAGATGAGCAGGGTAACGAATCAAGAGAGCTTATTCATAACTTTAAGGGGGCAGGAATTATTCAGGGTATGCATAACCTTAACGATTCTATTGAGAATTTTGCAAGAAGCTGCTTTAATTTTGCACTTGAAACTAAGCAGGATCTCTGGTTTGCAACTAAGGATACAATCTCTAAGAAGTACGATCATACATTTAAGGATATATTCCAGGATATATATGATAAGGATTATGCTGATAAGTTCAAGGAAGCAGGAATTGAGTATTTCTATACATTAATAGATGATGCAGTTGCAAGAGTTATCCGTTCAGAAGGTGGATATATCTGGGCATGCAAGAACTATGATGGTGACGTTATGTCAGATATGGTTGCAACAGCATTTGGTTCATTATCAATGATGACATCAGTTCTGGTATCTCCACAGGGATATTATGAATATGAGGCTGCTCATGGAACAGTTCAAAGACATTATTACAAGCACCTTAAGGGAGAAGAAACATCTACTAACCCTATTGCTACTATATTTGCATGGACAGGAGCTTTAAGAAAGAGAGGAGAACTCGACTCACTTCCAGAGCTTTCAAAGTTCGCAGATACACTTGAAAAGGCTTGCATCAAGACAGTAGAAGATGGTAAGATGACTAAGGATTTAGCACTTATTACTACATTAGGTAATCCTGTAACACTTAATACACAAGGTTTTATTAAGGCAGTTAAGGAGACACTTGAAAGTCTTTTATAATTGTGCCAATAAAGGGTATTATTATATAGGATATTATATATAGAAGTGTTGGATTTCACTTGTGATATCTATAGATATTCGTATGAATTGAGGATTTTGAATGAAGTTTAAGTTTGAGGTTAAAGATCTTTTTAAACTCCCCAATATTTTATGTTATATAAGAATTGCACTGGTTCCGCTGTTTGTATATCTTTATTTTACGGCAGAAGAACCAGTGGATTATTATGTTGCGACACTTGTTGTAATGCTTTCGGGGATAACAGATTTTCTTGATGGGCAGATAGCAAGACGTTGTAATATGATAACTGATTTGGGTAAGATTATTGATCCGGCAGCAGATAAGCTTATGCAGCTTGCAATGTTAGTTACTCTGGCTATTAATATTCCATATATGTGCATACTTGCTGTATATCTTATTGTCAAAGAGGTAGTTATGGCACTTATGGGTCTTGTAGTTATGAAAAGGGCGAATAGGAGATTAGATGGTGCTAAATGGTATGGCAAGGTATGTACAGCAGTATTGTATGTGTGTATGCTTGCTTTAGTTGCATTTCCGCATATGCCGGTTAATCTTCAATATGTTATAATGATAGTGTGTGCAGCAGTATTGACATTTGCATTTATTATGTATATAAGAATATATATAATAATGTTAAAAGATAACCATTATGGTAATGATGAAAGAAAGTTGTATTAATATGTATAATATATTTGATATTACATTTAGGGAAATGAATGTTAACCAGTTAGCGGTATGGTTTTTTATATATAGTTTTTTTGGCTGGGCTATGGAATGTATAGTCATAAGAAAACAGCTTGGATATTGGGAGAACAGGGGTTTTGCCAAGCTTCCGTTCTGCGTTATATATGGCTTTGGCGTGTTTATAGCATTTCATATATTTGCACCAATTGAGGGTAATTACCCTGCTTTATACGTTGCTGGTGCTATATGTGCGACAATATTTGAGTATATGACAGCAAGACTTATGCAGAAGCTTTTTGGTGAAGTATGGTGGAATTACGACCATCTAAGATTTAATTATAAAGGAATAATATGCCTTCAAAGCACTCTTGGCTGGGGGTTATTAGCAGTTCTTATATTTAGTGTATTCAATAAAATGGTAGAACGTGTTGTATTCAGTATGGATATGAGGGTAACTACAGTGTTATCAATTGTGCTTGTTATATCATATGTTGTGGATTTCTCTTACCATTTTACTAAGAGAATTGCTAATAAGAAAATGGAAAGTGTAGTTGCACAGGCTTCAAGTGCTGGCAGCCTTCAGAGGTTTTTTCATAGATAATCAGCGGGGTGGACAATGTTAGAAAGTCTTAAGAATAATGTCAGGCTGCTTCGCAGGAGCAAACGACACGTAATTCTGTTTGAACTGACATATAAGTTACTGGCAGTAGCAGTTATATATCCTATATTAACTGCCGCCATTAATCTTTGTATGAAGGTTGCAGGAATCAGATATTTAACAAATGAATATATTGTAAAGGCACTGACAAACCCTGTTGTTATTATAGCTTTGTTTACAGGCATTATACTGTTTGTCGGTTACTGCATTTACGAGATGGCATATTTGGCTGTGTGCTTTGAAACTAAGAGAAAAGGTAATAACGCATCTATAATTGATAATATATATAATGCGTACCTGCGTCTTAAAAATTTAATCCGAATTCAAAGCATACCGCTTTTTTTATTTTTCTTTATTTCGATTATATTTATAAATGTTACAATTGTCGCTAATCTTATATATTCAGATACATTGAGCAATCTTATCGGAAGTACGATGAGAAGAAACAGGTATATGATATATATGCTTGTGGCAATAGTTATGGTTCTTATATATTATTATGTTATAAGAGGAATTTTCTCATTTAATATATATATGATGGAGGGGAAGAATTTCAGACAGTCATATAAGAAAAGCTCACAGATTGTAAGAAATAACAGATTAAGGGTAATTATGTCTGTTATTGTATATAATCTTGCAATATTTGCAGCTATAGCAGTGTTCTATACAGTTATTTCGCTTATACTTATAGGCGGTGTTAGGCTGTTGGATATGGCTTATCTTGGAAGTGCGGTATATTTATCAGTTCTTAGGGAATTGAGGGCTGGTGTGAAGATTTTTCTTGTGTTTATATCAATACCTTGTTCATTCTCAATGATTTCATATATGTATTATAAATATTCCGATCTGGATGATATTGAATTTGAATTCGTGGATATTGACGAAGGTTCAGCAAGGGTCAACAGGATAATATATGCAGTTGTGCTGGCATTATCCATAGTGCTTGATATTATATATATAATTGGGTCATTTAATAATAATCCGTTTGAGAGAGTGGCTATATTCCACAATACGGATATAACTGCCCACAGAGGTGCTTCAGTAGATGCACCTGAGAATACTCTTGCGGCATTCAGTAAGGCGATTGAAGATATGTCTGATGTTATAGAGTTAGATGTCCAGATGACCAAAGACGGCTATATAGTTGTTATGCATGATACATCAGCATACAGGACTACAGGTGTTCTAAAGAATATTACGGAGCTTGCTTTAAGAGAAGTTAAAAGACTTGATGCCGGGTATTGGTATTCAGAGGAATACAAGGGCGAGAAAGTTCCAACACTTGAAGAAGTATTGCAGCTTGCCAAAGGAAAGATTAAACTTAATATAGAGATTAAAACGGCGGATAACAGTGATGAGGTAGCAAAGAAGGTTGTAAAGCTTATACAGAAATATTCAATGCAGGATTCGTGCGTTATCACCTCATTTGATTATAGTGCATTGCAGGCTGTTAGGTCTTATGATGAGGACATAGAAGTCGGGTATATATTATCGGTGGCTTATGGAAAGTTCTATGAGATAGATGACGTGGATTTCTTTAGCGTCAATGCTTCGTTCCTTACTAAGAGAGTTGTTGATGCTATTCATAATTCAGGAAAGCAGGTATATGCGTGGACTGTTAATAATGACGCTTCTATAAAGAATCTTACTAATAAAGGTGTTGATAATATAATAACTGACAAACCTGTAACGGCAAGAGAGGTTATATATTCAAGAGATACAAGTGAGACATTGATTAATATGATAAAGTATGTATTTAACCAGTGATTAGCTTGGTAACATATATGCGTAAATGTACGCGGAAACGGGGGTCTATATGTTAAGAGGTATAGGTACATCTAAGGGAATTGGTATAGGAAAAGCACTTATTATCCATAAGTGTAAGAATGCTGTCAGCCGTGTTAAGATTAAGGATACAGAAGCTGAGGTTGATAAGTTCAATGAGGCTGTGGAAAAGTTCATACAGGAAACTAATGAGCTTGTGGATAAGTTGTCACAGAAGCTTAATGGTGATGATAAGAATGCTCTTGTATTAAAAAATCAGGAATATCTTATAAGAGATCCTGAGTTTACCAGTGGTGTAATAAGTGCTATAACTAATGACAAGCTTAATGCAGAAGCAGCGGTTGAAGATACCTGTGAGATGTTAAAGAACATATTCTTAAGCTTTAACAATGATACGATGACACAGAGAGTAGCCGATATTGAAGATATGAAACAGCGTCTTATAGCAATAATGCAGGGACAGAAGCATATTGATCTTACTAAGCTTTCTGATAATACTGTTATTATTGCCGATGAAATCCATCCATCTATGACAGCTAATATGGATACAGAGCATATTGCCGGTATTATATCAGAGAAGGGTGGAGATACATCACACGCTTCAATTCTTGCAAGAGCATTAGAAATCCCTGCTGTATTAAGTGTTAAGGATATATGCAGTAAAATAGCAGAGGGTGAGGAGGTTATAGTTGATGGAGCTTACGGCGAAGTATTCGTCAATCCTACACCTATAACTCTTAAGATATATAATAAAAAGAAAAAAGCATATGATGAAAGAGTTAAGGAACTTAAGAAATATATAGATAAACAGACTGTTACCAGGGATGGCAGAAAAGTAATGCTTGCTGCTAATATAGGCAATGCTGATGAGGCTGCTAAAGCTGTAAAGGCTGGAGCTGAGGGTGTCGGACTTTTCAGGACGGAATTCTTATTTATGAACAAGCAGGCACTCCCAACAGAGGAGGAGCAGTATAACGAATATAAGAAAGCAGCAGTTGTGCTTGATGGCAGACAGCTTACGATAAGAACGCTTGATATTGGCGGAGATAAAGATATTCCTTATATGGGACTCACAAAGGAGTTAAATCCATTTCTTGGATACAGGGCCATAAGGTTCTGCCTTGACAGGGTAGATATATTTACAACCCAGTTAAGGGCTGTATTAAGGGCAAGTGCATATGGCAATATAAGAATTATGATTCCTATGATAACTTCTGTTACAGAGGTGCAGGCAGTTAAGAAGATTATAAATGGTATATGCAGGGATCTGGACAAGAAAGACATTAAGTATGATAAGGACATAAAGATAGGTGTTATGATAGAGACACCAGCCGCGGCAATAATGGCAGATGTACTGGCACATGAGGTTGATTTCTTCTCAATCGGTACGAATGATTTGACACAGTATACACTTGCTGTTGACAGAGGCAATGAGAATGTTGCTTATCTTTACTCTGCACTCAATCCAGCCGTTATACGAAGTATTAAACACATAATTGAGTGTGCACATAATGCAGGTATAGAAGCAGGAATGTGTGGAGAAGCGGCGGCAGATGAAAGAATGATACCACTTCTTCTTAATTTTGGACTTGATGAGTTCTCTGTTACAGTGAGCAGGGTGCTTGAAACTAGAAAAGAGATAGCTTCGTGGAGCAGTAAGGAAGTAAAAGAGATAACAGAAAATGTTATGAATTATTCGGAAGAAAAGGAAGTATCTAACTATCTTAGCGACTGCATAGCAAAAGAATAGATTATTATATAATAAATGCTTTGTGATGATTGATATGTTAAGACATCTGCTTCTGGCATAATAGAATTAATTGGAGGAAAATATGGCATTATATGATACAGATGACGAGCAGGAAAAGGTTGTACTTGTCGGCGTAGAGTTAAATCCTCTTGACGACTGCGAGAAGTCGTTAGAGGAGTTAGCAGAGCTTGCTAAGACTGCCGGAGCGGTCACAGTAGGAAAGATGATACAGCCGCGTGACAGCTTCCACCCTGCAACATATATTGGTAAGGGTAAGCTTGAAGAATTAAGGCTTATGATAGATGAGCTTGGTGCAACAGGAATAATATGTGATGATGAGCTGTCTCCAGCACAGTTAAGAAATCTTGAAGATGTTCTTAATACTAAGATTATGGACAGAACAATGGTTATTCTTGATATATTTGCCGCAAGAGCTTCATCAAGTGAAGGTAAGATACAGGTTGAGATGGCACAGTTAAAATACAGGTCAACAAGACTTGCAGGACTTGGAACAACACTCTCAAGACTTGGTGGTGGAATAGGAACAAGAGGACCGGGTGAGAAGAAGATAGAAACAGACAGGCGAATAATAAGGGACAGGATTGCTCATTTGTCAGGTGAGTTAAAAGAGATTAAGAGCCACAGAGATGTGCAAAGACAGAACAGACAGGACAGTTCTACACCAGTAGCGGCTATAGTAGGTTATACTAATGCGGGTAAGTCAACACTTCTTAACAGGCTGACCGATGCAGGTGTATTATCTGAGGACAAGCTGTTTGCAACACTTGATCCTACAACGAGGGCACTTACACTTCCTAACAAGGAAAAAGTGCTTATGACAGATACTGTTGGATTTATCAGAAAGCTTCCACATAATCTTATAGAGGCATTTAAGAGTACACTTGAGGAAGCGAAATATGCAGATATGATAATTCACGTTGTGGACTGCTCTAATGATGATTACGAAAGACATATGGCAACAGTATATGAGACATTGAAGCAGTTAGATGTAGGTGATAAGCCGATAATTACACTTTTTAATAAATGTGATAAATACGGCGAACTTCCTATACTCAAGGACAGCAAAGCTGATTATGTTGAGAATATTTCAGCCAGGACGGGTGTGGGAATAGATGAATTTCTGGAAGATGTGCAGGATATTATATTAAAGAGCAGAATTAGAATAGAAAGAGTATTTCCTTACAGCGATGCAGGCAAAATCCAACTTATAAGAGAATACGGACAGCTTGAAAGTGAGGAATACACACAGGAGGGCATAAGTGTCAAAGGATATGTGCCAGCCTGGGTAGGAGGCAAACTATGAATTTAATTGCACTTGTTGATAAAAAATGGGGAATAGCTAATAAAGGAAGAGAACTTGTTGATATTCCAGAGGATAAGAAGCTGTTCCGTGAAGAAACTTATGGAAAAGTTGTTATTATGGGAAGAAAGACATTAGAAGCACTTCCTAACCAGTCAGCACTTGTTGGAAGAAAGAATATTGTTCTTACAAGAAATAAAGATTATGAAGCTAAAGACGTATGTTTATGCCATAGTGTTGAAGATGTGCTTGAGAAGGTAAAAAATGTGGATAGTAAGGATGTATATGTCATCGGTGGTGGACAGATATACAAAGAATTCCTTCCATATTGTGATACAGCACATATTACAAAGGTTGATTACTCTTACGAAGCAGATACTTATATAAGTGATTTTGATAAGCTTAAAGACTGGAGAATTACAGGACAGAGTGATGAACATACATATTTTGATATATGTTATGAGTTTGTAAGGTATGAAAGAAAGGGTAAGGCTGATGAAATGCCAGAATAAAAAGAAAAATGTAAAGCGTGCTGTGGCTGGTATAATATTTCTTTCCGTAATAGCAATAATATTATCGGCATATGGCGTTACACAAATGTATGCTTCTCCAGAGAAAAAAGCTTTAAAAACGATGTTGAAATCTGGAGAACTTTTACAAAGCACAGTTGAAAAATATATAAACAACATAGATGTAAGTGCCAATAACTATACTGGAAAAATTAATATATCGGAGTTGATATATGATAATGCTGATTATATGCAGGGTAAGAATAGTGCAGAATATACCATTACAGCTAATATCGATAATAATGGAATAAATGTAGTTATACCTGAATTGACTAATGATACATTTTTAATATCTAAAGCTGATATATCAAGATATATTAATATAGATGCAGATCAGCTTAAGCCTGTTTTAAAAGCTGCATTAGCTGACTTTGTGAAGGGCTATGAAGTTATGGCAATGGATTGCGTGAATACAGTCAGCGAAACAGGAAAACACACTTATAATATTAATATAGATGAAACAGCTTTAGTTAATGGCTTTAATACATTTGTGGATGAATTATATAAAGATTCACAGGTTCTTCCATATATTTCGTTGTTAAATGTATATGGCATAAAAAAGGACAGTATTAAATCTGAATTTGCCACGGAAGTAAAGGACTGCAATGTAGTGCTTGATATAGAGGCTGACAGGGATAATAACCTTGTAAAGGTGAGTGCTGTAGTATATTACAATCAAAACGCTGTCTGTAATATGGTTATTGATTTTGATGGACTGGATAATATGACGCTATATATTATGGCTGAATATTCACAGGCTGAATATGTGAATTCGGTAATACAGATAGATATGCAAAGTGATAATGTAATAGGAGTGTCAGCCGATGCAGATATACATTTTATGAATCACAGTTTAAAGCTTAAGGCATCAGGAAATATTAATATCCAATAAGTCTTTGCAAAATAATTATTTTACATTTCTGTAACCAATCCTGAAAAAGCGTACTCTATAAGTGAAAGCTTTCAAAAAGAAATAATTAAGGACGATTTAATAAAGTGTGCAGCGAAGAAAAAATAATTGATTTAATAGCAAACAGAGATGAATCTGGAATGCGTGAATTAATGGAGCGGTATCAAAGACCATTAATGAAGCTTGCAATGAATATGCTTGACAGTGAGGAAGATGCAAGAGAATGTGTTAATGATACGTTTTATGAAGTATGGAAATCAGTTCCAGATAACAGACCGCAATATTTGTTTGCATATTCAGCTACTATATGCAGACATATAATCTGCAAGAGAATAGACCATGACAATGCATTAAAAAGAAGCTCTAATGTTATAGAACTTACAGCCGAGATGGAACAGTGTATCGGCAAGCCTGATAAAGCACTTGAGGGTGATGAACATATGGTAGGAGAATTGATTAATACATTTCTTAAAACATTGGATACTGATAAGAGAAATATATTTATCAAAAGATACTGGTATTCACAACCTGTTAAAGTTATATCAAAAGAACTTGGAAAGAGCGAAAGTTCAGTTAAGGTTGCACTGCACAGATTAAGGAAAGATTTAAAGAAGCTTTTGGAAAGTGAGGGCGTTTTGGTATGAATGGTGAGAAATTATTTAAGTCAATGAACAATATTAATCAGGAGTGGATTGAGCAGGCAAAGCCAGCTAATAAGCCTGTCATAATGAGAACCAGATCAAAAATATATAGAAATATAGCAGCAGCGGCAGCCGCAGTGATTGCAATCTCGGGATTAACTTACACTGGTGTATACGCGTACCAGAAGTATCTTGTCCCAAAGAGTAATGTCAATTTTGAATCTCATATAAGCGGGGATAGTTCGGTTAATGTCTATAATACAGGTAATGTTACATCTACAGAAGAATCTAATGTTGACGTGGAATGGGGAAAATATGTTGCTAATGGTGGAAGATTTTATATTGAACTGACTATAAAGTCAAAAGACGGAAGTCCGATTATACCTAATGATGATACCTTAAGTCCAATAATTGGTACATTTGATTTTGCAGATACTGTAATAAAAATAAGTGATGAAACAGACCAGTTCAAATCAACAGGTACATTATACCATCTTAATTATAATGGTATGTCAGATGATGGTTCAGAAATATATGCAGAATTAATATATGTTAATGCTGATTCAAGAGATATTGTTAATCATAACATTTCGATTGATGTTAAGGATCTTAAGTGTACGTACAGAAATGGTGAAGATAATAAAACAAGAGAAACCAGAACCTTAGCAACAGGGGAGTGGTCTTTTGAAACAGTTCTTAAGAGTAGCAGCACAGGTGTGCTTAGTACAACTCCTAATATATCGGTTACATCATCTTGTAATGCAGACCAGACTATCAATATAGATACACTTAAATGTGATGGATTCGTACTTGATATATATGGAACAGGAAATGCAGACTTTAAGTGGTTTGGCATGAGTGGTAAATATGCACCTGTAGTACATCTTAAAGATGGCACAGTTGTTAGTATTGACAATAAAACTTCTGATTTAAGTGCCAAAGCAGGTATTATGCATATATCATTTGCATTAAAACAGGTTATCAGTGTTGATAATATTGCATCTATTGAGTGGCATGGTGTAACAATATATTCAGCAGAATAATAAACTATAATTAATAACTACAGCTCCTAAAATGTAAAATAACCTAAAATAAACCCTTCAAAAGTAAGACACTGTTTCTGACTTTTGGAGGGTTTTAAATGTTTGTTAATTAAATAGCAATCTGTTATGAATATACAATGTATGTGCTGTAGCGGAATCTTCTTAAACGCTGTTCCATTTTAATAGCATTTAAGAGAATACGGTAAGCACCGACCTGGACTTTATAATAGCCGTCCTCATATATTATAAATGCAGGAAAGCCGTCCATTAAAAGTGAATTAAGCATTCTATCGGAATTATCCTTGTTGCGGTATGCGCCAACCTGTACACGGTAAAGTGCTTCATTTTCTGTGTCATAATCATTATTGTCACAAGGACATTGTGGCATAATATTTGAACTACTGACAGGGACAGAAAACACCTCGTTATCAGGTGGGATGGAATTAACCATAGCTGTGCTGTCAATTGGGGCAGAAGCAGTTCTGCCAGAGTTATTCATTTGGCTGTTGCTGCTATTATTGTTGTTACTATTGTTGTTGCTATTATTATTGTTGTCAGTGCGATTGCTTTTATTGGAAGTGGTATTTCCGGGCCTGCCTGATGGTATGCTTTCTAATATTCCGTCTGCGATTGCTTGTGCAATGCTGTCGAATTCTTCATCAAATAGATAATTGTCTTTATCGTTGTTAATAAATCCAGCTTCAACAAGAACGGCTGGCATTTTGGTACGTTTAAGGACAACAAGGTTTTTGCGTTCGTCTACACCAAGATTTTTAAAGCCAGCATCTTCAAGCTGGTTATTAATATTTCTTGCCACCTCAGCCTTTAAACCAGTATCGCTGTATACAAGGGTTTCAACGCCTGAATACTGGTTAGGATTTTCTGAGGAATTGCGGTGTATTGATACGAAAAGGTCGGCACCGGAATTATTCGCATCGGTTGCTTTCTTAAATGGAGTTTCGTATTCGTCAGTAGTTCTTGTGTAATATACATCTATGCCATTTTTTTTAAGTATGTCACCGACAGCTAAAGTAAGGTCGAGAGTGTCCTCTTTTTCCTGTCTACCCTTATATACAGCACCGGGGTCGCTTCCACCGTGTCCGGCATCAAGGGCGATTTTATAATCAGCCATAAATCCTCCTAAAGGAAATATCAGTTTATTTTATTCATAAAATTTCATAAAGATACATATAATAATCAAAAATATAATGAATAATATAAGAGGAATTAGATTATGGTGTATGTACATACAATGGAAACTCCTGCCGATGCAATAGATAAAGGGAAAATGCGCATTAACGTATATGATAAACAGCAGGGCACACCATTGGCAGATGCAAGGATTTCACTTGCATATACAGGAAATCCTGAAAGAATTATCAATGAGATAACTACTGACTCAGAAGGAGCAGTTAATCTTGATGATCTTCTCACACCACCGGTGGAGTATAGTATGGAACCAGGTGAGAACCAGCCATTTTCGGAATACACTATTGATGTTAATGCAGATGGCTACGAGGAGATTAATATATCCGGTATTGATGTATTCTCAGGGGAAACAAGTATTCAGAATGTGTATCTGAATGAAGATAACAGGGAGATTCCAGAGAATAATATTGTAATTCCGGTTAATACGCTGTATGGCAGCTATCCTGCCAAGATACCAGAGACTGAGATTAAGCCGGTACGCCAGTCGGGGGAGATTGTGTTAAGCCGCGTTGTAATACCAGAAACAATAGTTGTGCACGATGGTGTTCCTACAGACTCCACAGCACTTGATTATTATGTGAGATACAAGGATTATATTAAAAATGTAGCGAGCAGTGAAATATATTCGACATGGCCAAGACAGACGTTGGAAGCTAATATTTTAGCGATTATGTCCTTTACATTAAACAGAGTGTATACAGAGTGGTACAGAAACCAGAATTACAACTTTACGATAACCTCATCAACTGCATTTGACCACAAATGGGTCAACGGACGTAATATATTTGAAAGCATTTCACAGGTTGTGGATGAAATATTTGATAATTATCTGTCAAGACCGAATGTAAAACAGCCGATATTAACACAGTATTGTGATGGAAAGAAATCAAGCTGTCCTGACTGGATGACACAATGGGGAAGTAAATATCTGGGTGATCAGGGATATTCCTCAATAGATATATTAAGATATTATTATGGAGATAATATGTACATTAATACGGCTGAACAGATACAGGGTATTCCGTCATCGTGGCCTGGTGCAGATCTTGATATAGGCTCATCAGGGCAGAAGGTAAGGCAGCTGCAGGAACAGCTTAATCTTATAGGGGATTATTACACAGCAATACCGGCACTGACGGTTGACGGGATATATGGAGAGCGTACAGCTGAGGCAGTAAGGCAGTTTCAGAGAATTAATAATATGCCGCAGACTGGTGTTGTGGATTTCCCAACATGGTACAGAATATCGGACAGATATGTAAGGCTGTCAGGAATTGCAGAGCTTAATTGAAAATTTCTGCAATTATTTTTATAATTATATAAAATATTAGTTGACAGCTATAATTATTAGTGATACACTCTAATAGTTGTTAAACAAAGCAGAGTATCCACTCTCACCTTAGCGCAATCGGGCGACTTGGGTTTATATTTTTAAGAATGTGCATGATAAACAGCAATTAAGATGCATTATGATTAAAAAGTGGATAGTCTGACTATCCACTTTTTTTGATTTTGGAGGTGCACTACTATTAGCGAATTAATGATTAACGAGCAGATCCGTGATAAGGAAGTTCGTGTTATTGGAGAAGAAGGACAGCAGCTTGGAGTTATGTCTCCTAAGGATG
>OJOV01000229.1_pt1 | contig 64342 bp, 88 predicted proteins | sample 1598281 | NCBI WGS metagenome assembly OJOV01 (sample SAMN03922469, study PRJEB24848) | human gut metagenome | isolation source: stool sample | host: Homo sapiens | place: Germany | collected 2010-11
CCATGAATCCTCCGTGAAAAGCTTACACAAAACCCGAATTATTGTGCCATCAGGGGTGGACTTGGCCAAAAACACTTGAAAAACGGAAAAATAGGCGCGACACGGGCCACTTTTCTTCCGTTTCATGCTTACACTTTTGCCATGGCTACAGAATCCAAGATCAATGAAGATGTCGTTGCTGTTCCTGTTCCCCAGGGCACACTGGATGCAGTAAGCAACGGTACGTTCTACAATCCTCACGAGGTGCTCGGCGGGCACCTCGGTTCCGGCAAGCATGCGGATGTCGTCACGATCCGAGTCTTGCGTCCGTTGGCAAAATCCGTGACGATTATCACTGAACAAGGTCAAACGCTCGCAATCCATGAATACAATGGCGTCTTCATGGCACTCGTTCCCGCCGCCGCAGCAGAAGAGGGGTACGGCGTGCCAGATTACCGTATTCGCACGGAGTATGAAGACGGTTCCGTTGTGGTGTCTGACGATCCCTATCGTTATCTGCCGACCATCGGCGAGATGGACATGTATCTATTCGGCGAAGGCCGTCACGAGCGCCTGTGGGAGGCACTTGGCGCACATGTGCTCCGCTATGACGATCCGATGGGTTCTTCTGAAGGCGTAGATGGCGAGCAGGTGGTTGGCACCGCGTTCACCGTATGGGCGCCAAACGCGCATGCCGTGCGCGTGGTCGGCGATTTCAATGGCTGGAACGGACGTACCCACGCCATGCGCGAACTTGGTTCTTCCGGCATTTGGGAACTGTTCATCCCAGGCATTGAGGCCGGCGAAATCTACAAGTATGAAATCCTCAACGCCAATAACGAATGGACCATGAAGGCCGATCCGATGGAGCGCTCCCACGAGATTCCGCCGCGCACCGGATCCATCGTGGTCGAATCCACCCATGAATGGGATGATGCCGATTGGATGGCCGAACGCGCGGCCAGCGACCCGCATAACGGACCGGTCAGCATCTATGAGGTGAACGCCTCCAGCTGGCGCAAGGACGTGAACGACTACCGTGAGCTTGCCGACAAGCTGGTTCCCTACGTGCAGAAGGAAGGCTTCACGCACGTGGAGTTCATGCCGTTGGCGGAACATCCGTTCGCAGGATCTTGGGGTTATCAGGTGACCGGCTACTACGCGATCGATTCGCGTTTGGGTGGCCCCGACGATTTCAAGTATCTTGTTGAGAAATTGCACGAGGCCGGCATCGGTGTGATCATGGATTGGGTTCCGGCCCACTTCCCGAAGGATGCGTTCGCACTGGGCCGCTTCGACGGCACGCCGTTGTATGAGGATCCGGATCCGACTCGTGGCGAGCACCCGGATTGGGGCACGTACGTGTTCAATTTCGGACGTCGCGAGGTCCGTAACTTCCTGGTGGCCAACGCCTGCTTCTGGCTGGATGAGTTCCATATCGACGCGCTTCGTGTGGACGCGGTCTCCTCGATGCTGTACCTGGACTACAGCCGTGAGGCCGGCCAGTGGCATCCGAACATCTACGGCGGCCGCGAGAATCTCGAAGCCATCGACTTCCTCAAGGAAGCCAACGCCACGGCATACAAGAACAATCCGGGCATCATGATGATCGCCGAGGAATCCACGGCTTACCCAGGCATCACCGCGCCGACCGACGCCGGTGGTTTGGGATTCGGCCTCAAGTGGAACATGGGTTGGATGCACGACACCCTGCAGTATCTGCATGAGGAGCCGATTAACCGCAAGTGGCACCACAACGAGATCACGTTCTCCATGGTGTACGCCTATTCGGAGCATTATGTGCTGCCGATCAGCCACGATGAGGTTGTGTACGGCAAGGGATCCATGTTCGGCAAGATGCCGGGCAATGATTGGCAGAAGTATGCCGGTGTCCGCGCGCTGTTCGCCTACCAGTGGGCCCACCCGGGCAAGAACCTCACCTTCATGGGCAATGAGATCGCCCAGTACGGCGAGTGGGATCATGATGGTTCCGTGGATTGGGCCGCGCTTGAATGGCCGGACCACCAGGGTGTGCAAAAGCTTGTCGCGGATTTGAACACGCTGTACAAGGCTTCCCCTGCACTTTGGAGCCAAGACTTCGACCCGGCCGGCTTCCAGTGGCTCACCAGCGATGACGCCGATCACAACACGCTCAGCTTCGTGCGTATCGGCAAGGACGGAGAGCAAATGGTGGTTGTGGTGAACTTCTCCGGCGAGGCATGGACCGACTATCAGGTACCGCTCACCAAGGGCGGCAAATGGACCGAAGTGCTGACCACGGATGATGAGATCTACGGCGGTTCCGGCATTCACAATGGCACGGTCGAAGCGATCGAAGGCGAATACCATTCACGTGATTGGTCCGCGAAAATCACCGTTCCGGCACTGGGCGCAGTATTCTTGAAGCCGGAACTCTGAGAAAGGCGGAAAGCTATGCTCAACTCATCAGCACAACCCACAACGGCTCCACGCACCGTTCTGGTGGTCGAAGACGAGCCGACACTGGCCACTGCCATCGCGCAGCGCATCACAGCGGAAGGCTGGACGGCGCGCGTGGCATCCGACGGCGCCAGTGCGGTTCAGGCCGCGACTACGTTGCGTCCGGATCTGGTCATCATGGACATCATGTTGCCCGTGATGGATGGTCTTGAGGCCACGAAACGCATCGTGGCGGAGCGCCCTGTGCCAGTGCTGATCCTGACGGCACGAGACGACGAGGCCGATAAGGTCATCGGCCTCGGTGCCGGAGCCGATGACTACATGACCAAGCCGTTCTCCATGCGCGAACTCATCGCCCGTTGCAAGGCGTTGCTGCGCCGTGTAGATCGTGCCAAGGTCATCGCCAAAAACTCCGAAAACGAGAAGCTTCTCGATTTCGGCTCCTTGGTCATCGATCCCGCGCAACGTATCGTCACCGTCAATGGCAAGCAGGTGCACCTGACCCCTACGGAATTCGATTTGCTGGCCACGCTGGCCCGCAAGCCGAAGTCCGTGCTCACTCGCGAGAAACTGCTCGAGGAAGTGTGGGATTGGGTGGATGCTTCCGGCACTCGCACCGTCGATTCGCACGTCAAGGCATTGCGCCATAAGCTCGGTTCGAAGACCATTCGTACCGTGCATGGCGTCGGTTACGCGTTCGAACCGCCAGAAGTCCAAGACTAATGCGCTAAAATTCGGTGGTATGCGTACTACCGATACAAAACCAGGGCGTTCGGTGAATCCATTGGAAACCGAACGTCCTATTGGTTTGTTCTCATCGCTCAAAATTGAATTGAGCGTTCTGATCACCATCTCCACCGCCATTGCGTTCATCATGGCGTGGTTCCTGCTCAAAGTAGGGCTCAGCGTATGGATCGCCATGCCCATTACCCTCGCCGTGGCTTTAGGAATCACATATTTCTTCTCCAGAGGACTCACCTCTCCCCTGCGCCAAATGCGCGACGCCGCCGAAGCGATGGCGGAAGGCGATTACACCGTGCGCGTCCATGTCGACTCCAATAGTCGCGATGAAGTCGGCCAGCTCGCCCTCACCTTCAACGAAATGGCGGAAGAGCTTCAGCATGCCGACCAGATGCGCCGGGACATGGTAGCCAACGTAAGCCACGAATTACGCACGCCCGTATCAGCGCTTCAAGCCATGGTCGAAAACATGGCGGATGGCGTGATCGACCCTACGCCATCAAATCTGGAAAGCATCCTCAATCAGACGCACCGCCTGTCCGATCTGATCGCGTTCCTTCTTGATCTTTCCCGCATGGAAGCCGGCGCGGCAAGCCTGCAAATCGAAATGTTCAATTTCGCCGATTTTCTTGACGAAACCGTGGAACCTTTGGAAATCGCCGATGCCGGGCATGCGCATGACATCGAAATGCATGTGCCCGACGATATCGAGATGGCAGGCGATCAGGACCGCCTGCGCCAACTGTTCACCAATATCATCGCGAACGCGCTCAAGCATTCCGCGGACAATACCACGGTGCTTATCGAAGCACACGAAAACAAGGATTTCGGCACCATCGTCACCAATGTCGTCAATTTCGGATCGCAGATTCCACAAGAGGCGCGTTCCGACATTTTCCGCCGTTTCGTCAAAGGAAAAACAGGTCCGGGCACCGAATCGGGCGGAACCGGCTTGGGATTGTCCATCGCACGTTGGGCCGCCCAGTTGCACGGTGGTTCGGTGAGGGTCGTCGATGACCCGCGTGGAGCCGATTTTGAAATCATTCTGCCGAAATACCATGTTACGGATGACGAATAGAGGATTTCTCACGTCACTGCACTTGCGTGCGTGACCATGCTTGCGTTGGGCCAACCTTCTGCGTTCCCGCCGGAGTGTGAGCCAAAGCAAGCACGGTCACGACCGTGGCACCCTCCTTCCGCATCGTTTCGACGCAACTGCGCATGGTCGCACCGGTCGTGACAATATCATCCACCAGAATCACCATCGTATTGCGCAAGGAAACCGAAGGACGCACCGAAACATGCCCCTTCAAACGTTGCGACCGTTGCGCCGCACCGCTGGTCTGCACTGATTTCCCTTTGACCCCCCTGTTCTCCAACGCGTCACGCACCGTCACCTCGCAGCCTGTTTCCTCCCGTAGAAAACCTGCCAGATGTTTGGCGATCGGCATCATATGTTTACGTCCGCGACGACGTATTGAAGCGGGAGACGAAGGCGCGGGAACCACAACAACATCATGGCATGAACCATGCCTATCACGAACGAAGTCAATAACGCCAGACGCTTTTGCAAGGGCGCATATCGCATCGGCGAACGCACGGTCACATTCCTCGTCGCCGTGATCCTTCCACGCGAGAACCGCCTTTCTGACCGTGCCACGGTACCATCCGCATGCGAACCAGCGTTGCATCGCCACACCGTCAAACGACTGTGCGGTCGGCTGGGAAAACAATGCCCTGCAAGCTTCGCATAGCACTTCATCCGGTTTGTCGCACCCGGCGCAGCCCCGGGGAAACAGCAGATTAACCACCATCGAGCATGCCCTCGCCATTGAGTTCATGCGAAACCTCCCAACAGGTTCTATCGCGATAGACTGGCGATGATTCCACCGCACAATTTCACGGTATCGTTCGGACAGGTAACCTTCACCGCCCTGGTGCCTGCCTTTGCCGCGGGATAATCGTTACCGTCCGGATCCATACGGTCTCCCACAAAAACAATCTGCGCCACCGTAATGCCGAGAATATCGGCCAATTCTCGAACAGCGAACGACTTGTCGACGTTTTTTTCGGAGATATCGACGCTGCTGGCGCCGCCCGGCCGTACCTCCAAATGCGGTAGATCGGCGGCAACCGCTCGTGCCAGACGATTCTTCTTCTCGTTGGTTGGATCCCACGCCTCCTTGGCTTCGATGGGCGCAAGCTGCCCTAATGCGGAGAATGTGATCTGGCTGCCACGATCCTCGATACGTTCACCCCAAACGTGCGTGAGCCAGATACCCTGTTCGCGCGCATTGCGTTCCAACGATTCGTAAGCTTTCGCACGATCATCCGCGCTGAGGTCATGGGCGAAGACCGGCGCCCAATCCGATCCGCCCCAACGGTAATATCGGGTGCCGCTGGTCGGCATAAGATGCAGATGCGACCGATTGGCTTGACCTGTCAACCGTTCCACCACCTGACTTTTCAGCAATGCATACTTGCCACCGGTGATCACCGCGACATCAATCAACGATGTCAATGCGGAGAAGCATTCGGCCATGTCGTCCTTCATTGGCTTTTTCGACCTTGCCAACGTGTTGTCGAGATCGAAGGCGATAAGGCGTACTCCATTGCACAATTCCTCGATATCCACGTCGTTCCAACAGGGCACGGAAATATCCGTCATGATCGTTTCCTCCTGTGTCGATGCAATGAACAATATGCTATCGCATGATTCGCGCAAGGCCCTGATATGGTAGAAGCCATGTATCAATTGCCTTGGGAATCAACAGTGTATAGAAACCGTCATGGTCGTGGGACCCGCACTCCCATGTTCGGTACCAGACTTCCACGTTATCGTACAAGAAGCGGTATGTTCGACGACATGCTGGTGGCTCAGATCCGTAGGCTCAACGATGCATGGCCCGAACTGGTGGCACCGGTACAGTTTGCGGTCGAGGACGTTCCGCCATCCGACCCGGCACCTTGGGAGGCCACTGCGCACTTGGGCTCGCAGTCTTTCCCCGCGGAACATGGCATTCCGCCGCGCGTCGTGCTGTACCGTATGCCTTTGCAATCGCATGCGCGAAGCCGTATGGACCTGCAATTCGCCATCCGCGACGAAGTGGTGTTGCGCTTGGCGGAACTGTATGGACGCCGTCCCGAAGAGATCGACCCCGATTGGGGTATGTGATCAACGCACGACGGTCATGTTCTGGTTGGCCAGCACCTGCTCGCGGGCTTCCTTCAGATCCGTTGCGCCGATAATCGACACTCCGGCCAGTTTCGCATCCGATACGTCTTTTTGGCTGATACGGATGTTCCACACCATTGATTGGTCCGGATCGGCAAAGCTTACGGCGGCAACGTCTCCATCGTTGATATCCGCCAGATCAACCGTTGTCGAAGCGCCGGATTGGAGAGCAATCTCGCGCTGGTCAACAGTATCTCCGACACTGTTATAGGACGTCAATGTTGCCGTGCGCTCATCGCCCGATATGTTGGTGATGCCCACTTGAGCCGTGGCATGGTCGGGCACGGCCATGGCGGAGACGCTCATCGGCACTGAAGCGTTGACCAAGGCGAAATCAGCCTGGTCATCATCGCCATCATTGGTGATCTTCGCGGCGACGGATACCGGCTCGCTGGCGCTGATGGTAAGTCCGGTCGCCGACTTGGGAACCGAACCCAGGTCGATGACCGAAACGCGATTCGATTCGAGCGTCTGCTGATTGGTTTTCTTCAGACCTTGGTCATCCGTCCAAGATACGGTGACGTCGGCCTGCCGAGACGGATACACATACAGGTTGACGGCATCGCCTTCCGTGAGTCCGTCAATCGCCAATGTTTTTGCGGCAACAGTATTGGGAACCGCATAATCCGATCCTTTTGCAACCAGACCATCCATGGCTATGGTGCGCACCACGGCCGCAACGGGCGTGTCCACGCTGGACACGGTAACGTACAAAGCATCCTGCCCGGAAGCTGCTGCGGCAAGGTTCAGCACAGATTCCTTGCCCGCGCCAACCGTCAACGTCGAACCGGTAGACAATGCCAAAGCACCCGACTTGTCGGATCCCCAAACCTTGATGTTCACCGACGTGGCCTTAGCCGACGGATTGGCCACGACCAGCTGCTGGGTCATGCCTGTTTTGGTGCCCGACACCATCAGCGACTGCTTCAAAGCCGGAACGACGCAGGAAGCAGCGGAAACGCCTTTCAAATCTCCCTCAGTAGCCCAAGACATCACCGAAGAGGCCGCTCCCGTTCCATCGGAAGCCGACAGCAATCGGGTATTCTGCAATTGGGCTCCGTCATCGACCGTGCCGGACGCCATGAAAATATCATCATCCGATCCGGCATCATCCTTGTTCAACACCAATGACGAAGTGGCTTCATCAGCTCCGAGAAGCCCTACGGAAGAGCGGAACACCGAACCGAAGGACGCATAACGCGCCGACGACATGATATTGCCGTTGGACGCTTGATATTCGCTGTCTCCATACACATCAGTATCAGCTATCGTCATTCGTGCTGGACAATATGTTTCCAGCTGACGCGGACTGACGGTGCGGGATACGGATGAACGCTGCGTTACCGGCGAATCCGCATGAATCCAAGTCGGGCGGTAGATTACGGCCACGGTCGCCAGTGCGACAATGACCAACACCGACACTATGGCCAGAATTACACGCCAAACCGTTTTGGAACGGGAATGTTTGCTCATGCTTCCTCCTGACCGTGACGCCTCATGCGCGGAAGCGCAACCAAGCAATACGCTGCGAGAACAATACCCATGCACCACAGCCATGCCTGACGCCACACACTCGATTCAGCCTGTCGATATCCCTTGCGGTCGATATGCTGCTTGGCCGTATCTTGGATGGTGAGACGATAGTATGTTCCCGCATCAGTGCTTACGACATTCTGCGTGCCATCGGAAGCGCTGATATTGGAACTCAACTGATCGGTTATCTCCTTTTGCGCCTTGTCTTCGCCGGAGCGCACCACATAGATGCCTCCGAATCCCAACTCGCTCAAATCGGCGACGGCGTCGGAATCAGCATTCGACAACAGCTGCGCGCAATCCTTGGCGATGGCCTTGTTCGCATCATCGGAACGTCCGAACGCCACTTCGACACGCTGTGCCGGAGAGCTGTCGATCAAATCACCTCGGCGGGTGCGCATCACATTGTAGCTGATGGAACCGGCACTATCCGCGCGTACTGCGAGCACACGCCTCGCCTCATCCTGCGCAAGATAGTCGGAAGCAACAATCGGCAAACCGGAATCACTGGTCGAAACCGTGTTATGGTCTCTGGCGACATAATCAAAACCGGCACTCGCCACAACCGACGCCGCAATCAGCATGACCAGCACGATTCGTGCCGCACGCCCGGCAATAATGCCAGTAGAAGCGCCATTCCTCTCAACTTCGACATCGCCGGTGGGCCTCTGCCACAGCATGACGAAACGTTGCACCGCACCGCCTGCGACCATGCACACGCAAGACAGCAGTCCCATCATCGTGAATGAAACGCCGGGAAGCACGGAACCGGCCACGGCGCCATCCGCATCGACCGCAACCACAACCGCGGCGGAAAGCAGCGACGTGGCAAGACCCGCGATCGCCACGACCCACATCATACGCGACACGCGAAGCACGAATGGCAGGAACAGCGATACCGCGGCAAGAAGCACAATCAATGCCAACATTGCAGCAGCCACATACTGCCAAATCTCGCCGGATACGGCAACGCCGAACGCACGGGAAACAATATCCGAAAGATTTGCGATCATCGGATGCCCATCATGCGCAGACGACGGCAATATCACACTGCCAAAAATCTGACGCCACGTACCTGCTCCTGCGAAACGTACCGTGTTGACCAATGTGGGCGCGCATACGGAAGCGGCCGGCAGCGGAATCAGCAGCAGCGTCGTTCTATGGGAGCGTACAAGCATCAGGAACACAAGGAACGACAACATCAGCGGCAGCAGCAATTGCGGTTCGGCCGCGACGACGGGAATAAAGCACAATGCCGCAAGCGCCGCGGCCTGCACGGAAGCCTGCGGATTGACCAGATCTTCCGTACGGTACATGCCTACGGCTCGGAAAGAAAACGCGAAGGCCGCAGGAAGAAACACCATGACCGTCATCATCGTCACGTCGGCATCGCTGTACACGTTCATCGACAATGCGATGGCGAACCATGCCAACGCGATCACGCAACGCACCGTGTCGGACCGAGTAAAGATTCCAGCCAAAGCCCAGAACGACAGCACCATCAAAGGAGCGGACAAGAAGAACACCACGGCGACTGCGGTCGCAACATGGCCAGCCGTGAATACGGAAACCACCATGAGCACCAGCAGCCAAGGCGCGCTCGGGGCGCTGATTCCAGTTCCCGCGGTATACGCCCACGACGTGGTGGCGGCATGCACCAACTGGCTGAAACTGGCATCGGTCGGCAGCAACGTTTGAGAATATATCGACGCGCCGGAGAATACGCTCCGAAGCACATTCCAATATAGGAAGACGATCCATGCGAAGGCGATCACCGCCGATGCGATGGCAAGCCCCCACCTGCGCATGAGCCTTTTACGCAGATGCGCCTTGGCAAGAGGGCTGAGGATCACAGTGCCACGCTGGTCAAGAAACGCACGCTTGCGATCGTTCCATTGGCCGATCTGCTGACGAGTCGTCTGCAATGCGGCCAATGCCTTCAAGGAGACCCTACTCTGCTCACGCAATCGGGCACGGGCCCTCCATGCGCCCGGCAAGTGGAGCAACGAACGCCAAGGCAGGGCCAATTCGCAACAGGCATGGTATGGCTGTTTGCGCGTCAGGCACAGCACGGCCAGTCCCAACGCCTTCAGTGTCGACCAGATCCACAGCAGCGGCCACCAAGAACGATGCACGTCCGTATACGCGTATTTCGTATTCGCCTCGCGTACCGCAAGGTACGGATCGACGCGGCCTTCCTCATCTTCAACAGGTTGGCCGTTTTTGGAACGCACGCCTTCAAATCTTGCCCTCCTATGGGCGATTCGCGCCTGCGGGACCACCACCACACGGCCACCGCCCAGGCAGATGCGCCTGCACAGGTCCGTGGATTCGGCGAACGTGCCGAACCATGGATCGGCACCCTTCCAAGTACGCAAGGTGGCCAATGGAACCAGCGCGCCGGAAAGCGACACAGCCAACACATCCTGCCGGCCATCATACTGTTCCTGATCCGGCTCACCGTCCACCACCAGAGACGTGACATTGTGGTGCCCCGCATACAAACCGACGTTATGCAGGCTTTCCGCCTGCCAATCCAACTGTTTCGCGCCAAGCAAAGACGCAGTCGGCGTGTTTTTCCAAGCATCGAGCAACACCTCAAGGCATGACTCATCGGCCGGCCTGGAATCGTCATGCAATGTCCACAGAGCACCGACCCGGTCGTCAAGATCGATCTGTTGCATTGCACGAGCCACGGCATTCATGAATGAAGAGGCACCCTTCACTCCTACGAGAATGACACGTATGGTCTTGCTTTCGGGAACTTCCGTAAGCACACCGGCAGGCGACGGGATAACGCTAAACGTCATCTGCATAGGCTGCTCAACCTGATTGGTGCAATCCGCAACGATAATAGTGCCTGGAAGCACACGCTGTGCGAGCACCGCGGCAAAAGTGGATGAGAAAAAACGTAGATCGCTTTGCGCGGTAATCACCGCAGCCACGGATGAATCGGCATCCTGCCGATGGGAGTACGGCCTGCTGTTGAGCAGATCGGTCACAATTCCCTGGATATCGCTGCTGGCGTTAGAATTCATAATTTCAAGTGTACGCACAGGGTGTGCCGTGCGTTATGCCCGTTCCTTGTGTTCCTTCTTATACCGACGGCGCTCACGTTCGCTCATGCCACCCCAAATGCCGAAACGCTCATCATGCTCGATGGCCCATTTCAGGCATTGCTCACGAACCTCGCACTGGGCGCACACTCGCTTGGCATCCCTGGTTGATCCGCCCTTTTCAGGAAAGAACGCTTCCGGATCAGTCTGAGAACATAAAGCCCTATGCTGCCAGGAAACATCATCATCGCTTTTGAACAGACCCCACAGTTCCGCAAGCGGATTATCGGAGGACTCGTCGATCACGCCCCACATGCGTCCTCCCCTGCTATACGTATGCGCACTTTTAGTCGTGTTAAATTACACACATGCAATTTCTTTTTGTCAAGTTTTCCGCCGTGTCAATCACTATAATTCGAGAAAAATATGGTACATGGTACCTCCAAGAACGACGGGGGCCTGAAGCAGAATCCGTGAAAATCGGGGAACATCTCTATAATCCCATGACAGAGTAGTGGTATGTTCTAGAACGCGTTGAGATATGGCGTGATCTTTTGTATAAACAGGAAGGCGATACCGTGACCACATCACCAGCCGGCGATAAGCTTCCTAACGTCAATGGACTGCGAGACGCAAAGCCGCGTCACAGCCTTGGCTATCGAGTGCAGCATCGTGCGAGGACGATAGTCGCTTCGGTCATCGCGGCGATGCTGGTGTTCTCGGGAACCGCAGCGGCCGCAACATGGCTGGATGTGAATGGCATCATCAAAGACCATTCGGTCGAAATCATCGGACAAGGCTCACTTGACGCCAACACCTCGATCATCGATCCCAACTCCGGCAAACCCATCGAATTCGTACTCATCGGGCAGGATTCCCGCGATGGCGAAGAGAACCAGTCCGTCGGAGGCAACTTCGACGACGTGGTAGGCAACCATCAGGCCGACACCACAATGGTGGCGCAGATTTCCGCGGACCGCACCAAAATCAATCTCGTTTCCATTCCGCGCGACTCCCTAGTGGACATACCGCAGTGCGAAACGACCAACGGCACGATTCCCGCGCAATACAATGTGATGTTCAACTCGATTTTCGCGAACGCATACCAGACCGGCGGCGATCTCGCTTCAGCCGCAAGCTGCACCCTGAATGCAGTGAACAGCCTCACCGGACTGAACATTCAAAACTTCATCGTCGTGGATTTCGCAGGACTGGTCAAAATGATCAATGCCGTAGGCGGAGTCGACCTGTGCATCCCACAGGACGTCGACGACCCCTACACCAGCCTGCAACTCACCAAGGGCCTGCACCATCTGGACGGACACCAGGCAACGCAGTACGCACGAACCCGCCATGGTCTGGGAGACGGATCCGACACATCACGAACAACCAGACAGCAATACCTCATCAAACAGTTGATGAACGAAGCGCTCAGCAAGAACCTCTTTACTGACACCGCACAGCTCTACCAGCTAGCGAAATCAGCCTTGCAATCACTCTATATCTCGCAAGGCATGGCCGATACCGCAGCGCTTGCAGGTCTTGCCATGAGCCTCAAGGATTTCAATCTGTCCAACCTGTATTCGCAGACCGTTCCGGTAGTATCCGCGCCGTCGGACCCGAATCGTTCGGTCTGGACCGATGAGGCGGAGACGCTATGGGAGAAGATGCGCGCGGACAAGCCGATTTATGGTTCCGACGAATCCGACGCGAACACGGATGCCAATACCGCAGGCAATTCCGACGGTCCTTCCGATAATTCGACGGATGGCACTGACAATACGGATAATATGGGCACTGACAACACGGGTTCCCAGGAAGCCGCACAGACGCCTGATCCGGTCACTGGTCTGATCACGCAAGCCGATGGCACGCTGATCGATCCGAACACCGGTGGCACCGTCGATCCGGAAGATGGCTCCATCCATGACGCTCTTACCGGGCAGTACATCGGACTTGCCGATCGTTACCTCAACGCGACAGTTTGTGCCGTTCCCGCAAAGAACTAGACCGCTTTCACCGAATCCGTTCCTACACGGTGTAAATGGTGTAGGAACGGATTTCTTTTTGGAGGATATTGTATGAGTGAAGAGAACGGCGGCAAGGACCCCATGCCCGCACCACCGAGCTTCATCCCGTCCGCAGGACGGAAGAAGACGGAATCACAGCCTCACAAATCCACAATTCCTTCTCAATCCGGCTCTCCGTCAATTCCGAGTTTTTCGCCTGCCGCACAGCCAGCGCGCTCAAGTGCCCCGCACGCCAGCAGGCGTACAGCGCAACCATCATCCGTAACTCCATCCGGTTCCAGCGCTCCACAGAGTTTCCGTCCTGCCGCAAACTCCACCAGCAGACCACGTAAGTCGGCATCATCGTCTCCTGCATCGTTTGCTCCTGCTTCAGCTCCGAACAATCACCGTGCGTCTCAGCAGGTACGAGGATCCTCCTCCATACCCACTGGCATGCCACGAACAACGCGACAGAACACGCCCAGACAACCTTTGTCCGGCAATAGCACAACAGGATACCAATCCACTGCGAAAGCCGTGCTCCCCCACAGAAAACGACATATGGGGCGGGTCATTCTCGCGTTTTTCCTTGCTGTGATTCTCGCCTTGGGACTGTCGATATTCTCCGCATGGAATTGGGTGGATGGACAGCTCAACAAACAGTCTTGGTTGACGAACAAAGCCGATACCGCTGGCGAAAGCTGGCTGATCCTCGGTTCCGACGAACGCGAAGGCACCGTTGGTGACGCTGGCGACGTGACCGGTTTCAGAACAGACACCATTCTGGTACTCACCAAACCGAAATCCGGACCTTCCTCACTGATTTCCATTCCGCGTGATTCCTTGGTGGAAATCGACCAGAGTTACATGAAAATCAACGCCGTCGCCCAACTGTACAACGGCAAACAACTGGTTAACGAAGTCGAAGACATCACCGGGCAAAAAATCAACCACGTGGCAATGGTGCAGTTCGGCGGCCTGGTCAAAGTGGTCGACGCTTTAGGAGGCGTCGAATTATGCTACGACCAGGATGTAAGCGATCCGTACTCCCAGTTGAACTGGACTGCCGGCTGCCATACCGCCGACGGCACCACCGCGCTTGCGTTCTCTCGTATGCGTTACGCCGACGCGCAAGGCGATTTCGGGCGTGCGGCCCGTCAGCGCCAGGTCATCAACGCCATAGTGAAAAAGGGCGCATCCAAGGATACGCTGCTGAACTTCGGCAAGGTCAAGAAAGTCGCGGAAGCGGCGTTAAGCTCCGTGACCGTGGATGAGAAAGCTTCGACCTCATCGCTGATGCGCATGGCTTTGGCGTTCAAAAGCGCTTCTGGGGATCAAGGCATTTCGGGAAGCGTTTATTGGACCGATCCCGACTACTACGTTGATGGTGTCGGCTCAAGCGTGCTGTTGGATGAGGAGAAGAACCTCGAATTGTTCTCCGAATTGGCTAAGGGGACCCATCGGGCTGGCACTGTAGGCACGCTTGCCGAACAGCAGGGCTGATATTCCGGTCGGAGGATGTGGATAACTCATCCTCCGACCACAACCCTGGTTTCAGCTTGCACCCGCTCATCCGCATTGCCCACTATGGCGGGTATGAAGGGCAAGAACAAACGCAAGCATACCGATGGATTCAATGAAGACCGGCTGATGCTCATCAGTTGGTCCGCACCTGTGCTGGCACAGCTCGTCATGCTTGTCATAATGATCGCGCAACGGCAATGGCTATATGTGGCCATGCTTGCTCCTGGACTCATCAGCAGCGCGTTGTCTCTGGCATCCATGGCGTTGCGTTCCAATCAGAAGCAGCAGCATGACGAACCGGTCTCCACCACCTATGCAAAGGTGGTGGAGACCGCAAGGCAAAACAGCCATTCGCCGTTCGCCGCAATGCCCCATATGTGTTTCGAGCGGTTCTACGCTCTGGACGAGGACGCGCTGCCTTGGCGCACCATCACACGAACATGGCTTTCCTCCACATCATCCTGCCCTATAGGAGTCACGGAGCATGGCTTGTTTCGCACGGATCTGCAACGATCAGGACCGCATGCCATGGTAGCAGGCACCACGGGTTCGGGAAAATCGGAATTGCTCATCAGTTGGTGCTTGTCGCTCGCCATGCAATACAGCCCTGATGATCTGCATTTTGTGTTTTTGGATTTCAAAGGAGGATCGACATTCAACGCTTTGGAACATCTTCCCCACACCGTTGGCAATGTCTGCGATCTTGATTTGTTCCACGCGATTCGCGCGTTGAATGCCATTGAACAGGAATTGGTGCGTCGTGAGGCTCTGGTCAGCGCCGAACGTGTTTCCAGATTCGACCAATTGGTCCGGCCTCCGGCACGACTGGTTGTGGTCATCGATGAATTCCATGCGCTTCGAGACCGTCTGCCCGACTATATGCAACGGCTGAATCGTCTTGCGTCACTTGGCCGTTCCCTTGGCATGCATCTGATCGTCTGCACGCAATATCCCATGGGCCAAGTCCATGCCGACATGAAAGCCAATATCTCGCTGAGCATATGCTTACGGGTTACAGACCAAATGCAGTCGAACGAATTGATCGGCATACGTGACGCAGCGCTGATTCCTCCCAGCATTCCCGGTGCAGCCTATTGCAATGACGGACAACACACCACACCTTTCCTATGCAGCGCGGTCCGCGATGTCAACCGACTTGTCCGTAATATTGGAACGGCCGCACGATTCCACGCCTGCAAACGCCCCGATCTCCTGTTTTCCGAGCCTCTCACGCAACATGCAACGCAATCCGATCTTTCCATCCCATCAAACCAGTCATGGCATAACGTTCCCTTTGCGCTTGCCGACGATGGCGTATTGGTGTATACCGCCATTCTTGACGTGAGCCAACAGAATATCGCCATCATCGGTGCCTACGGCAGCGGCAAAACCAATCTACTGTTGCATTGCGCACGCTGGCTATATGACACGGGTTGCGCCAATATTCGTTTCACACGCAAAACCGAACATGGCATGGTGACGGATGACGGCAAACCCTTACCGTCGCATAAGCGAACCATCTGGATTGTGGATGATGCGGACGAAGCGCTTAATCCCTTTTCCTCTGCGCCTGAAGCGAACGAATTGCGTGAGGCGTTGGTCAATCCCAATATCACAGTGATTGCCGCGGTGGAAAAACCTATTTCCGCACTGCTGGACCGATGTCCGACTCGTGTGGCGTTCCCCTGCGGAGAACGTTCCAACGATCTGATGCTCGGCATTCCCGGCGCAATTCTGGACGGGTTCGCAGCCGACGACTATACCCTCCCAGGTCGTGGCGTGCTCATGCAACAGGCCAAAGCATGCCCTATTCAGTGCGTGGAATTCCAAGGTTTTTAACGATTCGTGGGATTCTTTTCGCGAAGACTCTTGAAAAGTCGCGCGATTCGTGGTTATCTGAGTAACGGACTTACATGCCGTACATGGCAAGAGGAAGGCGATTATATGAGCAGTGCTTTTGACTGGCGCGCCAAGGCCGCATGCCGCGACAAGGATCCGGAGCTGTTTTTCCCGGTCGGCAATACAGGCGCCGCCTATCAGCAGATCGAAGAGGCCAAGGCCGTCTGCCGCACCTGCAAGGTGATTGACGCGTGCCTGAAGTGCGCGCTTGACACCAATCAGGATTACGGTGTTTGGGGCGGTTTGAGCGAAGACGAACGTCGTGCGCTCAAGCGCCGTGCCATGCGTGCCCGCCGCTCCCAAGCCATGCAGATGCAGATCTGAAATTTTCAAAGATCCATCATTGCATACGCTCTGCGAATAGCGACTTACAACGAAAATGTCCGGTTGACTTCCCCTGGTCAACCGGACATTTTCGTATCTTTCCTATCGTTCCTGCGCCGCACGCAGCTTCATATCGAGCACTACTCGGGTGCCACCGCCACGACGGGGCTCCCAACGGACCGTGCCTCCGAAATCGTTGTTGACGAACGTGCTGATGATCTGCGTTCCCAAACCGGATCCGGAGGAACGTGCCATACCATCATGCTCCTCATTGGCCAAGCCCGTGCCATCGTCTTCGACCACAACATTGAGGTTGTTGCCACCGCGTCCCACGGAAATCGTGATATGACCTTCTTTGCGACCTTCGAAGCCATGTTCCACGGAATTGGTGATCAGCTCGGTCAGCACCAATGACAACGGCGTGGCATCCTGCGCCGGCATCATGCCGAATCTGCCGATGAAGTCGATGTCGATATGCTGGTCACGCATGGTGGCCAAATCCACCGCCATCTTCAACAGGCTGGAAATGACCTTGTCGTAATCGACGATTTCATCGGCGGTCTGGCTCAAGCCTTCATGGACCATGGCGATGGTTTGTACACGACGCTGCGCCTCTTTCAGCTCTTTCTTGACCTCTTCGGACTTGGTCTTACGTGCCTGCAGTCGCAGCAATGCGGAAACCGCCTGAAGGTTGTTCTTGACGCGATGGTGGATTTCGGAAATCGTCGCATCCTTGGTCTGCAGTTCCTTTTCACGACGGCGAAGCTCAGTCACGTCGCGACATAGCACAACAGCGCCAACGCGGCCATTGGCATCCATCAACGGCAGCGAACGCATGGACACCGCGGACTTGTTGGCATCGAGTTCGGAATCGACGGCGGCTTTGCCACTGAGCACCAGAGGCAAGGTTTCCAGCACGGGATCGTTCTCGCGCAGCAATTTGGTGCCGATTTCGCTCAGATACTCCCCCTGCATGGTGCTGACCGATCCCAAACGTCGGAAGCAGCTGATGGCATTCGGCGAAGCATATCGCACGATACCTTCGACGGTGAGCACGATGAAGCCGTCCGCCACACGCGCATTGTGACGCTGGTTCATAATCGGATTACGATATGGGAACTGACCGCGAGGAATCATCTCATACAGCTGCTTACCTGCGCTGATGCTTTCGGATTCGTAACGTCCGTTCGACTCCCGGGTGGCCATATTCGTCTCACGTACCACCAAGCCCAGCGTCTTGCCATTATGACGCACCGGCGCATACACATTGCACACCGTGGACTCGCCCACAGTGCGGAGCACCGTGGAACGGAACACCGATTCGGAAGCCATCGCGGCATCCAATTCAGCGCTCATTTCCTCCTCGACAACGTCGCCGACCACATCGTCGGCCCTCAGGCTCATCACCGTGGATGGACGACACTGTTCGGCAATAATGTATTTGCCCTCGCCATTTTGCAGAATGAGCAGCAGATCAGCAAAACTCAGGTCGGCGATCACCTGCCAGTCGGCGACCAGATGATGCAGCCATTCACGATCTTCGTCATCGAAATCGGGACGGGTCGTCAAGATATGTGAGAAATCAGCCATGCGCTCCATCATACGCATCACACCAGAGGTTTTGCACGACACGACGCATATTGCAGGAAAAGCAATATTGACATATCCATGAGTTACGGTAACGTAGGTTACGGTTCCGTAACTTACAGTGGAGGCACACAGATGGCGAAACCCACAGACGTAGAGATCGAGGAAAAACGAGCGATCATCGCCGAGGCACGCGAACAGGCCCTTCAAGCCAAGGCCGATATTATTCGCGTGAAGGCACGCAACAAGGCCGAGAACATCCGCAAGAAGGCCGACGGCAAGGCGAAAATGGCTATAGCCAAGGGCGAAGCTCGTGCCGCGAAAATAGAAGGCATCACTCCGACGGAGATCGAACGTAAGATTCGTCTTGACGTGCATGGTCGCCCCAAGCCGGCGATGCGCGGCTGGATTCATGCCGTGGCCACTCCTCTGGCATTGGCGGCCGGCATCGTGCTGATCTGCCTGGCACACGGTACCGGTTTGAAGTGGGCCTGCGCCGTGTTCATGACGTGTTCGCTGGTATTGTTCGGCAATTCCGCCTGCTACCATTTGGGCGATTGGTCACCTCGCGTCACGGATGTGCTACGACGCATCGACCATATGAATATCTTCCTGCTGATCGCAGGCACTTATACGCCGGTCTCCTTTGCACTCGAACCGTTCTGGCGCAATTCAATCATCGCGGGCATGTGGATCTGCACTACCGTGGCGCTCATCATTCACGTCATCTGGATCAGCGCCCCACGCTGGCTTTACGTGATTGTGTATATTATTTTCGGTGTTTCCGGAGTGGCATTCATGGGATTGTTCTGGATTTCGCCATATGCCGGTCCGGCGGTTGTGGTGCTGTTGGCCGCAGGCGGAGCCTGCTATATCGCCGGAGCCATCGTATACGCGCTACGTAAGCCCGATCCATGGCCGAAGGTGTTCGGCTTCCATGAGATTTTCCACTGCGGCACCGTTGCCGGTTACGCATGCCATATGGTGGCGATCTACATGGTGATCGTGCAGCTATGGCCGTAAGTTCAGATCATATCTGATTGCAGTTTGACGAAATATACGAAAAGGCTGGTTCATCCGTTGTATTCGTGAACCAGCCTTGTATTTATATCGCTGGAATATCAGATTCAGCTTATGACGAACATCACTCAGGCGAGCGGCTTGGCTTCCTTGATGGTCACGGAAATCTCACGTCCGTTCGGAGCCGTATACGACACCGTGTCTCCCTCGTGAGCGCCGTTGATGGCCGCGCCGATCGGGGATTCCGGGCTGATGATGCTGTAGTCCGTGGCGATGGACAGGTCACGCGTGCCAAGCACGTAGACCATTTCACGTCCGTTGACATCCAGCGTCACCAAAGAACCGTCGCCGACTTCGCCGGCCTTGGGCGCGGTCAGAATCTTCGCGTTGCGCAGCTTGACGGTCAGTTCCTCGATGCGGCCCTGATTTACTCGCTGAGCCTCACGAGCGGCCTGATAGCCGCCGTTTTCGCTCAAATCGCCCTCGGCGCGTGCCGCGGAAACCTTGGAAAGGATTTCGTCGCGATACTCGCCTTCGCGCCAAGCGAGCTCTTCCTTCATCTTGTCATAAGCTTCCTGCGTCAGCAGAAGCGTTTTTTCTTCGGCCATGTTGCCTCCTTGACCTTGGAAATTACTCTATGCCGCTTAGTTTCAGCGGGTGGAGATGATGTCGATCACGAACACCAGGGTGTCTTCGCCGCCGATGCCGGCCTGCGGAACGCCACGGGAACCATAGCCATACTCCGGCGGAATGGATACCACCAAGCGGGAACCGACGTTGTGCCCCGGAACGGTCTGGTCCCAACCCTTGATGACCTGGCCGACACCGATGCCGAAGCTGGCCGGCTGGTGACGGTCGAAGCTGGAATCGAACGGGGTGTCTTTGCCCCAGACCACACCGTGATAGTTAACGGTGACGGTGTCGCCGCGGCGAACCATCGGGCCATTGCCCTCGAGCAGCTCCACAACCTTCAGACCTGCCGGAGCGGTCTCGGACGGGAATTCGATGGTCGGGCGATCGCCGAACTCAACATTGACAACGGGCATTTGAGATGCCATGGTGAACCTCCTTGAAAAGCACAATGCCACCTAGACTAGCACCAACCACCGCTAGCATTCAACGACATTGACCGCCAAACCACCTTTTGAGGTTTCTTTATACTTGGACATCATGTCTTCGCCCGTGTCTTTCATGGTTTTAATGGCCTGATCGAGGGTCACGATATGCGTTCCATCTCCCAACATGGCCATACGAACCGCGTTGATGGCAGTGTTCGCAGCCATGGCGTTGCGTTCGATGCATGGAATCTGTACCAAACCTCCCACGGGATCACAGGTCAGTCCCAGATTATGCTCGATGCCGATTTCCGCAGCGTTCTCCACTTGCTGTGGAGTACCGCCCATCACCGCGCACAAACCGGCCGCAGCCATCGAACATGCCGTACCGACTTCTCCCTGGCATCCGACTTCCGCACCGGAAATGGAGGCATTGCGTTTAAACAGGTATCCTACCGCGCCTGCAGTGAGCAGGAAGGTAATAACACCCTCTTCGTTCGCATGGTCAACGAAATGCCAGTAATAGTGAAGCACTGCCGGAATGATTCCTGCAGCACCGTTGGTCGGTGCGGTGACGATTCGCCCACCGCCGGCGTTTTCCTCCGACACCGCCAAAGCGAACAAATCCACCCATGCCGCATCCGACGATTCGAGCACCGCATCCGCGCGTTTCTTGTCTCGCGCAAGCACATCACTGTTCGAGGCAAGCCTTGCATACATTTTCGGTGCCCTGCGGGGCGCATTCAAACCGCCGGGCAACACGGTCTGCGACGTATGGCATCCGTGCTGTACGCAACGACGCATCACCCGCCACACGTTATCCAGTTCGCTGCGAACCTGCACCGCCGACTGCATGGCCGTTTCGTTGGCCCACACAATGTCGGCGATACTCATATGGTGCTTCTCGCATAATGCAATGAGATCGTCGCATGACGTGAATGGATATGGCACATCCGAGCCGTCATCAAGTGAGGAATCACTCTGCTGATCGGCGAAAGACGTTCCGATCGGCGGACGCTCATGAATGCCGATCATCAGATCCTCGGCATTGCCTTGCCGTACGAAGCCTCCACCGATGGAATACCAGACCTGTTCGTCAACAAGATTGTTCTGCTGGTCAAATGCTTGGAAACGCATGCCATTAGGGTGCGCGGCCAAGCGATACCACACGTCCATCACCACATCATGCGCATAGTCGAAATCGATGCGATGCTTACCGGCCAGCAGCAGTTCCCCACTCGACTCGCATTCATGACGAATGATGTTCACATGGTCCGTATCGACGGTTTGCGGCATGTTACCTTCCAGACCTGCCACAGTCGCGCGATCGGTACCGTGCCCCAAACCCGTCAACGCAAGAGATCCATACAGTACCGTACGCACACGGCTCACACGGCCAAGCGTTCCCGTATGTTCAAGTGATTCGACAAATTTGCATGCCGCCACCATCGGACCAACAGTATGTGAGGAACTTGGTCCAACGCCTATCTTGAACATTTCGAGAATACTGAACATACCAATCGTCGCCTTGCTTCTCAGGTGCCTTGCTCAGGCTGCATACAATGCACGGAACATGAGAATCATAATGATCAAACCAATGATGGCGGCCGTAACTTCCACCACCAGCATGATAATGGCCGTGGTTTTACGATTGCCGAGTTTAACGTCAAGTAACTTGGCGAACAGGAAGGCGACGAAACCAAGCGCTGCGCCATTCAACGCAATCGCACCAATCTGGCCATTGGTGAGCACACTCTCCCCCACCATGGCAAGCACGGAATTGATGGTGGCGGAGAACACCAGCAGACTCCACACGCCGTAACCGATAAGTCCAACAATCGCATATGCGAACGGTCGAAACCGTTCACGCATTTTGATCGTAAACGATTCGGCGCACCACAGCAACGCAAAGCCCACAACGAACGTGAACGCCACTGCCATGAACACCGCTTCCATAGCCCATGGAATCAATGCCAACGACGCCTTCAACAACGAGAAATACAGCGGAGAACAAGCCAGTTCGCCCACAGCCAAAACTCCTGCGACGATAATCGCTTGGGAGAGCATCAGCGGAATTTCCGTATCGGGCTGTTCGATTACTGGCTTGATATCTTTCGACGTCATACTTTTTCCGTTCCAGTCGGCTACTTGGGGTTATCAATGCCGCCAGTGTAATAACGGATTGTTTCGTACGTGCTATCCAGCAATATTTCACAACGTCATTCGGTGCCGCCAGCGGGAATCGAACCCGCAATCGTTCAACGGTCAACCCCCACCGATTCCAACGTTTCCGAAACATTCTCGACGGTCTGCGCCCACATTTTGCCCACATCCTGCGAAAACAGCAGACCGCCCATGCGCTCCGACAGGTCGTCCAGATCCTCGTCGAACAGGTCGGCGTACACGTCCAACGTCATCGCGGCCGACTTGTGGCCGAGCTGCCGCTGCACGGTCTTGACGTTCGCACCGGACTGCACCATGAGGCTCGCGGCGGTATGCCGCAGGTCATGGATCGTCATATGCCCTCGCTCGATGCCGGCCCTGCGCAGCGCGACCGCGAACCAGCCATCGCTCCTGGTCGGATTCCAACCGTTCGTCATGGGCTCGTCCAACGGCTTGCCTGGAGCCGTGAAAAGAAAATCCGACGGGCCACGTCCGTTGCATTGCTTGGCAAGCAATGGTCTGAGAATCTGCGGGAACATGACGGAGCGTCCCTCATGGGTTTTCGGATCCGTCTCCACCATTTCGCTGGACAGTCTGGTGATGCTACGCCAGATATGGAGCCTGCATCGTTGCAGGTCAACGTCCTCCACCCGCAGGGCGACGAGTTCGCCCCATCTCATGCCGCACAATCCCAACGTGAGCACGATAGGCTCACGCCAGCCACAATGCAACGCCACACGCGAGAGTTCGTCGGCTGTCAGATACACGTGTCGTCTGCGCTGTTTGCGTGGCAGTTCGATGTTGTCGCATGGGTTGTCGTGGATGCACTTGTCCTCCTTCGCCCTCTCCAAGAGGTTGCGCAGGAGGTTTTCGGCGCGGATGGTCACCGACGCGCTGCGCCTGCCGGCCAGATCGGTGACCCACCGCTGCACCTCGCCCCTTGTGATGGACTGGACTTCACGCACACCCCATTGCGGCATGACATGCACGCGCCAAGCATCCTCCAGTGACTTGACATAGCTTGGCTTGGCCTTGGTCTTTTTTGCGGCCAGCCATGGCCCCCAGAAGTCCTCCACGAGTCTTCTTCCGGCCTGTGGGTCGATGTAGGCTCCGACGCTTTTCGCGGTGGTCACGTTGGCCGCGCCCCACGCATCCGCGTCCATCTTGCGGCGGAATCCTCTTTTGCCTGTGGGCGTTCCGTCCGGTTTGCGGTATCTGACTTCGTATCTTTTTCCGTCTTTGGTGGCGTATTGGCGGATGGTGTAGGCCATGCTGGTCTCCTTTGCTGACATGGCCGATTATATAAGAGAGGCGGAGCCTTGCATTGCCCGGCTCCGCCTTGTCCATCGTGTCAGCAAAGGACGTTCTCCAGTCTAGTGTGCGACACGCCAAACTTGATTATTACCGCACTTGCGGTAATATGAGAGTGTCAGCAAAGGAAAGGAACACGAAAATGGCACACTACGACATCACCCACACCTGCGGACACGACGAACGCATCGAACTCTTCGGCAAGACCAGCGAACGCGAACGCCGCATCGAATGGCTCCAAGAGCGCCCCTGCACGGAATGCTGGAAGAAGGAACGCGCAGCCGAGGCCGAAGCCCGCAAGAACAAGGAAGCCGCCATGATCGTCGACAAGCTCGGCAACGACGCCGCGGACGCCGTCAACGCCCTCTCCAATGCCACCTGCACCTTGGAAGGCAGCGCAAAGCAGGTCGCATGGGCCGAGGACATTCGCTCCAAGTGCATCGCCCGGGCCCTCGATCGGTTAAGCGACCTTGTGTCACGCCTCCCCGGCGAGGCCACCGCCCAGCAGTCCGCCGCCCTCGCCGCCCGCTGCAATGCCATCGTCTCCGTGATCGCCAACAAAACGTCGGCGGCATGGTGGATCGATAACCGTGACGACATTGACAAGGCGGTCGTGCGCGAAGCCGTCAAGTCGCTCGCCTGACCAGAGCAAAATGTGATATAATGGCGTTGTCGCACCGGAATGTCGAGTGTCCGGTTGAAACAGCTTCGGCTCAATCCGAGGCGCGTGGATTGAAATTATGTGCAATATGTGTGAATCGAAAAATGCATATCAGGCATGTTTTGATGTCGCAGAACGCCTCGGCTTCGGTCGGGGCGTTTTGTTTTATCGAACGCATGGACGAAAAAACAACATGGAGGTACACGGATGACTTTGCGTGCGATGCGCGAACGTGCCGGATTGTCGCAGCAGGATCTGCGCGCGAAGGTCGGAATCAATTCGGTTTCGTATTTTTGGGCTTTGGAGGCGTGGGACTGCACGCCTCGTCCGAAGCGCGCACGGGATCCGCATACGATGCGTTTGGATACTGCGAAAAGGGTGTCCGAGGCGCTTGGCGTCTCCCTTGACGAGCTGTGGGATGGTTTAGATTGATTTCCACGGCGTATCCGACTTGATTATTACCGCACTTGCGGTAATATAAAAGTGTCAGCAAAGAACAAGCGAGGAACACGAAAATGGCAACGATCACATTCACCACGCGCGCCACCAACGAGACGGTCTCGCTCCCATCCGAAGAAGCCATCGAACGACTCTTCGACGATGCCGACGCATGGTTCGCATTCCAACGCCGCGCACCGGAAACCGAGATGGAACTGTTCATCGCGTCGATCTGCGACGCGAAGATCACCATCAACCCCTACACCACCGAGATCGACGTCAATGGCGTGCCAATGGCAATCTCGATAAAAGAGGAAGGCGGAATCGCCATCCGCCCAGGCGAATGGGCGTCCGGCATGTACGAGGATTGGAAGATGACCGACAGAACCGCACTGTTGGCCGACATCAATCGCATGGCGTGCAGGCCCATGGGCACGATTGGAGCGCCCACCATCGGCGAAGTTCGCGAATACGGCGATTGCCTTTGGAATGGCGAGGACTGATCCCCGGCCGCGAAGCGCAGGGCATCGAAGCCGGTTTCCATCGACTTGCGAACACGCGCTGAAACGCAGAAAAGCCCCTCCCCCAGCATCAGCTGAGAGAGGGGCGATGTTTAACCGAGTTTTCCGATGATCTGTTGTTCTTTGTCGTTGAGAGGCCATACGGTCACATCCTCCGCGGCCTTCAGTTCCGCGGCCTTCAGTTCCGCGGCCTTGGCTTCGCTCAGGAGATAGCCGCCGCCGAAGATGGTCTTCTTCGCGGCCTTCTGCGAATCGAGTGCCCGTGTGAACGCCACATCCGAAGCCTTGACGCGGAAATCCACGCCGGCATTGCCGACCTTATTCAGTCGTGTGACGGTCAACAATTCCGGCGGATACGCATACTTCGGCAGATGTTTCCTGCTTTTGCGCCTGACTCGTTTCACCGCATCGTTGACCAGCTTCGTCAGATCCGGTGCGGTGCGGATCAGGTCATCGCCGAAACTCGTCACGAAGCTGGTGTTGACGATAGCGCCGTTGGCGTATTCGATCGCGCAATCAGTGACCAGCATATGCGCGCCGTTGCGCGACGTGCTGCTGAAAATCGTTAGGTTCGGAGCGAACAGGAAGAACGGAATGCCACGGTCACGGTAGAACGTGCATATCTTCGACAGAATCGAGAACGGCGGATTATCCACCACCACCTTGCCGCCAGAATAGTCGAAACTCTCGTAGTCGCCACCCGGAAAGAACGGGCGCACCACCTTGCTCGGTTCGATGCCGAATTCGTGGCATGCCCAGTCCTTTATCGCCTCATATACTGCGGGGGGGTATAGCAGTCGTCCGTGGTCTTCTTCGGCTTGAATTTCTCCACGAACGCACCGTAATCGTCAATCGTCTGCTGTCTGATGCCCATTTGAAAAGTCCTAAAAATAAAGCCCCTCCTCCAAAATGGAGAAGGGGCAGATTTAAAAACAGGGTGTGAGAATTTCCGCGGACACTACAGTGCCGCAAATTTTTCCACACCCGAGGTTGATTTTCCGGCGCGAGATTGAGTCTCACACCAGAAAAGTAATCACGGTCAGGCGTTGCGCAGCGGATTGTAGGCGACACCGAAACCGGACGCAACGACACCGGCAGCGGTGGAAATGAAACCGCCCACCTGCGCATCACCGAACATCATGAAACCCAACCCGACGATGGATGCGGCCAGAGAGGCCACGTAGATGACGGTCCTGACCGTATCGTTGAACACCGGCCTGTAACCACCGGAATCCTTGTAGTCGTCGGAAAGATCATCCACGACCGCCTCGACCGTGGAACGCGCATGCTCAGCCATTAATACCACCTTCCTTTATCAGGCCTTGACGAGATACCAGGTTGACTTGTCCTCCGGTGCCAGCGCGACGTAGCGCACCGCTCCGCTATAAGCCACGTAGCGGCCCCAGATGTAGCCGTCCGCGACCGTGCCCCAATGGTCCAGATTGACGGTCTGGCCGTTGGAATACGTGGCGACCACATTGCCGGAAACGCTCGGACGGTCGCGCACGTTGAGCCCGTCCACGGCCACACGATACGTGCCCTGCAGCACGTTTACGGCGGACGATGCCGTGGCGGACTGCGTCGGCTGGACGGCGGGCGTCGGCGCCGTAGCGCCGGTCATCCTGTCATACCATGCCTGGGCGCGAGCCATGTAGGCCGCGTTCTGGCTTCCGGCGATGGATGCAGGGCAGGCGGTGGACGTGAAGTCGGAGTGCGGGAAAACGTTGACGCGCCACTGTGGTCTGCCGAGGCCGTAATGCTTGCAAAGCGCGGCCACGAGGTGCGCGCCGTTGTCCAACGTCGCCTCGCTCAACATCCACGGGTCGGCCGAAATGTCCGCATGCTCCACGCCGATGGACGTGAGATTAGCAGTCCAATCACCCGCATGCCAGGCGGTATCCGTATCCCAAACGAGCTGAGAGATGCGGCCGTCCGCCGCCACCTGATAGTGCGCGGAAGCCTCACGGGTCTGCCACACGTCGTAGCAATCCTTGCCGGTCAGGTTGCCGACATTATGATGCACGACGATCTTGTCGACCTTGCATCCCTGGCGTCCCTTGGTCATGTGGGTGGAGAGAATGAGATCCTCGTCAGCCTCCAGATTCTCCCATGATTTCATATGTTTCCTCCTTTTTGATGGTTTTTAAGCGAAGACGAGCGTCCACATCATGACGGCCATCTCCAGCAGGCGCAGGAGCGGCAGCATGAGCAGAACGACGCAGACGAGAGTGAACGCGGCCAGAAGCAGCGTCACGACACAGACGAGCCATACCGGCACGTCATGGCCGCGCCACAGCAGCCACGCCACCGCAAGCAGCAGCGCGACGAACGCGATTGCCGATGACGTCAAAGCGAGCATGCTGGCCGTCATTGCCGGTCCTCCAAATATTTTTCGGCGGCGTTGACGATCCAGCATCGCGCATCGAGTTTTTCGAGTTTGGCGAGCTCGTATCGGACGGCCTCGCTGTGGTCGTGTTGCGCGTCGCCGTAGATCAGGCTGATGATCGTGTTCTTGATGGTGTCACGGCATAGCTCGTCCATACGGTCGTCAATTTTCGATGTCCGCTCTCCCAAGGTCCGTGTTTTTGCGAAATGCTGGGAAAGTGGACTGTCATAGGGCAAGCGTTCCGGCTGCACGTGCGAATATAATCCGGTTGCCAACGCGTCCAAAGCGCCCGGCCAGACTTTAAGGCCGAGCGTGATGAGCGCGCACGCGCCACCCACACCACCGAACCCGGCTAGAAAATTTTGCAGCACATTACATCTCCTTTATGGAAAAGCCCCGCACGTGGCGGGGCTTTGGTTTGTTTAAAACGGGTGGTCGGTGGCGGCGAACACGAGCGGTAGCCCGGCATCGATCAGCAGGTCGTATGCAGCCGGATCACAGACAGCGATCCCGACCGGATTCCACGGGGTAGTGCTGTGATATTGGATGATGCATTTTGTTCCGCTGATCCGATAGACGCGATACCGGTCGCGCACGGTGCCGACTACAGGGAAATCCGCGCTTTCCGTGCTGAGTGCAGAGAGATCACCTTTTGCGGACTCGACGATGAACATGGTGCCCGGAGTCCTCGGATCGACTATGCTGCCGAAACTGTTCGGCTTGCGGTTGGGGCTGTATGTCCACGTGCCGTCATCGTTTTCGGTGACGGCACAGTTACCCCAGACCGTCATTTTCTGCTGCGCTTTGGGGTATTTGGAGAGATTCCTGATCCTCACGCGGCCACCCCCAAACTGAGGGCTAGTAGATTGCCGTATCCTTGTCGAAGCAGTTGACGCCGACCGCCTGGAGGACAGTCCAATCGTCGTCCGAGAAGATTCCTCGGCATGCGAGCAGGACCTTCGCACCGGCGCCCATGCGCAATCCTTTGACCCACAGGTTTTTGTTCTCCGTGATTGCCAGACCGCCGCTGAACGTGACATCGTTGCTCGTCGGCTCCACACGCCCCTGCACATCCTCGAGGACAGCCGAACATATGTATCCGCCCGTCAGCGGTGGAAGGACGATGTTGCCCCACAACCGCAAGAGCTGATTGTCCTCGGTCGCCGTGTAGGTCTGCCCTTCCACGGTGCCTGGGAATGAATTGCCGTTCGACAGGATGGTCTTGGTGGTTTTCGCCGGATTCCGCACGATCATCGCCGACCACCCGCCTTGACGGGGCTAGTACGGTGCGGTCTGCGCGGTGAAGAAGCTCGGAAGCCCCCCCCCCACCGAAGTGAGAGCGTACGTGTCGGCGCGTTCCACGATGACATTGCTGATTGTCACACCGGGCTGGAATGCCCGAATGCGAACGCGGTCTGGCTTTTTGAGTGTGAAAGTCGTTTTGACGTGACCAATCTTGTCGGAAGAGAAAAGGGGGTTCCAGCCAGAATCGAACAACATTACATTAATGCCGGTTTGAGTCCCACTGTTTTGAATGTCAGCCGCGAAAACATAAGTGCCAGCCTCAACATTGTCGATTGCGACATCATAATCGCCGTGCGTGATGTCGCCTGTCCCATCATTGACCAATGGTGTCAATGGTGACGGATACCGGTTAATCCTCTGCATGATTCCCCAATTCCTTTCCCGTCAAAAGCTTCCAACCATTCCATTCCCTGCGCCACACCTCGCGGATGCGGTCGATGAGGAAGCACATCACGTTCGCATCGTCGCCGACTGCGCCGGTGTAGTATTTCAGCCCGTTATGCAGTTTCTCGGTGCGGCACCACAGGCTGCCGACCGGAACCGTCGAAGGCTGGTCGGGCTGGACGAGAATCTGCTTGGCGCCCAAAGCCTTGCCGCCTTCGGCGATGGCCACGTGACAGGCGTTGAACGCGTCCTTTTTGAGGACGGCGAGGAAATTCGAAGCGTCGCTCACAAAGCTCACCGTGCCGGCATTGATGCTCGCCACGGTGGAATCCGCCGTAGAAAGCGTCAAGGATGCGTCCTCGATATGACCGTCCGCGAAGACCTTCTGCGCGGCCACCTTGACTTCCGGATGGTCGGCATAGAGTGCCTGAGCTGTGAAATCGACCGGTTTGAGCCACACGTCCACGAGTGTTTCGGCTGCCGGCGGCCACACCTGCATGCCATCGTAAAGCGCGTTCATCGGCACAGGCACGCCACCATTGGCCATATACGGGAGGCCGACCCTCGTGCCGTCAAGCAACACTCCCATGTCACACCTCCTGAGAGGAAGCGGAATCGGTGGAATCGGTCGGCATGGCATCCGTCCTATCCTCGCCAGACACGTCGGACGCCTTGTCACGCACCTGCTTCACCGCCTCGTCAATCGCCGTCAGAGCCTCATTCGCATGGGATTCCACGACCGTCTTGGACTCGCTGATGCTATCGGCGACAGACTGCACCGCAGCGGCGTTGGCCGACACCTGAGCCGTCTGCTCCGACACAGCCTGCACGGCATCCGCAGCCTGCACGCTCGCCTCCTGCGCACCGGCAGCCGAAGCCTGCGCCGCATTAGCCGCCTGAGCAGCCGCAGCCGACTGCGACTCCACCACGGCACGAGCACCGGTCAGATCCTCCAGAATCTGGGAAGCCACCGTCTTAGCCTGACCCTCCGGATAAAACACCATCTGACCCGGATTCGCCGCCGACATAGCCTGGGCCTCCTGCAAGCTGGACGCCAGCAGGTAGGTCAAAGCCGCACCAGTGTTAAGCGCCGGAGCCAAAGTACTCGCATCCACATCGACCAGCGACGTATACTCGACAGTGTTGGTGGAAGACGGCACCTGCACGACGCGCTCGAACGAACTATTCGTATCATCAGGAAATTCGTTTACCCTCCACGCGAAAGTGTTGTCGGTCGGCTCAAGCTGCACGGTGGCGGTGCCGTCCGAGCCAAGCGTCACATCGAATCCACCCAGCACGACCACGGTCGATCCGGAAATGTGGCGTCGTACCGGCGCGACATGCAAAGTACCGGTCTTCGGCCTGCCTTGAGCGTCCTTGAACGAAAAATGAACATTAGTCGCGGCCATCGTTTTCCTCCTTGTTCATGGCTTCGAGCACGTCAGCTGGAATCAGTCTCATCGCCGCCGACAATTGACTTTTCAAAATCGCGATCTCCTTTGCAAACTGGCCGACCTGCATGGAAAGCTGGTCGGCGACCTGATTCGCGTCAGCAGGAATCTGCTGCATCATCCCTCCTTTATTGGTGGCATGAGCGAAGCGAAGAAACGCTCCTCGCATTCGTCAAGCATGTTCTTGCTGGAATCGTCGTCAAGGAATTCATCCAATCCGTCGATATCCCTCGTGCATGCCGTGTCGATGCCACTGGACGCTTCCACGTCGGAACCGTCCACGGTCAATGCGGCACACATTCGCGCGTCGATCTCATTAGACATGACAGGCAGGCTCATACCCTCACGGGCCTTGTTGCGTGCGGCGGTCAGCGGATCATCCAACACTTCCCCATCACCGGCGAGCATGCTCACGACGGTCGCGGAATCCGTCAAAGCGGATTCCAACGCTTCGAACGCTCCGGTCCACACGCCCCTGCCGGTCTTCGGGTCATACCGGCTCACGTCCTCCCTGCCCTGCATGATCGCCGCGATCGCCTCACGGGTCGAAGCCAATCCGAGCAACGCCTTCCACGATGCGATCACATCGGGCGTGAACACGAAACTGTCCGACCCGTTCACCGGCGGATCGCAGCGGATGATGCACAATCCGTTCGCATCCATTTCAAAAGTCGATGACAAGATTTCCTCCAATCATTTGACCAGATAGGCGAGGTATTCGGCCCACACTTCGACCGGGCACGGACGGTCGGCGTTGTAAAGCTTCATTTGGAAGCCGCTCTGGCCGCCCGTGTTCACCGGGTGCGCGATGATGCCTGACCATTGCGAATCCGCGTTCGCGACGACGTAATAGCGTCCGAATTTAGTCGGACTGAACGTGCAGTTGATTTGCGTTGATGCGCCGGTCGCGATCGTGCTGCCGGAATTCGGCCACCACGCCTTCCACGCGACCGCGCCTCGGAACGTGAAACGGTTCGTGATGCCGCCAAGAAAGCCACCGAGATACACGTATCCGGTCGCGATATTCGCTCCGATTCCGACCGAACCGTTCCCGTCTTCGGCTTCGAGCCACACGCTCGACCCATCATTGGCATCACCAGTCAATTGCAGAAATGCCTGACTTTTTTTCGTAATGTCAGGCTCGTCGTAATCCGTGTTCGCCACCACCTTCACAGTGGATGTGACGCCACCACTGCCGGTACCGCCCCTCTCGCGTGGCTTCGACTGGAGTCTCAGGAAAGCGGCCGGATCGTTCTTCGTGACGTGTCCGCTCCACAAGTCCAGCTCGCTCATCGAGCCGACCAGATTCGACTGGATGGCGGACGCGACCGTCGGATGACTGTAGTAGGCGTTGAAGTCGTTGTAGGCGGGGAATTCCAATCCGTCGCCGGTAAAAGTCTCCGAACCGCCGATTATGTGCGACTTGTAGTCCGGGCTGATGCGCACGCGATGCCCGTTGGTGCGAGTTTGGAACGTGCCGGTCAGCACATTCGACTTGCCCTCGCCGTCCAGATAGACGGTCTGGTTATGATTGGAATCCCACATCTGCAAAGACATCGAATCCAACTTAATTCCAGTGTCCTCCATCTCTGAGCTTTGAAACACAGATCCGGTAAAGACGTAGCCTCGAAACTGGCCCGCCTCAACGTCATCGGTCACGATCTTCCGAGCTTTAAGCAGTTCGGTCAGGATTTCGCCGTTGCCGATGTGCACGTTTTTCGCTTCGATGCTGCCATCCTTGATGAGCACGCCGCCATCCACGCTGCCGGGCACGAGCAGACTGTCCGCCACAAGCGAGTAAGCGGCGAAACTCCACCCATTCCACACGTTGACGGAACCGATATGGCCATCGGAATCAAGCTCATACCACAAGTCGCCGTTTCTCAGCCCGCTATGGGACGGCTCATACATTTGAGCGAAGATCCTGTTCTTCCCGTCGGCGGTGGTCTTCGCGGCTTTCGCCTCGGCCTCGGCCTCGGCGATGTCCTGATTGATGGAATCCAAAGTCTCCTGCGGGACTGCACTCGCCACCGTCACCGAAGCGATGGACGACCAACCGGACTTGTTGCCGGCATGATCCACGCTGCGCAGCGCGTATCTGTGAGTGCTGCCGACGGTCAGACCCGTGACGACGTAATCGCCTTTGCCGGACTGCGTGGCGCTGATGACCTGCACGCTGGAAGCTGCCGCATCCTCCCCGACCTCGATATGGTCGAAATCCGATTCCATCGACGTGCCAGTGCTTGTCTTGCCATCCCAGTGGATGGTCACCACGCCAAGCTCGGACGACAATACCGGCTTCGACGGCACGGAGCATGGCGTCACGTCCGATTCGACGGTGGTCACGACGATGCTTGACCATTCGCCGAGCTTGTCCGAATACGTCGGCACAGCCCTGACCCTGACCTCGATTTGCGTGCCGCAATCCAAGCCGCCGAAACCAAGCTGCGTCTTATCGGTGGTGCCAGCGGAATGCCAGGGCGCGCCATCCTTGTGCAGCTTCCACTCGACCAAATAATTGGAGATCTCGATGGCGGTGTTGTTCGTGGCCTGCGTGACCGCGCTCCACATGGCGGTGGCCAGACCATGCGCATAACCGTCCGAGCCGATGTAGGCGTCGGTCTGCACAATCAATCCGAGCGGCGCTTTCGGCACGCGATGGTCACGGTCGGACGAGGCGGTCGTGCCGCCCTCGCTTCCGGCCAATGCGGCGCCACCTGTGATGCCCTTTATCTTCTTCGCCTGACGCACGGAAGCGTCATACTTAATATCATTCAGAGCGATTGAGCAGGATAGGCCCTCGTTCTGGCGCATGCTCAGGTCGATTTCCTGCACGCGCACCTTCTCCCCATGGGTGATGGTCGGAGCCGTAATCCAATCGCCGGCATGATAGTCGACGAGCGGCAGACTGTCCACGTCGCTGATGACCAAATCGCGCGTGTACTGGCCACGCACCCTCGCCGCATCATTCAAAGTGCTCTGCATAAAGGCTTGAGCGGTGTCCTTGTCGGACACGCCCCCCTGCGAACTGTAGGATTCCCACTTGCCCCAAGGCGTCGGAGCAGCCGGATTATCCATGCGGAAAAGCAGATTATTGTCACCCTCCACGAGGATCGTCGACGCGAGATCGCTGATGCTCTCCTCGTATGGTGCCTCGCTGATATCGCGAGCAAGCTGGAGCACGACGCTCTTGCTCAGGTCACGGCTCAATGCCGTGCTGTCGGCGTTCCACATTTTCAACGTGCGCCCGCTGGTGCGCCAGTCGCAGCCGCCGCCATTGACAAGAGATGACAGGATCGTCTGCAGATCCGTGCCGAGGCTGTAGTAAAGCGTGTATTTCCTCGCCCATGCAGCGCCGCCCGCGTCCTTCGCCGTATCGAAGCCGAGCGTCAGGCCTGTGGCCACGCCGCCACGAGCCTTGTTTTCGTCCAACAGCGTCTTGAGAATCACACCCGGATTCGACGAATAGAAGGGACGCTTGCCCTTGTTGTCACCGTCCGCGAGCAGATGGCTGGAATCGTTGTTCTCCGCCTTGCTCAGGAGCCAGCTTATCGACTGTCCGCTGTAAGTGACGGTGCGCGTGCGATCGTCCGTCTTGCCGGAACGCCCGGTGATCACAAAACGAGCGTTATCCGGCTCCTGATAGCCGGTGCCGTCCGACACTTCCACGGCCACTTCGAGACCATCGGTAAGCTCACGGTCGAATGCCTGGGCATCGCCGGAAAGCAGCGAGTATTCGATGCTGATCGCACCATCGTCATTGTGAAGCATCGAGGCGCTGAAGCTCACCGGCTCCGCCAATACGCCAATACGCGCACCGAATGGGCGGTAGGCCACGAGACGAGCATGCAAAGATTTAGCCATGATCACTCCCAGGAAGGTTTGAAACGGCACGTCACCGCCGACGTGCCGGACTGGTTGATGCGCAGCGTGTAGCTACCGGAATCGACGTCGGGCCACACCTGCAACGGTTCGCTTGTCCAGTCGACGCCGGACGTCACATCAGTGCCGCCAGTCCAAGCGTTGTTGCCGTCTGCGGTCCACGCGCGACGGTTCCCGGCATCAAGATAAAGATTCGACGCATTCGACCCGCTCCACTTGATATCCGTGCCGGTCACCGGATCCGTCACTGTCACGGATGACACGTTCGAAAAACGGAGGATGAGATTAAGCAGCGGAGCATTGGAATACCACCCCTCACTGCCGGGCTTGACCTCGCCGTGAAGGAATCCGCCGCCCACAGCGGGAAGCGTGGCAGTCTGCCAATCACCCTGCCAAAACACGTCAGGCAACTGGAAGACCGCCGTGGCGGCACGATGATCACTCCAGGGTATTTCGTCACCGTCCGGCTGACAGGACGTGCACACGGCCTTTGCGGTCATGCTCCGCGTCAGACCGGTGGCCACGTCACGCTCCACACGAGTCAGGCTGGTGGCGAGACGGCAGAGACGGTAGAACCGATGCATCACCGCATCCGCATCACTGCCATTCGTGATGAATTTCAGCGTGATTTCCGACGCGTCGAAAGCCACCGGACCGGGCGGAAGCATCACACCACTCCTGCCATTCACCGTGACAGAATCGATGCGCGGGCTGATGCTTGTGAAATGGGTGGTGCCGACTATCAGACTCGAATGCTCACCGGTCAGCTGCTGACCATTGATGAGATACTCCGCGAGAATCATTGCACCACCCTTTTCACTTGTCACCATTGCGGCATTGCCGCCGTCTGCAATTTCTGCTGCGTGCTAATGCTTGTCGGAGCGATCGCCGGATAATTGAATGTCTGAGTGACGAAGGTGTTGCCACCGGAACCACCTGCCGGCGTTCCGTTCGTGACATTCGTCCTACCGGTCTTCGACCTGTCGACCTGCCCGTCAACGTGCACGGTCATATCCTTCACGGCAGCACGCACGCCTTCCAAGCCGGATCTGATGCCGTCGCTGACATCCTTGGCGACATTGGCTCCGAACGAGTCCCCGGCATCCGGCATCGACATTCCAGCAGTGTCGAACGCCACGTCGAAACCGCCGGACAGTCTTGCGTTCATTCCGTCGATGGTTTTCTGCACGCCACGCCAACCATTTCTCAGACTTTTGTCAAAGCCCTGCATGATCGCCAAGCCAGCAGGCTTAAGCATCACCTTGTCGTAGCTGAGCGGACCCTTATGCCTGACGATCCAATCGCCGATGCCACTCACAAAGCTCTTCACTCTGCCGAAAGCCGCCTTCAAACCATTGAGCAGACCATTGATGATGCTCGCGCCAGCATTCCACAGCCACGCGCCAGCACCGGCAAAGCAGCCCATGATGGCACTGCCGATGCCACCAAGGAAGCCAAGCACACCCTGCACGACACCATGCACGATCTGGCTGAAACCGTTCCATGCCTGCTGCCAATTGCCGTGAATCAGACCGGTCACCAGATTGATGACACCCTGGATCACATTGACAATGCCGCTGACAACCGAAGCGATTCCACTGATGACGCCCTGAATGAACGGCAGCATGGCCTGCACGGTCGGCAGAAGCGTCGTGCCGATGAAACCGACGATCGCGGAAATGATGCCGGACACGAGCGGAACCAACGCCTGAATCACGGGCATAAGCGCTTGAATCACACCAGAAACAATCTGGCCCACACCCTCCACAAGTGGTGCGAGTCCTTGGATCAATGGCGTGATGGCATCCACCATGCCGGTCACCAGACCGCTGATCTGCGAAATCACAGGTGTAAGCGCCTGCACCACAGCCGTGACCACGGTGATGACGCCTTGGATGACAGGCACCAAAACGCCCACCAAGGCGGAGATTATCGGCGTCAGCAACGGGATTATCTGACCGATCACATTCGTGATCACCGGCATGACCGCCTGCACCAGCTGATTCAGAGCGTCCATGAGCGTCTTTATCGACGGTTGGAGCGTCTGGAAAGCCTGCTTGAGGCTGTCAAGGACGCCGGTGAGCATCGTCCCGAATTCGCTGCGCAGTTGCGGGCTTGTGGCGATAAGAGCTCCGATCATCGCGATGATGATGCCTATCGGCGAAGCCAATCCTCCAAGCAAACCGGTCAAAGGCTTAAGCATCCCGCCGACAAGCGGAATGTTAGCCAGCAATCCACCGAAACCGCCGGCGCCCAACGCGGCCAAAGCGGCTGCGACGGGGGCGATGATCCCGCCAAAATCCGAAAAAACGCCACGAACGGCGTTGACGGCATTCTGGAAAGGAGCCGGCAAAGTCGACACAAGAGTGTTGAACATTCCAGGAATCGCATGGACGAAACTCTTGATGATGACACCGACGCGAGGAATCACATTCTTAGCCGCAGCTACCACTGAGTTCGCTAGATTCTGCGTGACCGTATCCATGTCCGCGTCGCTTTTGCCGAGTTCGGCAAGCCAATTCGTCCAAGCGGCCTTCATCGCGCTGACCGACCCCTCGATGGTCTTCACGGCCTCGTTCGCAGTAGTGCCAGCGATCTGCTGTTTCTCTTGGATCTGCTGGATTGCCTGGATCACGTCGGCGAATGAATCGATGCTTAGATTGGAGGCCTCACCGTTCGCCGCCCCCCATTCGTTGGCGTCCTTGATGAGGCGTTCCATCTCCTCCTTGGTGCCGCCGTAACCAAGTTTGAGATTGTCGAGCATCGTGTAATTCTGCTTCGCGAAACCGTTGAACGCGTTCTGCACGTCCGTCGCGCTGCTGCCGAAGGTGTTGATGTTGTCGGACATGGCGCGCATCGCGACGTCGGTCATGTCGGCGGCCTTCTTGGTGTCGCCGCCAAGAGCGTTGATCAACGCCGCGGAGAAGCTCGTCGCCTGCTCCATGTACGCGTTCGCGCTCATGCCGCTGGTCTGCCACGCATTCTGCGCGTTCGCCATCACGGTTTTTTGGGCCGCCTCGTTGCGTTCCCAGTCGGCACGCACCGATTCCGCGCTCTTCCCGGCCTGCTTGGCATACTCGTCCAAAGACATGCCCATATTGCCGTAAAGTTTCGCGACGCCACCGCTCAACTGCTCGTAATCACTGTAGCTTTGGAACGCCTGCTTGCCGAAATCGACAAGCTTCGCACTGACGGCGGCAATGCCGACGCCAACGGCAGTGATCACGCCTGTCGCCATGTTTTTGACATGTTCGACGGCCTTTGACGAGATTTCCCCGAACTTCTCTCCAACATTCGAAGCGAAACTACCGACAGTCTTGCCGATAGAGGCGAACCCACTGCCAAAAGCGGAGACGGTGGACCTTACCCCTGCCGGCAGACCATCCCACATGCGTCCTAAAGCGCCCTTGACAGCTCCGGCGGTTTCTGACGCGACTGACTTGACGCCGCCGAAAGCGCCTCGTATGACTGTCGTCGCGCCGGTGAACGCCCCACCAACCGACTTTGCGGCCGAGCCAATCGATTTCACGGCAGAGCCGACCAGAGGAATCTTCTGCACAAGTCCGGAAACACCGGAACCGATGGTCGAAAAACCAGTCTTGAACGCGTTCGCGGCGGCACCGAAACCAGTAGCGGACTTAGAGGACTGCGCAGCCAATTCGGCTTCAAGATTCTTCAGACGTTCCTTGGCGCCCTTCAGATTCTCGGTCGACGCTTTCAGGGTGTCGGCTGCTGTCTGCTGTTTCAGCTCGGCTTGCTGCAGTCTGATCGCCGCGGCCTGCGCCTGAGTGGAATCCGCTCCGTATTTCTGCGTGGCAGCGTTCAGCTTTTCCTGCGCTGCCTGCACCTGCACGGACGCGGCCTTGTATTTCAGCAGTGCGTCCGTGTTCTTCTGGCTCGCCTGCGCCACGTCCTTTTTAAAGGACTGCAGGGCTTCGGAATTCAGCTCTTTGCTGCCGTCGCCGAAGCCTTTTTTAAACGCGCCGCCAAGCGTCTCGCCTTGCTTGCCCGCATCAAAACCCTTCGAAAAGGCGTTTTTCATGTTGGAGACGGCTTTGCTGGTTTCTTTCGCCACATTCTGGCGGAATCCCCGCATTTGAGGGAAAATGCTCACATGCGCGGAGCCAAGCTCACTACCGCCAGCCATGACAGCCTCCTCTATTCAGTTTTTTCGCGTTTGAAGCCGAAGATGCCGCTCATGGACTCTTCGGCCTCACGACGCTCCTCATCAGTGACCTCGACGTGTTTCGTCCCCGCCTTTTCGGGCGCGAGGTCACCAAGAATCGACGTGCCACCAGCCTGAATCGCGGCGATGATAGCCGTCGCATCCATCGGCAGCACCATGCGCACCGCAGCCATGCCGGTGTAACTGCTCGTGTCGGCGGACAGGCTCTCATAGAGGGCGATCGCGTCCGCATAGCGGAGCCTGCCGCCCAGATCGGCCTGCAGGCTCCATCCACGAGCAGTGAAGTCAGCCCTTATTCGACTTCCGTCTTTTCCTTGGAGGATTCGGCAGAAGTCGACGATTTTCCCAATTCCACACCCTGGATCTTCGCCAGAATCTCACCGTACGCGTTCAGAATGTTGAAGGGGACCATTGCAGGCTCCTTCGACAGCTCCTTTGCCGCATCCTCACCGGCGAAGGCCTCAAGAATGCCCTTGAGCATCTGAATCTGCTCACCATTGGACTGCAGGTCTGACAGGCGGACGAAATCATCAATCGACAGGGCCAGCGGCAGCTTGTACACATGACCCTTGGGAGCCAGGAACCACACGCCATCGCCCTTGATGATGTGCTTCACCTTCATGGACTCGGCAGACTCCCGCAGAGCCTTCGCTTCGTCTTCGGCGGTCCATGCTTCGAATTCCTCGACGGTCGGCTGCATATTCTTGCTCATTTCTTCCTTCTTTCAAACGGCTAAAAAATTTTTCCTTTGCTTCGCTGGATGAAGAGTAAGATTCCCAGCACATGCGAAGAAAGGAAGAAAGAAACACGCGCTGGGAAGAATCAAAATCAGGCTGCCGGAGTGTAATAGGATTCCAAATACTTCGAATTGCCGGAATCCACGGCCACGTCCACAATCCATTCGCCGGTCAACTTGACACCGGACACCTCGCCGCGATTATCCTGATCCGGTTCGGCGTTCGTGACCTGCACGACACCAAGACGACGACGATGCACGCCACTCTTGTACACGGTTTCCTGATACGCGAACCACTTAGCGTCCTGGACGATGTCCTTGACGTGATACACGCCGTTTGAATCCGGCTTGCCTTTCATGATCTCGCGAGTCAGATCATTGTCTTCGGCGACGGTGAAGCCCAATGTGAGCTTCGGGTCTGCTGCCTGCAGCTTGTATCCAGGCTGGTGGAATTCGGTGGCGTCATCGCCGTCGCGTCCATCCTCTGGAGCCCCATCGGAAGTGATGAGGCCGACATTCTGTCCGACCGTGAAAATCCCGGTCAGCTTGCTCATCGGTTCGGCCACGGTCTTCGCGATCATCGCCGCATTGAGTGACTTGGAGGCGTCATAATGCGCCAGCAGAATCTTGCTGGAAAGCACCACCTTGACAGCGCCAAGGTTGTTGCCGTCTTTATCGGCTGCCATTTTTTGTCCTTTCAAACAAAAAGGCGTTGAAACACAACGTTTCAACGCCTTGAAAATTCAGAAAAACTTAAATTATTGGAATTCTCCGATGGCGGAGAATCCGAGAGCCATGTAGTAGCGTGCGATATTCGCATCCTCGGCCACTGGAAACGGACCATTGCACCCGTCCTCATCAATGCCCGCGATCGGTGAACCGTCAAGCGAGCAAATCTCAGGGTCGGTAAGCAGGCCGTAGATCCGTGCCGCCAAGTCACGGCATGGTTTCGGAGCGGCACGAGACCCGTAACGCACGGTCACGCCGATGCTCCGGTCGAAGAGCACGCGATTCGATTGCGAGCCGCCATCATCACGCACCACGACGAGCGGCCGTGCACCGTCGTAATCGTCCGGCTCACGATTCGAAACGATGATCGTCGGAAAAGACGGCTTAAGCCTGGCACGTAGAAAAGAGCAGATCCACAATTCGATATCCGGTGGCAGGACCATGGTCATGATTTCGCCGCCTTCAACGCCTTGCGGAGATTGCCCGTCTGCGACTCCACGAGCAGGGTCTTCGGATCGGTGCCGACCACCATGCATGTGGTTCGATGCGCATGCTTGACCTCCTCGATTTGGAGGCCGTCGCGATACGCGCCCGTGTCCACCGGAGCATGCGATTTCGCATATTCGAGCGTCTTTTCGGCGGCACGACGGGTCATGGCCTTGACGCCAGCCGAATTCAGCAATTCGTCAAAATATTTGTCGTTGAATTTGACCGCCACACCCATCACGTCACCCCCTGTACTCGCTTAGTGGAATCTCGACCGTCGGCTGCCACGATGTGAAAGCGTTCGCATCACGCGACGGATAGCCGGACACCTCCCAGCACCTGCCGTCACCCGGCAGCGCCTGAATCCTGTCACCCGGCATGATGTCCAAGGACGGATCAGGAGACGTGAGATAAGCCGCGCTCGTGGTCTGCTCGCGCAGGCCGTCGGGCGTGCGCGTGCTGCTGGAACTGGCGAGAGCGCCGGCGAAATCCAAAGTTTCCGGATTAGACCAGTCCTCGCCAGCCTGCTCGCCGGAATACGGGTCATGGGCCTTCCTCGCACGAAGTCGCCGCCACTTGGTGGCGCCAGGCATACGCCATCCGCCACCGTCGTTCATATCGTCAAGCAGGCTCATGGCAATCCTCCAAGCCGGTAGGGTTTGAGCTTGTCCTTCTCGTCCTGCATGAGCGACACCACATCGAAACTCGCGCTGGAGCCGTTCGTGGACTGGGATTTGACGAGCCCGATCGGGCTCATGCCGGCTCGCTTCGCGGCGCTGATGAGCACCTGCTGCACGTCCGGCGCGTCATCGTATCCGGCATGGATCGAATAATGGATGGCCGCAACGCCGACAGGGAAGCCACCGGACAGGGATTCCACCAAACCCGTCTCAGGGTCATAGGCGTAAGCCAGCTTGTTGCCGTCGCGGTCGGTCAAGGATTCGATGCTCGTCACATGACGGGCTGGCAGTCGAATCACCGTGCCGCCGCGAGTGTTCAGCACTCCTGTCAATGCCGCGTTAGGCATGACATGCCAGCCACATTCGCGGCGGATGGCCGCCTGCGCGGCCCTGAGCCGAAACTGCGCGTCATCCTCGAAGGCCGAAGGGTCGGCAATCATGTCAGGAACCACATTCGCATCACTCATGCCGACCTCCAATCTCAGCTCGTCTTCACACTGCCAGCAGCCACAAGACCAGCCACAAGCGCATTGACACGCCTCGCCAAATCGTTGTACGCGGTCACGAGCGCGTCGTACTCCGCCTTCGTTGGAGCGGCGGAAGCCGCAGCCGCGACGGAGACGTTCGCAGTGCCGGAGATCGTGACATTCGCCAGCTTCACGCCACCAAGAGTGTTCTCGGCGGCGGCGGGAAGCACATACGGAGTGGCAGTGGCGCCGCCGGTGACGTTCACCGGATTGTCGTTGCCGTCCACGAAGAGCACGTCCTCGATGTACGTCGAAGCGTCCACCTTGGCCTTGGATGCGTCGGCCAGCCGATACTGCTTCACGGCTCGCCTCACTTTCCGGCCTTGCCGAGGGACACCTTGACGAAAGCCTTGGGGTACTTGACCTGCAGGGCGAGGCGTTCCTTGACTCGGAACGTGATCTTGTCGTTGGTGAAGTCGTTCTCATGGCTGTTGGTGGATTCGACGGTCAGACCGCCCTTGCGGTAGATGGTGCCGCCGGCCTTGAACGCGCCGACGAGCACGGTTCCCTTGGTCATCGCCTCGGTGACCACGGTGCGCAGGCCCCACAGCGGCGGGTTCTGCATGATGCCGCCATTGCCGTACTGTCCGGCGAAGAAACCACCGCCGAAATACTGGCCGTTCGCATCCTTGGACAGGCGGATGGCCTGATAGTCCGCAGGATTGATGACCACCGCATCGGCGGAGAAGCCGGTCGCGGTGGCGATATCCGTGGTGGCCGCGAAGATGCGGTCGGGGTCGGAATCGTTGGCCTGCGCCTTGGTCTGGATTTCGCGGTTCAGAATGCCCCTGAGATTCGGGTCGGTGCCGTTGCCGGACAGGAGCTGAATCTCCTCCTGCAGCTTCAGGTTGTACTGGGCGTGCTGGTTGATCTCGGACACGACGAACGGCAGGTCGTCGGCCATGTCGTCGGTGATCTTCCACCATGCGGCGATCTCGTGCAGGCTGTCGGACACCCAAGACGGATCAGGCATGTGAATCTGCGGCTTCTGCCCGCCCTCGGCGACGGTGGTCGCGTTGCCTTCGAACGCGCCGTAGACCGGGTATTTGATGGTGGTGCCGCTCATGGTGCCGGACGCGAACAGGTCGGCGATGACGAGCGGACGCTCGTACGGCCATACGCCGGCCAGGTCGGTCTGGGTGAGATACGGCGCGTAGGCTCCGGACGCTCCGCCTGTGGCCTGAGTGTCGGAAGCGGCCTTGAATTCCGGAGTGGAGAACAGGCCTCCCTTGGTGGCGAGCACGCTCAACCCCCTCTCCTGCAGTGACTTGACGTAGAAGTCGCCGAGGGTCTGCGCCTCGACGCCCTTATGCCCGGTCTTGGACGTGCCGGCGAGCTTGTCGAGTCCTTCGCCGGCCTCCTTGAACAGGTCGATGCGTTCCTGCAGCTTCTTCGCCTCGGCGTAACGCTGCTTCAGCTCCTCCTGCTCCTTTTCGGTGATGTTATCCATTCCCTTGGCGAGGATGGACTGTGCCGCCTTCTTCTCGGCGGCGAGCTTGTCCATGAGGTTCATGGCGCTCCTTTCGGTTAATGTTGCAGCGAGAAGAAGTCGCTGATGGTTTGGTATTCCTTGGCCCACTGCGGGTCAAAGCTTTTCTGGTCTTTCTTCTTCGAGTCATCCGTGGAATCGTCCGGCTGGTCGCTGGAATCATCCGTGGAGCCATCGGCAGAATCGTCGGGCTTGCCTGTGGGATCGGAGTCATCGGTGTCATCGTCCGGCTTCTTGCTGTCGGAATCGATGCCGTCCAAGACCTCGTGCAGACTGTCCAACGCGGCACGAAGCTTGCTCTCGCTGGAAGCGCTGATCGCGCGTCCGCTCTTCACCTCAAGCACCTCTGCGCCCTGATTCGCGGCCACCTGCACAAGCGAAATCTCGAACAGCTTCAACTGACGAATCTCACGGTATCCGTCCCACGCGCTCTTGCCGTCCTGCACGAACGCGGTCTCCTCGGCGAGGAAGCCAATGCTCATCTGATGGATGAGTCCACGCTGCAGAAGCTCATACGCGCGCTTGCCTTCCGGCAGGTCAAGGTCGAGGCGGGCCGTGACCAGCAGGCCATGCTCGTCCTCCACCGCGCTCAACGTCTCGCCGATGATGTCGGTCGGCTTGTCGTCCTTGTGCTGCCAGTGAATCGGGATGCCAGCGCCGGAACCTTGGAAGTCATTCTGCAAAGTGTCGGCGAAAGCGCCCTTGACGATCACGTCATCGTACAAATCCTTGTCCCACGTCGAGGCGTAGCCGCTGAACACGCCCTCGCCCTGGCTGTCGTCAAGGGATTTCAGTTCGAAGCCCTTGAAATCAAGCCTCATGATGTCTCCTCCTTGGTGAGCGCGTTCCACTCGGCGTGGAACTGCGCGTCATACCGGTAAAGCCGTTTGAATTCGGCGAGCATGGCCTTAGCGTCCTCGCCGTTGACTGGATTGTTCTCCTGCGCGTTCTGCGTCCTGCCGCCGTCCTGCGGACTGGGCTGGCCACCCTCGCTGACGTTCAACGGCGTGATGAGCTGGTCGCCGCCCGGCACGCGAGGCCAGTCGAGAATCTTGCGTGCCTGATTCGTGGTCATAAAAGGACGTCCGGTAGCAGTGCTGAGCGCCTGATACTGTTCGTAAGTGGTGCCACGGAGTTTCGCGTCCACGTTCGCCTTGATGTAGCAGTCCGGCTCACCCACAGCCTCCGGAAGGCTGAGATTCAAGGCTTCCTCAAGCGCCACGATGTACGGCATCAGCTCCACATTCCACAGCTGCTCCTTGTAGGCGCTGATATTGGAATTCGTGCCGGTTCGGAATCCGATGTTCTCCGGCGAGATTTGGAAGGCGCTGCATACCGCGATGTTGATGCGGTCGCGCGCCTCCAGATCGTTCACATCCACCGGCTTGAACACATTGTCCAGCGGGCGCATCTCCATGCCGTCCTTCAGGACAGGCCAGCCACCCTCACGCCCGCCATTCTGGATGAAATTACGCAATCCACTGGTGAAATCGTCGTAATCCTCCTGCGACAGCCACGGCATCTCCTTCGGCCTGTAGACGTAGCCTCCGGCCTGCATGCCGTTCTTCGCGATACTGCGCCGGTATGAAGCCATCGCCTTCGCCTCGGCCAATAATGGCCGGAGCACGTTGGTCACGCTGTCACCGAACCGGAGGCCGGAGATGAAGCCGACGTCCAAATGCACGCGCGGGTCGGGCAAATTGAAATGCATGGCCTGTTGACTGTCCATCGTCAGCAGATTCACTCCGGTAATCTCGCCGAAAGCGTTACCAGCCAGCTGATAGCAGTCGGATGGTATGCGACGGAGCGCGAAACGGCCACCATTCACACCAAGCAGGCAAAGCCACCGGTCATCGAGCAGCATGTCACGAAGCAACATGCTGATGAACCGGTAGCGGGTCATTCCAGGAAGAGGAGAAGGACGCTTCATCAGATCGGCAAGCGCGCCGTCGGAGACTTCCTCAGCATCACCGTCCGCATTCTTCCGATACACCTTGAATGGCAGTGAGGCGATGTTGCGGGTGATGAAGTCCACCACGACACGAACCGCATACTCTCGGCAGTAGGCGCCGGAGGCATAGCCGTAGAAGTCAGCGTCTGACGGCCAGCTATCGCCATTGGCGAGCGGGATACTTGTCGCTGGCGTCGGATGTGCGTCTGCCTCGGCCATCTTCATGCCGACGATCGCGGCATTATTGTGGAGGAGCCGGTCAAGGAATCCCATCAATACTCCCCTCTTTGTGAAGAATCTAGAATCTGACCCTCACGCCTTGCGAGGGCTCGTATTTCGGTTTAAGCGTTTCAGCCTGCATGGTCTCCAACGCATACAATGCCTGCGATTCGGCGACCAAGCCGGAAATCTGCAATGCTGATTTCGTCCTGTCCCACACCTCGACCTCGCCAAGACGCCGGGACACGGCCACACTCACCTGCTGTTCGATGGCGGGCTGCGGCAGATGCCGCAACTTGCCCTCACGCACACGGTCGTGAAAACGCCCGCAGCACGCGCCCAGACGGAAGCCTTCGATGAGATGCACCGTCCACCCTTTTTCGGTGAGCGGGTCGATGAAATCGACTGCCGGACAGCCCTTGCCCTGCACGGCGATCTCCGTGATATGCGGCCAACGCTCCTGCAGCAGGTCGAGATAATGCGGCACCCACAGCATGCCGTCACGACGAGCAATCAACTCCACATGAGGCAAACCGTCCACACGCACTCCGGCAGCGGCCACATACGTGGTCTTACGGTCCGCGCTCGTGTCCACGGACAGTACGACGCGATTCTCGTCCGGAATCGTGGACCGCGAATCAATGCCGCTGGCCCACATTTTCGGATTGATGAAAGGAATGATGTCAGCCGTGACCCACTGGCACAAGACCTCGGTACGAAAAGCGGCCTCGGTCATGCCGTCAATATCGGATCTGACGCTCATGACGGTCATCGGGCCGTAGCCGAGCGACGGATTCGCCTGCCGGATGGCGTCGGCATCATCCACCGGACACTTGTCAGGCGCAGACCACTCGAAATAGCCGAACGATCCGTCCTGCTCGCCGGACGTGAACACGTCGGCCGGATTTCCACCGTCGGCGCTCAGACGAGTCCACTCGTCTACAAGCTTGCGCCCCTTGTCCACCTGCTTGCGCAACGCGACGGAACGATAGTCGCCAGCGTTCGAAATGCCCCATAATTGGCTCGACCAGACCGCCTTCGTGGTCTGCGACACCGCATTCCATCCATCGTCCGTATGCTGCTCACGCAACTCATCGAACACGACACGGGCGGCGCTCTTCGCGCGGATATTCTTGTCGGCGCGGACGATATACCGCGCCTTCGAGCGGGTGATGATCGCTTCCTCGCCGTTAGTGTTAACGAATTTCTGCGTCATCGCGGCGAGATCCGGAATCACCAGATCCGCTTCCTCATCGGTAGAAGGCTGAGGATTGCACCACTCCTTGACCTGATTGTAAGGGCCCTTCGCATTGTCCAACGTCTGCGCTGCGCCGACCACCAGAAACTTCACGGGCGGAACCCTATCCGGATGCTTGTTCGAGTCCACGAACAGCCACCACGCGGCAAGCACGCCCATCAACGTGGTCTTGCCATTCTGACGGGCCACCAGAACGATGACCTTACGGAAACGGTAACTACCGTCCTCAAGCAGTTCGAGTGCGTGCACCAATAACCATTGTTGCCACGGGTAAAGGTGGACGTGCAGCATGATTTCCGCGAACGCGATAACCGCGAAACCATTCGAGGTCTCCTTGGTCAACGGCCTGAGCGGTGGCGTGAAGATGCGCGGCAAGGTCACGCCATGCCTCTCATCGTCGAGGGCGCCGAAAACCTCCAGATTCTCCGCTGCCATCGGACACCGCCTTCTAGCCGAAACGCTTCATGAAATCATCCATCGCGATAACCTTGTCGCTCTTCGACTCCTCGGCCTTCGGCTCAGGCTTCGCTTTCGCAGGCCGACCAACCTTAGCCGGAGCATCCACCGTCAAACCAAGACTCTGGCAATACTTGAGGAAAGTCGGCAATGAGACGTTATCCAATTTCCCGTGCTCATCAATGAAACCAGTCATGCGAATCGAATCAATCCGAGCCGCAACCACGCGAGCAGCAGCAACCACCGCCGAATTCACGGCCTTGAGGTCGGTATTCTTCAGCGAACGCTCCAAAGCCTCCGCCACCGAACTCTTCGGAAATTTCGCAGCCATGAAAAACGCCTCCTTACGCGCGACCCACCAACAAAAAACATTATCGGGGAGAGGAAGAGCAACCACGCGGGCAGTAGGTCGGTCTTCGTCGGTCTTCAGGATTTCACCGCCCCTACCTCGTCGGGGTTGGTTTCGAATGCTGTTTTGAATGCTTTGATTGCGTTTGTGAATCGTGTGATGAGTTCGTCTGTGCTTGGTGGCTTGGGCGTGATGAGTGTGGTGTATGCGTCTCCTACCTTGAAGGTGGTGGCCTCGGTGTGGGTGACGTTGATTGGGATGTTGACGGTGAATGAGCTGATGGGGAATGTCTTGTCGCTGATTGTGGCGGTGAGCTCTAGTGTGACTGGCTGCTGTGGCATCATTGCCTCCTTGCTCATGCTGTCTTGATCCATTGTCTTGAGAGTGTGCCGATTGGTGTTGGTGGGTCTTGGTTGCTTCTGAGTCTGTTGCAGCTGGTGTGGCTTGGTTTGAAGCCTGCCGGGTCGAACTGCAGCTCGGGGTGCTTCGAGACGGGATAGAGGTGATCGAGATTGAATGAATCATCAGTGGTGTTCTTCGTCGCCTCGTAGTCGATGGGCATTCCGCAGAGCCAGCAGACCGCATGCCGTGCTTTGCATTGGTTGAAGAATGTGGCTTTGTCTTTTTCGAATTGGCGTGTGGTCTTGCGGATTCTCGGCATGTGTCACCGCCTTGTGGTGCTTCGTGCCGGAGTCGGACCGGCTTGGGTGGAATGCGTCGTTGTCATCATGGTTATGCGTGCAGTATGGCGCCATGGTTGGTTTGGGGTCCGACCGTTGGTTTTTGCGCTGTTCCGCCTGCTCTGCCGTTGAGCTATCGAAGCTGAATATGAATAATGGTCCAACCATTTTCTGGCTGAACCATTCTACGAACATACGACAGTATAGCATTTCAACGGTGACAGTCAAGTAGTGCGGCCAGTTCGCCGAGGTTGAACATGTACTGCCGCTTGTGTTCTGTCGGCGTGGCGTGCGACAGTTTGCCGCGTTTGAGCCATTGGCTGATGAGGTTGCGTGATACGGTCAGGCCGTATCGTTTCAGCTCCTTGGCCGCGTCGCTTGGTGTGCCGGTGATTTGCATTTGCCATAGTCTTTCGTCTCGGGCTGCTTTGATTGCTGGCACAGCCCATTCCCTGTGGCAGTCTTGGCATGTGACCGATTCTGCTTCTGGCGTGCCGGTGAGCATGCTGTCGCATTTTGGGCAGGTGCCGAGGATTATGAGCTCGTCTTCCGGTGTCAATGCTTGTTCGTTGCGTCGGATGATGTGTTGCAGGCTGGCGTAGTCGTCTGCTGCGGTGCTCATGTTGAGGACGGTGTGCCGGTTGCTGATGATTGCATACCATGCTTTCCGCCAGCGGTAATCCGCGTATTGCGGTCTGATTTTACCTGCCTGTTCGGCTAGCCATGCTTCGGATTCTGCGATGAGGTCTTGCGCGCGGGTGTCGATGGGCAGTGGCGCGTTGCCTTTGTTTGGCGTGTGGCCTGTGGGGCCGATGTGTGCTTGGCGGAGCATGATGCTTCGCAGGGTCGGAAGCTGGATGTGTCCGAGCTGATAAATCATGGTCCAGTAGTCTTCACGGCAGCTCGGGCAGAGCATGCTCGCGGACGCCTGTTGCATGGGCTTGTGGCAGTGCTGGCAGTCGGTCAAAGTCGGGTCTCCTTGTCGTGCTGTTTGATGAGTGCGGCGATTTCGGCTTTTGGCACTTGCGGGACCAGTCTGGCGGTTTCTTCTAGGGTGATGCCGTCCTCATGCCATTTCAGGATCATTTCCTCAAGGATTTTCTTCATTTGTATTCCTCCACTGTGTCGCAGCCGATGGTCGTGCCACGGTCGGTCAGGCAGACCCATGTCACGTCGCCGGTCCTGACCGTCGTCATGCCGTAATCGGGATGCGTGCCCTCATACCAGGACGCGTAGATGCCTAATCCCCCCAGTGAGAGCATTGCGGCGACGAATACCACCAGTGCGCCAATCATAATTTTCTCGACCTTGTCCAATCCGCCCATCATTCACCTTCCTTTTCGATTTCGATGGTCTCCTTGTATGGGTTTTCGCTTGTATATTGCGGAAAATCGCATTCCTGGTCTTTCCATCCGGCCGCGTAGCCTTCCCTCCATGCCTTGCGGCGTTCGTGTTCCAACCATTCCAAGCTGCACACGGTTACATGTTCGTCGTGTTTCATGATTTCTCCTTGTTGAGTTTGTCGGCTAATTCGCAGGCCTTTTCGTCTGCCTGTGCGGTTTCTTCGTCGCGTCCGAGCGCTTCGAGCACGTGGCGGCATTTCCACGTGTGTATGTGGCGTTTCGATGGTGGTATGCCGCTCATGTTGGCGCGGCGTTGGCACCAGCCTTTCCATAGTCGCGTCCAATCACCGATGGCGCGTGTTTCGTCTTGGTGTCGGTCTGCGAATGCGAGCCATGCGGATTCGAGGTCGAGGTTCGGATATTCCACGGATAGTGTCTTGTCCGTTTCGCCGCACTCCCGCGATTCACCGAAATCCTTCACGCCGGTTTCTTTGGAGAAAGAAGAAGAATATTCTTCTTTCTCTTTCTTTTGGGTTCTGGTGTTCTGGTGTTCTGGTGTTTGTCCCGATGTAACAGCGTTACAGTTCCGATGTAACGCCGTTACATCCGATTCGTTGCGATGCTTGGCCACGCGCTTGGCGCTTTTCTTCCTGGCGTGCAATACCTGCTCTTTGGTGCGGTTATGCTCGGCGTAGTCGTGGATCAGCCATCCTTCCCCCACCTCTTCAAGCATTCCCTCGTCAACGAGCGCCTGCACTTGTTCCGGTGTCGCTCCGATGTTGGAGAGCATGGCGCGACGTGGTACGAAACCGTCCGTGAGCCTGTCCCCGCACAACGAGAGGGCCATGCAATACACGCCAACGGAATCGGCGCGGCCCATGCGCACGAGGTCACGTATCTTGTCGTTGTCGTAGAAGCCGTTCACGAGCTGCACGTAGCCACGTCTAGCCATCGCCTAATCTCCTCTTGTGATTCCGTCGTGGTCCATCGAATCCAAAGCTTTGATGAGTTCCTCCAAGCTTGGTGGGGGCCAAGGAAGAATTCCAACATCTTCCATCACATGCTCCCGAATCGCCTGTAGAATTCGCTGTCGGTCATGCCATACAGCGGATCCATGCCAGTCGGCTTGCGCGCGGACAGCCGGTAGCCGCAGTACGGGCATGTGACGTAGTAGGTGCCGACAGTCTCGCCGCAGTGGGCGCATTCCACGTATCGGATGGTCATGATCTGGCCTCGTGCTTCCTGATGATTTTCTCCAGTCCTCTGATGCATGCCGCTGTGGCAGCTTTGGCGCCGGTCATGATGTCGCGGGCGAAGAGGCTCTGCTTGGAGGCGAGATTCATGCCGCTCGCCATTTCGTCGATGTAGTCGTTCAGTTCCTCGACCGGTACGCCAGTGACTGGGTATTCGCTCAGGCGCATGGTTTCCTTGTCGAGGGTGATGGTGAGCTTGTCCGGTGTCTCCTCGATGGCGATGGCTTCGGCGCGGTCGATGGTTATCTCCATCGCGTGCCGGTATGTCGATGATTCCCTGATGATCATTTCGTGTCCTCCTTGCTGTAGACGGCTTCCAGAAAGTCTTTTATGAGCCGTTTCGATGGTTTCTTTCCTTTGGCGCTCATGTCGATGAGGCAGACGGGTGTCTTCAGGCCGAGCGTGCCGGCTGCGATGAGCCGGTGGTAGCCGTCCACTATCTCGAATTTCCTTATGCGGTCTGTCTTGGTGCCATCGATGATGATTGGCTTCATGACGCCGTGGAGGTTGATGCTGTCCATCAAAGAGGTGTTCAAAACGGTTTCGCGGAAGAGCCGATGGAAATTCATCAGGCATATTTCGGACCACATCGGGCCAAGTGCCTTCGATTCCACAAGCCATGCGCCAGCAGCGTTCTGTGGCATGACGAACCTCTCCGTGCCAAAATCATGGCCGAAATTATCCTTGAGCCATGAGCGCACATCAGTATCATCGATCATTTCGCATCCTCGCTTTGATTAGGCACCTCACTGGGCATGGTGCCGGAATGTCCGAGCATGGAACGGCAAAGCTCTAGCATTTCATGGAATGCGTTAACTTGGCCGTCATAGAAGTCTCGGTCGCTCTTTCTGCGGACATCGAATCTGGAAAGTCCGGCTTCATGACAGCGACTTTTCGCCCAGTCGATGATCTCGTTGAGCGTCTTGTCTTTTTCGGTCACGTTCGTAGCCATGGCTAGCGTTCTTCCTCTTCGATTCGGATGGTGATGTGGTAGACGCCTTTTTCGCCGCTTGGCTCGCCTAGCCGGTAGTCCGGGCCGACCACGTATTTCGCGTTGTCGTCGGGCCAGTAGCCTGACTGGGTGATGCCGTCGAGTATCGCCTTGACCATTGGCGCCGCGTTCTCGGGGTCGAAGCGTCCGTGGGTCAGTGGGTGGATGATGGCGGTCACATGCACCGGCCAATGCTCGGGCTTTTTGAGCTTGCCACTGTTGATGAGATTGCTGAAGGTGAGCAGGCTCATCGTCTTGACCAGTTTCTTCCGCCGGTAGGGCACCGCCCAGCTGCGGCTTCGGCGGTTCTGTGTCCACCACAGTGGCTTGCTGATGGCGAGGTCAATGTCATGCCGCATGGTCGGCCTCCTGTTCTTCGGCTTCGATTTCGCATTCGGGGCATGGGATGGGGCGCGCCGGATACAGCGCGCACCCATGCCTGGGACATACCGGTTCCGCGTCCGGTGGCTCCAACCATTCGCGCATCAGAATTCAGGCTCTCCGGCTGGCGTGCCCCACGGGTCATCGGCTGGAGCCTGCGACTGCTGCCGTGCCTGCTGCGGCTGCTGATCGCCATTCCCGCCGAAACCGCCATTGGTGTTGCCGCCCTGGTATCCGCCTGACTGCATCTTCTGCACCTGAGCCGTCGCATAACGCAGGGACGGGCCGATTTCATCGACCTGCAATTCGATGACCGTGCGGTTGGAACCATCATTCGCCTGATAGGAACGCTGCTGCAGTCGGCCCTGCGCGATCACGCGCATACCCTTCGCGAGGGAGCGGGCGCAATGCTCAGCCATGTCGCGCCACGCGCTGCAGCGCATGAACAAAGCCTGACCGTCTTCGAACTGGTTCGTATTACGGTTCCAGGTGCGCGGCGTGCTGGCGATCGTGAAGCTGGCCACGGATGCGCCGCTGCCAGTGGTGCGAATCTCCGGGTCGGCGGTCAGATTGCCGACTATCGTGATAACGGTTTCTCCAACCATCAGAAGTTCTCCTCCTCGGTAAGCGGCGTGATGAAACGAAACGGCATTCTTTCAGTCGGCTCGCTGTCCTTCACGAGAGACTTCCAAGTTCTGGCCATGCCCAAATCGAGGGTTCTTGCGCCATAGCTGACGAAAAGCTGCTTCCACGAATCGATGCAGTGCACCCATAAAGCGCCTTGCGCGTCACGGTAGATGCCGTCCTCGTCGGGCTCGGCATCGACAAGCTGCTTCAGACAATCATCTTCAAGCTCACGCGCCATTCTGAGCCGATTTACGATGTCATCGTGGCATCGGTTCTTCTCCACTGCCATCACTCGGCCTCCTTCGCGTCGGCTTCTGGATCCTCCGGCGTGTCCGCTTCCATGACTTCGGCGGTCACGTCATCGGCTTCGTCGGCGCTATCGTCATCGAGCACCGGTTGGAACACGTCGCCGTAATCAGGTGTGATGTCATCGGCGGCGACGGCGGTCTGCGCCTGCACGGTCAAAGGCAGGTACGGGGCGGCACGACGGATGGCGGTCTTCTTCGCCATGGCCTCGTAATCGGTCTTCCACGGGCCGAAATTGCCGCTCTTGCTACGCGCCCTCGCCTGCTCGATCTCCTGACGGTTCAGCACGAGGAAGTAGTGTCCGCCGTCCTTGAAATGCGCGACCATGTACACGTGGGTCAGCTCGCCGGGGTTGGCGCATGGCACGTGGTGCAGCTCCTCGTTCAGACCATACGAGTATGAGAATTCGTCTCCCCGGTGTACGGCGCGGGCGCTGATGTCCACGAGCTGGCCGCTACGTCGCGCCAAGTCGATCATGCCACGGTAGCCCATGATGAACGTGGCTTCCATTCCGCCGGATTTCTGGTTGTAGAAGGGAAGCACGTAGGCGCGGCCCAATCCGTCCACGTTGGACGGTTCCAATCCGAGCGCACTGCAGGTCATGAAGCAGGAGAGCACGCTTTGCGGCGAGCATTCCGCGAGTTTCGGCGTCTTGTTGATCGCGGACACGCACATCTGGTAGAGGCGGTCGGGGCTGATGTTGTTGCCGACGACGCTGGCGATGCGCGGCCAGCTTTTCCGCATCAGCATCTGGAGGTTCTTCTTCGGCGTCATTTCGACCATCTGCCGGCCTTGCGCCTGCTGTGCGATCTGTCCCATGATTTATTGCTCCTTGTCTTCGATGGTTTTGAATGCGAATTTGCGGTATGTGGCGGCTTTGACGGTGTATTCCTTGCGTGTCGTCGGCTTGTAGGTGGCTTGGAGGTTGCCGCAGCGCACGCCCGTATGCGAGCCGATGCGCAGGATGATCTGCTCCTGCAATTCCTTCTGAGTGGCCTTCAGGTCATTCAGCATTCCGGTGGCGCTCTCGTATCTTGCGAGCAGGTCGTAGAGGTCATCGTCGGCGCTTTCGTCCACGATGTCCGGCGTGGGTTCCGGGAACGCCTTCTGCACGTCGCCGCCGGTCAACTGCGGTGGCGTGCCGGTGGTGACGAAACGCCAGAAGTCGGCTGCGGCCTTGTCGATCGCAGCCATATCCTCCACGTCGGCCTCGAACGGAATCTCCACCGGCTCGTCGTCTCCGATGGCCGCGTACACGTAGCCCCACGTCCATCCAGTGACGAGCGCATAGAACTCGACTTGAGCGAGATAGTAAGGTGGAATTCGGAGGTTGCCGTCCTCGTCATGCCAGTCCCCCGCTCGACGGCTGCTCGCCGTCTTGATTTCGAGGATTCCAAAATCGCCGTTCTCTTTCTGCAGGATGCCGTCAAGGGAAGCCCTCAGATAGGGCTTTTCGCGGCTGATGAATTGCTTGTCGGTACCGTCAGTGACCAGCATTTCCGGATGATTCGAGCGGAAACGCTTCCTGAGCTCGTTTTCCAGGGCATTGCCTTTGACGATTGCCCACTTGTCGGAGATGTCCTCCGGTTCCACACGTCCGGTCTTCTCAAGCCACAAATCGTAAGGCGTTTTGAAAGCGTTAAGGCCGAGTATCGTGCTCATGTCAGACCCGCCGACACCCGCCCTACGGCTCTTCAGCCATGCGAGATGACGTTCCGTTTTCTTGCACTGCCGGAACCGTTCCAACATGTAGCGTTCCGTGTCCTTGAGTGTGATGCGTTTCATTCCTTCGCCGCCTTCATTTCTTGGACTTCACCGTCGAAAAAATCGATGATGAGATTGCAGATGGCGACCGCCGACGTTTTGAGCTGGGCTTTTTCCTCTTCGTTTTCGGCTTTGATGTCGAAAACGCCATCCTTGCTATCGAAATTGATCCTCATTTTGTGTCCTTGCTGTAGTTGGCTTTCAGATCCATGAGTTCGCCGTTCAGCAGCTTGGTGGCGAATCCGTAGACCACTTTGTCGTTGATCTGGAACGCGGTTTTCTGCAGAGCGCTGATGGCGTCGTAGATGTAGACCAGCGCGTCCGTGATGGCGGCGCGTGTATGCTCGCGCTCTTTTTCCGGTGCCATCTCCTCAGTGGGGAGTTTCGCTGTGATGATGTCGGCTGCCGTGATTTTCGTTGTGGGGATGGGGTACGCTGTGATTTTCGATGTGGTGGTGGTCATGGTTTCTTTCTTCTTTCCGGTTGTGGTTGTTTTCCGTGTTGTCTTGCGTGGTGAATGCTGGTTGAAGGCCGGCAGCAGTCCCTCCTTGCGGAGTTGTCCGAGAATGTTGCCGACGGTTTTCGGGCTCAGGCCGAGCGCTTCGGCTGTTTCCTTGCCGTCGAACGGTTGGCCTTGGTCGATGCGTTTCCTGCAGTGCGCGAGGATGCAGTCTCGTTTCGACGGGTTCGCCGGCAGGCCCTGCGTGAGGAGTCCGTCCTTTCGCAGCGCCCGCATTTCCGTGATGTCGAGTCCCGCTTCGCCTGACTCGTCGTAGATTTTCTTCAGTTCGGCGAGCTCCTCGAACGTGTATTCGTGTTTCAACGTGTTCCTTTCCTGAGTCTTTCGATGAGCGCGTGGTTGTCGTGGATGAACTTGTCCACGTCGATTCCTTGCTGCGTGAGGGTCGGCTTGCCGGTGTCGACGCGTGCTTTCCAGTCGCTTTTGATATTTGGACTGCTCTGTATCCGTGTCACTGGAAAGAACATTCCGTTTTTCATCTCGCCACCGTCCTCCGGTATTCGTGCGCCGAAGCCCACCGTTCGGCCACGGCGCGCTGGTATCTGACTTTGCGCCTGTCCTGATGGCCTTCGGGCGGTTCCACGCCGATTTTCACGTATGGCGGGCCCTTGCCGGTACTCCGCCAGTTGGCAAGGGTGCGTACGCTCATGCCGAGCATGACGGCCAGTTCGTTTGGCGTGAGCAGATCACTCATGGTCGGCGGGTGGGCAGTAGCGGCTGATGAAGTATGTCTGGCCTTTGCCGGTGACCTTCGCGGTGCGGTTGATGGTCACGTGGCCGTCCGAATGGGTGATGGCGGTTTCCTTGATGCGGAACAGTCCCAGGTCCATGGCCTTCTGGGTTGGCACGTTGCGGTTCGAGCCGGTCTTGCCGAGGTATCCGTCCTGTCGGAGGATCTCGAACAGTCGGTTTTGGCCGATGTCCAAACCGTTCTGCCGCAGCATCTTCGCCAGTTCCCCGATCAGGCACGTACCGTCGCTTGCGGCCACGGCGTCCGCGAACCGTGCCTTGGGTTCCAGTTCTTTGATGTGTGATTCCTGCGCGGCGATGCGCTGCTTCTGCACCTCCATGGTGCGTTGGCCGATCATCACGGCCTTCGCGAGGATGGTCATATCGTCATCGCCAGCATCGGTGGGGATGTATCCGCCGGTCCTGCGGATCTGCGGAAGCACCTCATGCGTCACCCAACGCTTGAACTCCTTCGCAGTCGGCAGTTTGGACGAGAGCACCAGCGAGTAAAGACCAGATTCATTGACCAACCAGCCTCCGCGCTGTCCTAAACTCGATAACGATTCGTTATTGAGTTTGTCTTCCGAATCAACATGGTCACTGATCGCTTTGCTGGCGTTCGTGTAGCCAAGCACGTCGCACACGTCCTTGGCGACGAACCAAGGCTCCCCCGCCTCGTCGGTCAAGGTGCGTAATGATGCGCCTTTGAAGTCGAATCGTTGTATTTCAGTGCTCATAGGCTTTTCCTTTGCTTGTTTGGCGTTGTGTGCCCCGTCCTGACGAGTGGATGGGGCTGAGTGGCTGGCATCGGAGTCGAACCGATGCCGTCCGTGGATTCCGAGCGCCCCTTTGACTGTTGGAACACAGACCTGAACGTGTTCGCGGTCGGTGGCGTGGCCGACGGTGATGGAAGCCGTCAGGCGGATTTGAAAGGGTCTGCAAGCACCGGAATGCCTGCGTTTCTTGATAGAGAGAAGAAGATTTGGAATCCGTGGACGGGCGAACCGTCGCCCAGCCGAATGCGCCGACAGTGTATGTGAAAGCAAGATGTGGTCGGCGCGTGGATAATAATCGATATTCAGTTATATGTGTTCCTCGCCAGCCGACAATGGTGAACGTGGATGTCCGCGAAAAACGTCCCTAATTGGTTTGTTTTGTTGGACTGTCGGCTGGTGGGAAGTCTTAGTCGCGTGGCGCGAACCGCACGGTCAGCCACAGGCCGGTCAACAGGTAGATGACGCTCACAAGGATGGTCGCGGCCTGCGAGTCGGCTGTACGCCAAGTGAACAGCAGGGTCACGCTGCTCACGAATCCGATGATGGCGAGCAGGGTCTTGATGCGTCGGAGCGTGTAGTTCGGCTTCCTGGCTTCGTGGTTGCTGTCGTGGCTGGTCATTTGGTTTCCTCCAGTTCCTTGAGGATTCGATTGCATTCGCGGCGGACGCGTTGCACCTCGGTCTTGGTGAGGTTGAAGTAGTATTGGCCGGTCGAGGTGCGGAAGACCATTCGCGCCATCGTCACCCCGTTTTTGGCGAATGTCTTGATTTCGAATCCGCCGTCGTCCATCCAGCTCATCGCGTGTCTCCCACCTTGTCGTTGAGTTCGAGCAGGTCGAGTTGTTCACGGCATTTCGCTTCGATTTGCGTCCGCCTGGTCTCGTCAGTCTCCTCGCTGAGCTGGGTGAACAGGTCGCGCAGATTCTGGAGGATCTGATCTCGTCGTTCCAGGAATGTCATCTTGTTGCTCCGATCTTGTTGGAGAGGTTGTAGGCGATGCCTTCGATTTCCGCTGACGTGAAGTCCGCGAGGGTGATGTCTTGGATGCCGTCCACGAGGCTGGCACTGCCGTCCTCATGGAGGCGGATGTAGAAGCCGCTTGATGCGAGCAGCAGGCATCCGGTTTCATGGAGTGTCGGCGGTTTTGGCGGGTTCAACAGCCTGCTCATGCCGCCACCTCCTGCTTCTGCCTTTGCGCTTCGAGACTGGCCGATTTGATGATGTCCTCGACTGTGATGCCGAGCGCTTTTGCGATGTCGGTCAGGTCGTTTGTGTTGAACGGGAGCTTCATGGCGAAGCGGTCGTATAAGAATTTGCGGTCACGTCCGATTCGTTTGGCGAGTTCCGGTGTGGTGACTCCGGCTCTTGCGGCTTCGGCGCGCACCGCTCGGATCAGTCTGACCGACGTCTCGGAAAGGTCTGTGTTTTTCTCCATGCTTCACATCGTACCGTATCCGGTACGTTTCTGCAACCGGATTCGGTACGTGTGTTGCGAAAGTACCGAAAAACGGTACAATGTAAGTATGAGCAAATATGATTCAGACTTCACTCGAAGAGTCACAGAGACAATCGAGCAGAAGCGACGCGACAGAAGAATGACAATAGACGAGCTCTGCAAGAAGACAGGCATAGGGCGCAACTCCTACTACGCGAAACAGCGCGGAGAACGCTGCTTCAACACCGAGGAGATCGACGCCATCGCCAAGGCCCTCGACTGCGATGCGCTCCTCCTACTCCAAGAGGCCGCTCACGAGCCGACCGACGAGGAAACCGTCATCAAGGCCACACTGCAGAAGCTGCAGGAGAACCCGATGCTCCTCGCGGCATACATGTCCAAGGAAAAGGAGAAGGACGAGGCGATCAATGGAGAGGCGGGACCCGATTACGACGAGCCAGCCTGACCGGAGCCTCCCCATCACACGGGCCATGACCTATGGCCAGATGCGGAAGGCCCTCTACGATTCGCCAGTCACCATCGCAAGCGCCCTGCTGCCGGAAGGCATGTGGGGCGCTTACTGCGAGTCCACGCAGGCAATCCTCATCGATAGGCGGCTCACATATACCGCGAAGCGTTGCACCTTGGTTCATGAGCTGATGCATTGGCGTCATGGAGACGCGGCATGCGACCGGCCGTGCCGTGGCCGTGAGGAGCGCAGGGCGCGACGCGAGTCGGCGCTATTCCTCATCGAGCCGATGAGATACGGACTGCTTGAACAAATGTACGAGGGGAATTCGTGGAATATCGCCCAGGAACTGGAGGTGACCCAGCAGGTGCTCGGAGACTTCCGACTGGCAATGTCTGAGCGAGTCTGCATCATTTGAGCAATAGAATCAAGGAGAAAAGAAGAAGGGAGCAATCATGGCGAAGAAACCGCAGCCCGCACCGGACGCGATCTACACGTGCGAAAGACTTGACAATCCGCTGTTTATGGGCATACGCCTGTATGCCAATCGTCTGGAATTGGATGTCTGCACGACGTACCTGCACCGGTATAAGAAGACCGAAGCATACCAGGTAAGCGACCTGCAGGGCGTGGTGTTGAGGAAGCGCACGGTCACATGGAAATACAGTGCGTTGCGCTCACTGCCACTGAAATTCAAGAAGGCCGAGGACGCGCAGGAATTCTACAATGCCGTGAACAGCCTCTAAAAGCATTAAGCCCCGCAGATTGTGGGGCTTTTATATTGTCTTATAAGTCTTTATAAAGCTTATATTTGCTTCAGGCGCTCGAATACCTGTGCCGTCTGTGCGGCATCGTCGGCGGCCCTATGCCGCTCCGTCTTGGCGATGCCGAAATAGCGGATGAGGTCGAGCAGCCTATGGCGGTCAAGCTGCGGCAAGAGCGTCTGAGAGACTTCCAAAGTGTCATAGAAGCTCACGTCCGGCATGCCGACCCCCACTCTTTCGGCTTCGCGGGCGATGACCGGCAGGTCGAAGCGGCGAATATTGTGCCCTATCCACGTATCATGACCGCAGAAAGCGTAGAACTTTGGCAGCGCTTTGTCGATGGTGGGTTTGCCTTTGACGTCCCGGTCGGTGATGCCGGTGATCTGCGCGACCTTGGCCGGTATCGGAATCTGCGGGTTGACGAGCTGGCTGAATGACGCGACCTTGCGCCCGTGCCTGATTCTCACGGCTCCCAGCTCGATGATTCGAGCGTCACGACCTAGGCCGGTGGTCTCAATATCCACAGCCACGTAATCGTCCTCCACGCCACTATTCGCGTTGACGTGGGTGATTGGTGCCGTTTCCACTGTTGGAGCGTCTGAGGCGGCTTCCGACGATGATTCAGGCGCATTCGTCGCTTGATGCTTATGGCGCGGCTCGGGCTTGAGGAAGAGATGCCAGAAAAACCATGCAAGGGATGCGAGGAGCAGAATCGCAATGATGCTTGTGGCCAGATCGTCCTGCGGTGTGGTGATGGTGTCGTATATGCCGTAGATGCCGGAGATTGCGCACAGCACGGATAGCACGAGGTAAATCAGTTTCTTCATCGCTTCCCCTTTCCTCTCTCCGCTTCAAGCTACCACAGATGGGGGAATTGGAACGCGCCAATTCTTCCTTCCTTCGGCGCATTGGCGCTCTTGTAAAAGAAATATATAAACACATGTAATACATGTATATAGGATATTTAAATATCCCTATGAGTTTTAAAATAATCTATCTCTGTGGGTGTGTTTACTATACCTCATGTGGTATAGTATTTCACATAAGAAAAGCCCTTGGCATGAGGTTTGAAGAGCACGCCAAGGGCAGGAAACGGACTAGCGTCTCCACGTAGAGATTCTACATCTAGGCGTGGAGAGGAAAGCGATGGAAAAGATGGGATACCGCAACGCTGGAGCAGTCTACGAGCTCAGCCGCGCAGGAAAACTGCTCAAGCCGCGAGGCGGCAAGATCACGGTGAACACGATGGCGGAACTCGTGCTAATCGACATGGCGCTCTCAAGCTATGACTGGGACAGCGAACACAAGGAGCCAAGCCGTGACGCGAAGGCCAAGGGCTATCCATGCCGCTACTACACGAAGGGCTGGAAGGCTCTGGCCGAAGACCACGGAATGATGGCACTCTCTCCAGAGCAGGTCATCGGCAAGCCTGAAGAAGAGGTGGAAGCCGCGATGAAGGCGCGCGAAGGCACCGCCAAGGCACGAATCGTCCAAGCATGGAAATTCCTCCGAGACCAAGGACTCATCAAATGCCTACAGCCCGCCACCCTCGGAAAGAACGCCGGATACTTGCTGCTGCTTGGCGACGACGAGGAGAATCTGGCGGTGGAACGGTGGGCGCGCCAATGCCTCGGACTACCAATGATCTGGTGAGTCGTGCCCATCCGTGCCCACATTTTGCCCACACTTTTCCGGTAATTGCAGTGAATTGCAGTGAATTGGAGTGAATTACAAACCATGCGGGAACCGTTGGAAAAACAAGAAAACCCGGCATACTAGCCGGGTTTCCAAAAGTGCCGCCAGCGGGAATCGAACCCGCAATCCGAAGAGACCGATTTTAAGTCGGTTGCGTATACCAGTTTCGCCATGGCGGCAAGGCATCGAACAAGCCGACGCCCAAGTCATTATGCCACGTTAACGTTCGGCAAGCAATCGCGTGCCGTAATCCAACACAATGCCATCAAGCAAACCGTGCTCGCTGGCCATGAAGGAGTCGATATGCTGACCATGGTCGGCATAGGCCGCTTCGCTGACTTTGGCGAGCACACGATTCCACACCAGTGCACCGCCGCCGACCACGTCAACACGACCCGGGTGAATGGTTTTGTAGGTCAGGCGCTCTTCGCGCGGCATCGTAAGGAACTTGTTATCGACCGCATAAGCGTCTTCCAGCGAGCAGCTGGCACCATCCACCGCGGAATGGTCGTATTCGGTCAATCCCATGGCCAGAGCGGTCATGGTAGTCACTGTGCCAGACACGCCGATGATAGTGCGGGTTTTGCCTGCAGGAACCGTTTTGAACGCTTCATCGATATGCTCGTCGATGTCGGCAATGGCCTCTTGAATCTGCGCTTCGGTAGGCGGATCGTTCTTCAAGTGGCGTTCGGTCATACGCACCGAGCCAATGTTCATGGAGAACGCGGCCTGCACCTGCGTGTTCGGATGGCTTACGCCATCGCCGCCAAGCACCAATTCCGTAGAGCCGCCACCCAAATCAACCACCAAATACGGAGCTTCGACGTCGCGACGAACCACGCTCGTGGCACCAAGGAAGCTTAGATCAGCCTCTTCCGTACCGGGAATGACTTCCGGACGCACGCCGAGGATCTGCTCGATAGTGTCTTCGAATTCCTCACGGTTCTCAGCATCACGAGTGGCCGAAGTGGCAACGAAACGAACGCCATCCACCGGATGCTTTTTCAGCACCTCGGCGAATTCGCGGGCAGCGGCGTAGGCACGTTCCAATGCCTCATCGGCGAAACGATGCGTCTTATCAACATCCTGACCGAGGCGAATCACACGAAGAATACGCGGAACAATATCTTCAACGCCGTCTTCGCTGACTCGGGAGACCTTCAGACGAATCGAGTTCGTACCGCAATCAATGCCGGCAACAGTAACGGATTTCATTGCTTCTTCTTTCTGTCTGAATATGGTTCAGTCTTCGTTTTCCACCGTGCAACGGCATACATTGGGGTCGAATTCATGACGAATCGCCTCCAATGCCATGTCTCCGATCGGATTGGCGCCCTCACCCATCACCAGCGTTTGCGCCAGCAAGGCGTGCAGACACTTGATGCGAACAGGCATGCCGCCGGCACTGGTGCCTTCGATATGCTCTTCGCTGTCTTCCATAGCAACGGCGATTTCATGCCGGAACGCCAAATACAGTTCGTGCGCACGCTCGTAGGCGGCTTTCAGATCGTCATCTTCAGCCAAAAGATCGTTGTACTCCTTCATCTTGCCTTCGGCTTCGATGTGGGAGATGGCTTTCACCGCTTCCGGGCCAGTCAAATAGCAAGTGGTAGGGAAAGGCACACCTCCCGGCAGCAGCGGACGCGTGACCACAGCCAAAGGCCTGCCGCACACGCAACGTGCTCCGACAGCCACCATGCCACGCGGGTAACGACCCAGCTGACGCTCGACCACAGCAATATCATGCTCGGTGGCAGGCTGGTCGAGAACCTTCTTCGCCAAGGTTTTGGCCTGTTCGCTGATTGTCATACCCTGTGTCACTCCTGCTGATCTCCTGATTGCTGTTGGTTGTTGTCTTGTGAAGTCTGCTGCTGGCCACCGGATTCCTGGCTTGTTCCATTCGCATCCGATTCACCGGTTGACGTACTTTCGGACGTTTCCCTCGATTTCGATTTCACTTCGTCCGATTGGTCGGCTTGTTTGAACGAATACGCCATCTCCTTGTACCAAGGCAGTACGGTTTTCTGCGATTCATCCGTCTTTTTTGCATCTTCTGTGGTTTCGCCGGTCACCGCTTCGGGATGTTCCACACGAATCGCCTGTTCTCCTGGAAATACGAATCCCAGACGATCCCTTGCCTGCGCTGTAACGTAAGCTTTGTCATCCCAACGCGCAATGTCGTTTTCCAGTTCCTGCTTTTGCGCTATCAACGCAGCTTCCTGCTTCTTCAAGCCATTCAATTCAGCCATATTCAGCGCATAGGTATGGAACGTCGACGCCAGCTGGATGGATCCCAAAGCCACGATAAATACCGCCACAAAGAACGCGATGGGGCCAGCGCTGCCCCTTCTGGATGCTTTCTTGCGTGACTTTGAACTCATAGCAATGAAAATACCCGCCGCGTTCGACGAGGAACACGACGGGCACTCTACATCAGCGCATATTCGATGCGCTTACGCTCACTTGGCGATGTACTTCTTGCAGGCCTTGAAAGCGCTGTAGCCAGCATACTGAGCGGTGGAGCCGAGCTCCTCCTCGATCTCGAGCAGGCGGTTGTACTTGGCAATACGCTCGCCACGAGCCGGAGCACCGGTCTTGATCTGGCCGGTGTTCTTTGCCACAGCCAGGTCGGAGATGGTGG
>OJOV01000321.1_pt1 | contig 54795 bp, 49 predicted proteins | sample 1598281 | NCBI WGS metagenome assembly OJOV01 (sample SAMN03922469, study PRJEB24848) | human gut metagenome | isolation source: stool sample | host: Homo sapiens | place: Germany | collected 2010-11
TTCCTGTGGTGCAGGGGACGCCCGGGCAGACAAGGCCTCAAAAACCTTGGCTGTTTGCGGGAAAGCCTGCACTGTGTCAGGAAACCCCGCGTTTTCAAGCGCGGGTTGTTTAGGACTTTAAAGCGCGCTGATGCAAGCGGCAGGATTTTCTCAATCGTTCGCGGGTAATAACGCTGCATCCGTCGGCCTTCCCTTTTTTAACAAGACTTTTGCTTTCTGTCGCTTTTTATCCGGTATCTATATCTGCTTTTATGCAATAGTACGCTGTAGCGTTATGCGCATGCGCTCGGAAAACGCATGATCATCGAATTTGCCTGAGGCGGCTGCCTGCACTTTTTGGAGAAACTCTGTCGTGACACTCATTGAGAACCTTCGCGCGGCGATTGGCGACGCAGCCGTTATAACCGATCCGGCGCAGTTTGCGCCGATGCTCACCGACAACCGCCGCCGCTGGCACGGACAAGCAGCCTGCTGCGCACTGCCCGCCTCAACCGATGAGGTCTCACGCCTGATGGCGGTCTGCACCAAACATAAGGCCCTCGTTTTTACGCAAGGGGGCAACACCGGTAACGCCGCAGCCGCCACCCCAGTGGTTGCTGATGCCGATGTCGGCCGCACGGTGCTTGTCAATACCGCCCGCATGAACCGGATCGAAGCCATTGACCGCGTCAACGCCACCGCGGTTGTTCAAAGCGGCGTGATTCTCAAAAACCTTCAGGATGCGGCGGCCGAAGAGGGGCTTCTTTTTCCTGTGAGCCTTGCCGCCGAAGGCACCTGCACGGTGGGGGGAACCCTTTCCACGAACGCCGGAGGCGTGCACGTACTGCGCTACGGCAGCATGCGCGCGCAGTGCCTCGGTCTTGAAGTCGTGCTTCCTGACGGGCGGGTGCTTTCCATGTTAAGAAGCCTCAGAAAAGACAATACCGGGTACGACCTCAAGCACCTTTTTATCGGCGCAGAAGGAACGCTCGGCATCATCACGCGGGCAGCGCTGGCGTTTGCCGCACTTCCTGCCGCACGCACCGTGTTTGTGGCGGCCGTTGATTCACTGCAGGCTGCCGAAAAGCTTTTTGAGACGCTTTCGAAAAACTTTTCGGCAAGGCTCTCAGCCTTTGAACTCATGCACGCCGCAACGATTGCCAAGGTCCGAGAGCAATTGCCTGACATCCCCGTGGGTTTTGAGCTCAATCATCCCTGGTACGTCCTCGCGGAAATCCGTTACGACACCACCGAAGAGTCTGAGGCCACGCGCCCTCAGATTGAAAACCTGCTTGCCGCCCTTTTTGAGTCGGATACGGTGGCTGACGCCGTCATCGGTCAGAGCGAAACCCAGAACGAAGCCCTCTGGCGCGTGAGGGAATCCATTCCTTCAGCGCACAAAAAGGCCGGGGGTAACGTGAAACACGACATCAGTGTGCCCCGATCCTCCCTTGTTGCCTTCATCACCGAATGCACGGCAGAGCTTGGAAAGCGCTTTTCCTGGATCGCCCCGAGCATTTTCGGGCACTTCGGCGACGGCAACCTTCACTACAACATGGGCGTCAAACCAGGGCTTGATCCCAGACTCTGCTTTACGCACGAAGAGGCAATTCACGCCGTTGTCTACGCGTATGTTCAAAGGTTCCGCGGGTCGGTCGCTGCCGAGCACGGCGTGGGACGCATCAAGACCGGGTGGCTGCGCGTCATGCGCAGTCCCGAAGAATACGAGGCAATGCGATCCGTCAAAACCCTCTTTGACCCCGAAAACCGGTTAAATCCCGGTGTACTTTTCGATTCTTAAGCAGAAAATCCGCCGTTCTCGTCTATGATGCTCAGACACTCCATGTTGCTGAGACTTCACTCATGACGTTTACCACGATTCGCACGACAGCCGCCGCAGCCGCTGCCGTTTTGTTTTTAGCGGGCTGCGCCACAGCGCCGCAGCCCCCCACGGCCAAAGCCGACTACAAGGAATTCACGGATGCCCAGTGGCTGCCGGAAACCGCGGTGCGCGCCCCGAAGGATGCCAAAGAAGCGGCCGTGACCACCGAAGAAGCGCTTAAAAACGGGATTCACGTTTTCTACGGGCCGCATGACACGCGCTTTGCCTTAAACGCGGAAGGTAACCGCCTGCGCGTCACCGAAAGCCAGACGGCAGACAAAGAGCCGTTTCTCTCCTGGGGCGCGGGTGCGCATACGCTTTTCCGCAACAGTAAACCGGTCGCGAACACCGGCGCCGAAGAAATCCGGTTTTTGGAGGACGGCCGCGCGCTTATCCGCTTTAAGGGTGACGCCAACTACTTCCTCGCGGTCGCCGTGCGCGCCTACGACGTCTCCGGCAAACCCGTGCGCCAGTACATGCGGGACGGCAATAACCTCCCGACAGCGCTTGCCTGGTACACCGATAAAAATGCCGCCTTCACAGGGGCCTCGTCACTTGAGCGCCTCACCACGACCTTTACCCGCGGCAACCTCTTTTGCCTTCCCTACGTCAACCACCAGGGTGCCAATCCCTGGGGTGTGACCTTTGACCCCGTCAAACGCGGCCGCAGGGCCGCTGAAGGCGTCTTTCAGGTGCACCCCGCCAAACGAAGCGTCTTTTGTGAGCGCGATGACGCGGCCGAACGCACTGTGCCCGCCGAAGGCGGCAAATGGAAGGTACGCACTATCCGCGGTAACCGCGTGATGGAATTGATTCCGAACGACGCGGTGGCAGCCGCCGACATCGGGATTCAGCCGGTTAACGCGGGCTCCATGGCCGTGGGCTTTGCTGAAGTGGCCGCCACCGACCCCGCCGAATTCGCGCGCCAGAGCAAAACCGTGCGCCGCACGATGCGCGTGGTGCCGGTGCGGATTTTGAAGAGCAACCAGCCGATCACGGATTTCCGGCTGCGCTACAACGACACGGCGGCCGCTGCGGTAAAGGCGGCCTCGGACAAGGCCCTCGAAGCCAAGCAGTATTGGGAAGCTTCATCCAAAAAAGTCATTTTGAAGTAAGGAATCAACGTGACTCAGATTATTGACGGAAAGGCGCTTGCCGCCTCGATTCGCACCGATCTTGCCAAGCGCACGACGGTACTCACCGAAAAAGGCCACCGGCCGGGCCTTGCGGTTGTCATCGTCGGGGACGACCCGGCAAGCCAGGTCTATGTCAGAAACAAAATCCGCGCCTGTGCCGACACCGGTATCGAAAGCATTGAATACCGGCTTGCCAAAGACACCCGCGAAGAAGAGCTTTTAAAGCTCATCGGGGAACTCAATAACGATAAGCGAGTCGACGGCATTCTCGTGCAGCTCCCTTTACCCGAGCAGATTGCTCCGGAAAAGGTAATTGCCGCCATTGCCCCGGAAAAGGACGTGGACGGCTTTCACGTGATGAATGCCGGGAAGCTTCTCACCGGGACCGGGGGCTTTATGCCCTGCACGCCCTACGGCGTCATGAAGATGATCGAAAGCGTGGGCTACGACTTAACCGGCAAAGAGGCCGTGGTGGTAGGCCGAAGCAACATCGTGGGTAAACCCCAGGCACTGATGCTTTTGGCCAAAAACGCCACCGTGACGGTCGCGCACAGCCGCACAGCTGATCTCGCGGACGTCACCCGCCGCGCCGACGTTTTGATCGCCGCCGTGGGGCGCGCGAAGATGATCACGGGCGACATGGTCAAACCCGGGGCCCTTGTGATTGACGTCGGCATGAACCGCGATGAAAACGGGAAACTCTGCGGGGACGTTGATACCGCGTCCGTGATGGGGATTGCCGGCTGGGTTTCGCCCGTTCCGGGCGGCGTGGGCCCCATGACGATTGCCATGCTCATGACCAATACCGTGGAAGCCGTTGAACGGCGAATGAACAAGTAACGAATATGACTGAAACCAATCCTTTGATTCACCAGGCGCATCTGCTTGACTTCGCGGCAATCCGCGCCGAGCACGTGTCACCGGCTTTGGACGTCCTTTTAAAGGACGCAGCTGACGCTTTAAAAAAGGCCACGGACCCGGCAACGGCCGCAGACTGGCAGCACGTGATTGATCCGCTTGACGCGGCCCTTGAAAAACTGTCGCGCGCCTGGGGTGCCGTCGGCCACTTAATGGGCGTGATGGATTCGCCTGAGCTGCGCGATGCGTTTAACGGGAACCTTCCCCGCATGACGCAGTTTTACATCGATCTCTCGCAAAACGAAGCGCTCTACGGCAAGTACAAGGCGATTGCTGCGGGCGCGGGCTACGCAGCGTTATCCGCACAGAAAAAGCGCCTGCTTGAGCACGAGATGCGGGACTTCCGTTTGTCGGGCGCCGACCTTCCCGCAGACAAAAAGACAGAACTGAAGGCCTGCGGCGAAAAGGCGGCAGCGCTCTCGCAGAAATTCAGTGAGAACCTTCTTGATGCCACAAACGCCTGGACGCTTGACATCACCGACGAAAAGGAACTCGAAGGAATCCCCTCGGGTGACAAGGCCCTGATGGCACAGACCGCCAAGGCCGCGGGCGTCGACGGCTGGCGCATCACGCTGCAGTACCCGATTTATCTGCCGGTGATGAAATATGCCGCAAACCGCACGCTCCGCGAAACGGTCTACCGCGCCTTTGTGACGCGGGCCTCTGAATTCGGTCCCAAGGAAAAAGACAACGGCCCGGTGATTCAGCAGTTGCTCGAGCTGCGTCAGAAAGAAGCCGAACTCCTCGGGTTTAAGAATTTTGCCGAAGTGTCGCTTGCCACCAAGATGGCGGAGACGCCCGCCGAAGTCATTCATTTTCTCCGTGACCTCGCGGCCCGCGCCAAACCCTGGGCACAAAAAGACGAAACGGAACTTGAAGCCTACGCGAGCGAGAAACTCGCGCTCACCGACATGCAGCCCTGGGATCAGGCCTGGGCCTCGGAAAAACTCCGTGAGGAGCGCTACAGTTTTTCTGACGAAGAGGTGAAGCAGTACTTCACGCTGCCTGCGGTCTTTAAGGGCCTTTTCGGGCTCGTTGAGCGGCTTTTTGACATCCGCATTACGCCGGACACTGCGCCCGTCTGGCACAAGGACGTGCGCTTTTGGCGCATCAGTGACGCTAAGGGCAACCTCATCGCGCAGTTTTACACCGACCTTTTTGCCCGTGCGAGCAAGCGGGGCGGCGCCTGGATGGACAACGACCTTACGGCCTGCACGCTTCCTGACGGCACGCACCGCACGCCCACCGCTTACCTGGTCTGTAACTTCGCCGAGCCCGTCGGGGACAAACCGTCTCTGTTGACGCACGACGATGTGCAGACGCTTTTTCATGAGTTCGGCCACGGCCTGCACCACATGTTGAGCCGCGTTGAAACCGCGGGACTTTCGGGGATTAACGGCGTTGAGTGGGACGCGGTTGAGATGCCGAGCCAGTTCATGGAAAACTGGGCCTGGCAGTACGACGTGATCAAAACGATCAGCGCGAAGGCTGAAACCGGAGAGCCCCTGCCGAAGGCGCTTTTTGACAAGATGCTTGCCGCGAAAAACTTCAACGCGGGGCTTTTCTGCGTGCGCCAGCTTGAGTTTGCTTTGTTTGACATGCTGCTGCACGGCTGTGGGGACGGCAAAGCCGACTTCATGAAGGTTCTTTCTGACGTCCGAAAGGAAGTTGCCGTCACCCCTTCCGTTCCCTTTAACCGGTTCCCCCAGAGCTTCTCGCATATCTTTGCCGGGGGCTACGCCGCGGGCTACTACAGCTACAAGTGGGCTGAAGTGCTTTCCGCTGACGCCTTCAGCGCCTTTGAAGAGGAAGGGCTCTTTAATCCGGCCGTGGGTAAACGGTGGCTCGATGAAGTGATCAGCCGCGGCGCAAGCCGTAGCGCCATGGAAAACTTCGTTGCCTTCCGCGGCCGCAAGCCCACGCTTGACGCACTGATGCGTCACAGCGGCATGCAGGGCACACCCGCTTAAACAAACGGTACCTGCCGTGGGTCTTACAGCGTCACTTGCCTCGCTTGCTGCGTCAGCCTTTATTTCGGCAACGCTTTTTCCCGGAGCAAGCGAAGCGGTACTCACGGCAGTGCTCGCGAACTTTCGCGAGGCCTGGCCCGCGGCGCTTCTTACTGCCGCTGCCGCCAATACCCTGGGCGCCATGACGACCTACGCCGTCGGACGCCTCATTCCGCAAAAGAAACTTCCTCAAAAGGCGCTCACGCGCCTTCAGCACTACGGTTCCCCGCTTCTGATTCTTTCCTGGCTTCCGGTGGTTGGCGACGCTTTATCGCTTGCCGCGGGGTGGCTGAAACTTAACGTCTGGGCGGCGCTTTTTTGGACGGCGCTCGGGAAATTCCTGCGCTACGGGGTGATTACGCTCATCTTTTTCGGCGTTTGGCCACAGTGAGGCTGAGGAATCGGGATGTCACTCAGCGATACCGAAACTTAACGCACTGCTTGGCTGAAAACGGTTCTGCCCGCAGGCATCAACACCGTGCGGGCAGATTTTTAAGGACTCAAAAAGTCAGGCGGCAATCAGCCGACGTAGCGCAGTGCCATCGCTTCCAGAACCTTTGCGCCGTTAACAAGATACTTCGGATCAAAGTGCATGTTGCGGTCATGAAGGCCCGGCTCACACCCGACGCCCACACCGAAGTAAGCGCAGCGCAGTTCCGGCTTCATCTGTTTGTAGAAGTGGAAGTCCTCACCGCCGCCACCGCAGTCCTTATCGAGATGCTCCTTGCCCACAACCTTCTTGATTTCTTCAGCAACCTGGGCCGTCAGTTCGTCATCGTACTCAGCGGCGGGCAAAATTCCCTGGCAGTCGATTTCGGCTTCGGCGCCCACGGCCTTGGCGGCATAAATACCGGCGTCCTTTAATTTGGCCTGCAGCTCCGTCATCAGGGGATTGGTTTGCGCACGGCAGTCGAGCCAGACTTCCGCATGGTCCGGAATGATGTTGTGCGCGCTTGCCATGGCGTTAATCCCCGTCACCTTCACCGACCAAGTCTTTGTGGGATCAAGCTTAATGGCGCAGACAGCGTTTGTGACCAAAGCCGCAGCCTCAGCACAGTTCACGCCGAGATGCGGGCGCGAGGCGTGCGCTCCGCGCCCCTTAATGCGGATGCAGACAACGGAGCTTGAGGTGTGGCGCACAGCCGCACACATGTCCCCGGCCTTTAAGTCCTGCACCGGGCGGATATGAAGCCCGAGCGCAATTTCAACGTCATCGAAAATCCCGCTCTTATAGGATTCCACCGCGCCTTTCAGGGTTTCTTCCGCGGGCTGAAAGAAGATTTTGAGTGTTCCCTTTTTCACCTTGTCAAAAAGTTCCGCGGCAGCTGTGAGAAGCATCGCACAGTGCCCGTCGTGCCCGCAGGCATGAAGGCAGATGGGGTTGCCGGCCTCATCCTTAAAGGGCAGCGCATCCATGTCGGCACGCAGCAGCATCACCGGACCCGGCTCCGTCCCCTTTTTCACAGCAAGCACACCGGTACCCGCAATGCCGCGCGTGACGGCGTAGCCCATCTTTTCCAGCGCCGCCGCAATGTAGGCGCTCGTTTTAAATTCCTGAAAACCCAGTTCCGGGGTTTTGTGCAGGTCATTCCAGACCGCAACGGTGTCTAATTTCATATTTTTTTCTTCCTAAACAACAACCCGAAATTTATTCACCAAAGAGGCTCTTCCAGAGCGTAAGCACCGCAGTGCGCTCAGGCTTAAGCTCCTCAAAAGGCACGCGCACGGGGCCTCCTTCAGCTCCGAGAGTGAGTCTCACCTCGCGCTGAATCGAACGATAGCGCCGGTAGGCGGCAACGGCAGCCAAGGCTGTGTCTTTCGCTACAAGCCCCAGGTCCGCCGCCATTTCAAGTAAGAGAATATTCCCGAAATTGTTCACAAGCTGGGGATAGCGGTGCGCGTAGGTAAGCACCAGCATCTGCACGATGAATTCCACGTCGACCATGCCGCCCCTGTCATGCTTGATGTCAAAAAGCTCCGTGGTGTTGGGGTGGCCTTCAAGCATTTTTGCGCGCATCGCGGCCACTTCTTTTGCGACCACCGCGGGATCGCGCTCGAGCATCAGAATGTGGCGGCGTTCTTCTTCAAAAGCGCGGCCCACGTCCGGGTCCCCGGCGCAAAAGCGCGCACGCGTTAAAGCCTGATGTTCCCAAAACCACGCGCCGTTACCGTCGTCGTTACGCTGGTAGCGCTTAAACATTTCAAGGGATGAGACCGTGAGGCCGTTTTGGCCGTTGGGGCGCAGGCGCATATCGATGTCAAAAAGAATGCCGGAACTTGTCTGTACAGTAAGCCAACTCAACATCCTTCGCACGAGCTTTGAGTAGTCGGCGTCCGCCGCGGAATCCGCGTCGTCGTAAAGAAAGATGAGGTCAAGGTCGGAGGCGTACCCGAGTTCCTTGCCGCCGAGTTTCCCGTAAGCAATCACCGCAAAATGCGGCTGCTCACAGTGGTGGTTGGGAACCGACTCCCAGGCAAATTCAAGGACGAGCTCAATGACGGCGTCCGCAAGCGCCGAGAGGTGGTCTGCGAGCCGCTCAATCGTGAGGCGCCCCGCGAGGTCCGCAAGGAGCAGGTGAAAAAGCGCCCCGTGATGCGTGTCACGCAGGAGGTTCATCTGCTGCTCACGGTCGTCTCCGAGTTCAAGGAGCCCGCTTCTTAACGTCTCACTCCACTGCGACCAGTCAACCGGCGTGTAGTTGTCGATACTCTGCCCACGGCCGTCCACGAGCTCATCCAGAAGAAGCGGATGCACCGTGAGGTAGTCTGCGGCCCAGCGGCTCACGGCAAGCAATTTTCCGACGCGCGCCGCCGCGCTCGGATACTGGTTTAAAAGCGCAATGTAGGTGGGACGTCCGAGAATGACTTCCAATAAACTCAGATAGCGCTGAAAGACTTCGTCGGCGGCGACCGCGGCGCGCTGACTTGTCGCCCACTCCGGACACTTTTCAGCCGTTGCCGCCATGAAATTTGCAAACTGCTCGCGCTGCTGCGGCGTGCGCGACGCCAGCCACCGGGAGTTAAGAAGCTTCATCATCCGAGCGGCAAGTGCGTCCGCGTCCTTATACCCCAGGCCCGTCAGTTTCTCAGCGACACTTTTCTGCGCTTCATCGTCCCCGGCTTCCCAACCCACGGGCCAGCCGCTTCGGGTTTTTATTCCGCTTTCAATATGGAAAATCCCGTCAAAGGTCTGCGCGGTGAAGTGCCGCACGTCGTCAAGCCTTGTATCCAGCGCTTCACGCGTCATCCCGAGCATCGCCGCGATTTTTTCATGCGTTTCGGCGTCATCCATCAGCATCTGCGTCTGGCGGTCATCTACATACTGCAGCGCGTGCTCGAGGTTTCGCAAAAACACATAGTCGCGCGAGAGTTTTTCCGCCGTTTCTTTCGTAACGGCGCCGTCTTCGGCAAGGGCTGCGAGCATCGGAAGCGTCGAGCGGCCTCTTAACTGCGGCTCGCGGCCGCCCCGCATGATCTGAAAGGTCTGCGTGATGAATTCAATTTCGCGGATCCCGCCGCGACCAAGCTTGACGTTGATCCCGGGCTCTTTTCCGGCTTCGCGCCGCGCAGTTTCCGCACGGATCATCTCGTGCATGCGCGTCAACGAACTTAAGGCCGAAAAGTCGACGTACTTACGGAAAACGAAAGGACGCACGAGGCTTCTTAAGCCCTTCGTGGCTTCGTCAAAGGCCTCCGCCGTCATAAAGACGGGGTCGTTTACAACGCGGCCCTTAAGCCACGCAAAGCGCTCCCAGTCGCGCCCTTCGGCATAGAGGTACTCTTCGAGCATGTCGCGGCTTACGACAATGGGGCCGCCGTCACCGAAGGGCCTTAAGCGCATGTCGACGCGAAACACAAAACCCACGCCCTCCACATCGTTAATTGCCGGAATCACGCGTTTGGCAAGGCGCTCGAAAAACTCGTGGTTGCTCACGCTTTTGCGGGCATCGGGAAATTCGGCCGTGGGTTTGGTGTCGCCCGCCTCATCGTAAACAAAGATGAGGTCAATATCAGAACTCACATTAAGTTCCCGACCGCCAAGTTTTCCCATGCCGACCACCAAGAGGTCCTGGGGCACGCCCTCAGCGCTTGTGGGCACCCCGTAGCGGCAGGCCAGATCCCGGCTGTGCACCCGCACGGCGGCGCTTACCGTCACCTCAGCTAAGTCTGACATCGTGCGCACGACTTCTTCGAAGTCCGCGAGCCCCGTCGTATCGCGCGCAATGAGCGCAATCATCACGTCGCGCCGTAAGCGGCGCATGGCGTCGGCTAAAAACTCACCGGTTTCGCACCCGGCAAGGCGCTCGACCATCATTTCGCGCGTCACCGGCGCTTTTGTGCGTTCTTCAAGCATCGCAAGCATCCGGGCGTCGTCTGCGCCGTAGTCAATCGCCTGAAGGCTCCTTTTCACGTAAAAGGAGTACCTGGGAACCTGAGAGAGTGTGATGCGTTCCATAAACGGTCTCACCCGCAGAGAAACTGAAAGATTCGGAAAAAGATTCCTGCCGTGCCCCGGGGCGCCTTATGCTAGAGTCCTTTTTTAAGGAATTGAAGCCCCGAGAGAGCCCGGCAGGGAACCGGTTTTGCCGCTGATTTTACAGCCCGCAGGCCGTCTTCTTCTGATTTTTGCGGGCCCGCACATACTGACGCCACCCCTATGCCATCGATCGGAAAACTGCTGCCTTTGCGCCTGAGGGCCTGGTTAAGGCACCCGCGCATCCGCGGCATTGTTGTGCTCACGGTTTGGTCGCTGGTGGCTGCGTACTTTCTTCTCGCGGCCCTTATTCTCACCACCCGCTGGTATCTGCTGCCGCATGTGGCGGACTTTAAGGACGACATTGCACGCGCAATCGGTGACGCCACGGGCACTGAAGTCACGATCGGCGTGGTGGAGCCGAGCTGGGAAAAATTCTGGCCGCAGCTGCACCTTGAGGACGTCCTTTTAAAGAAGGCCGACGCCCGGCATGACAAAGACGAAGTGCTTGAAATCGGGGAAGTCAACGCCACGCTTTACTGGTACAGCGTTTTCGGAACCCCTGCTTTTTACAACCTGTCGGTAAAAAACGTCGATCTCACGGTACGGCGCACCGGAAAATCCGCCTACGAGGTCGGAGGCTTCGGCTTTGACCTTGCCGCGGGTGAGAAGACCGAAAAGGACCGTGAGAACCCCGTCATTGCCTGGCTTTTAAAGCAGCGGCGCATCAACATTTCCGACTCCACCCTGCGGCTTATTGACCTCACAAACGACACGCCGGCGGAGAGCCGCTTCACGGACTTAAACCTCACCTTTGAGCGAAGGCTTACCGAATGGATTTTCGGCGCGCAGGCCGTGCAGGAAACCAACGCCAAAAATCCGGTGGACATCCGTGCCCGGTTTGAAACGTCACTTTTCAGTCCGTCGGCCGACTGGCGAACGTGGAAGGGCGAGGCCTACGCCGCCACCCCCAACTTTGACTTTGCGCGTTTTGCGCGCGGTACGCTTTTAGCGCCCGTCGTGGAGGAAGGCACGGGAAGCCTGCGGCTTTGGGTGGGGCTTGATGAAGGCAAACTCACCTCCGCCACCGCTGACGTCGGCGTCTCCCGCGCGCGGCTTAAATTTGCGCCGCAGCTTCAACCCATGGTGATTGATGACCTCTCAGCGCGCCTTACGCAGTCCTACGACGGCAAAGACCTCACAGTAAAGGCCGCAAACCTTACCTACACCAACGCCTTCAGGCGCCGCATCGGTCCCACGGACCTTGAGGCCACGATTGCCCTTACCGCGGACGGCATCAATACCGAACGCGTCACGGTGGCGGCGTCCGTCATTGAGCTTGAACCCCTGCTGCAGATGCTGCCGCGCCTGCCGGTACCGCGTCCCCTGGCGCAACTTATTATCAAGCACCGCCCCTCGGGGCACCTGACGCAGTCCGTCATTGCCTGGGACGGGCCCTTGGATAATCCCCACGACTGGCGCTTTTCCACACACTTTGAAAACCTGCGGATTGCCTCGGGCCTTTACGGCCCCGGCGGCAAGAAAAAAGAGGGGGTGGGCTTCGGGTTTTCCCGCATCTCGGGGCAGGCCGACATTTCGCAGAAAGGGGGCGAGATGCGGCTTACGAGCACCAACCCCCGTCTGGTTCTGCCGGGCGTTTACGCCGATCCGGTCTTTGAGTTTGACAAACTCACGGGGACCGTGAGCTGGCGAGGCGCCGACACCGCGGGGACCTCGGGCACGCCCTTGCCCTTTGAACTCACGCTTAAAGACGTGCGGGCAGAAAATGCGGACCTCGCGGTCACGGCTTCGGGCACCTGGCACGACACAGGGGAAGCGGGCACCGCGGCGCTTTCAGGGACGATTGAGCGCATGAAGGCTGAGCGCGCCTGGCGTTATATGCCGCTGGCGGTGGGAGAGGCTACCGCGAAGTGGCTGCAGGCAGGCCTTGTGGGGGGGACCGCGAAAAATGGGAAATGGGAACTCACCGGTGCCTTAAACGACTACCCGTGGACGGCGCCCGGAACCAAGGGAAAGTTTCTCATTGAAGGCAACGTGGAAAACGGGGCCGTTGACTACGTGCCCAATTACGTGAAGACCGCCGACGGCCGGTTTGAAACGGGATCGGAGTGGCCGATTTTGTCGGACATTCAGGGCACCATCCGCTTTGAGGGCGCTTCGATGACGGTTGTGGCGGACGCCTCCCGCACAATGGGCGTGCCGATTGAACACGCCACGGCCCGCATTCCGGATCTCGCAGCGGGAAACGATGTCCTTCTTGAAGTGCGGGGCCATGCCAAAGCCGATCTCGGCGCCATGTTGGGTTATGTGTCCGCCAGCCCCGTCCGCGGTTACTTGAAGGACAGCTTTGAGGGCAGTCAAGGTAGCGGCACGGCTGCCCTTGAACTCACCCTCGACATTCCGCTTCTGCACGCCCACGACACCAAGGTGAAGGGAATCGTGACGCTGGAAGAAAACGTTCTTGCCATGCCCTGGCCCGTGCCGCCGGTGACCGACCTCACCGGACGCGTCACCTTTACCGAAAAAGGCGCCTGGGCTGAACGCGTGACCGCGAAGGCCTTCTCGCGCGATGCAACGCTCAACATGCACACCGAAGAAGACGGCACCATTTCCCTGGCGTTTTCAGGGCTTGCTCAACCCCGGTCCGTCAGCTACTTCAACAATAACCCGATTCTTGCTGAGGCGCTCACCCACGTAAAAGGCGAAACAAGTTACGTGGGTGCGGTCAGTATCTCTCCCGCAACCGGCGTCTCCGTGTCCGTGCAGTCGGACTTAAAAGGCGTTTCAACCGACCTCCCCTCGCCCTTAAATAAAAGCGCTGGGAGCGTCTGGCCCCTGACCTTTGCGTTTTCCAACGCCGGAAGCGGCAAAACGGCCCGCCACCGAATTGCCGTCAACGTTGCGAGAAACCGCTTCTCAGGCATTGTTGAAGTCCCGGCTGAGGGCTCTCGCGTGAGCCCCCGGGGCAGTTTTGCCGTGGGCCGCAGAACCTATCTGCCCCGCTCGGGCTTTGCGCTGGAAATTACCGGGAAGACACTCGATGCCGACCGCTGGCAGACTGCGGGTGAAGCCTTGATTGCTGCGGCGAAGAAACTCGCCGTGACCGGCGACACCGAGGGCGGCGCAACGCTTGAGCGCGTGTCCGTTGACCTTGAGGAACTGAAATATTCCGGCATGAATCTCGGCGCTGTTGAAGCGCGCGCCGACCTTATGAGCGGGAGTGAATGGCGTGTCCGCGTGGGTGGCACGAACGCCGACGGCACCGTCACGATTGACACCGAAGGGGCCGGCCGGCTTCATGCCGACTTTAAAAAACTGCACCTGCCCGCCTATGACAGGTCAGGTATTCAGACCATTCTCACCGGTAACGGACGCCGCCTGATGCCGGAAGCCGACATCGACGTTGAAGACCTCCGTTATGGCGAGATGATTCTAGGGAAAGCCTCGGTAAAGGCCAACATTGAGAAAAAAGCCGACGGTGAGCGCGTCTGGAGGCTGTCGTCACTCACAATCGCCAACAGCGGCGGCACCCTCACGGGGCAAGGCGAATGGCACGAAAAAGGCGGCAAGAACACGCATTCGCTGCACGCCGACCTCAAGGTCCATGACGCGGGCGTGCTTCTTACCGAACTCGGCTACCCCAACGTGCTGCAGAAGGGGAACGGGGAAGCGAGCGTCTCGCTTACTTGGGACGGCACGCCCTGGTCGCCGGTTGTCTCCACCATTGAGGGCCCGGTGAAGGTGTCGCTTGCAAACGGCTCTTTCCAGCAGGTCAACACGGGCGTCGGGGGTGCGGTGCTGTCGCTTCTTTCCATGCAGTCCCTATTAAAGCGCCTGCAGCTTGATTTCAGCGACCTCGTGCAAAACGGCTTTTCCTTTGACACCCTGACAAGTGAATCCAAGGTCGTTAAAGGTGTTGCCTACACCGACGGCACCAAGGTGATCGGCAGTCACGCCTCAATCATTTCCTCGGGCAAGGCTGACTTCAACACGCGTACGATTGACTACGACGTGCTGGTGCTCCCCGACATCAATGCCGCGGGCGCTTCGATTGCGCTTGCGGTTGTGAATCCCGTCGCGGGGATCGGGTCGCTCGTGGCACAGCTTTTACTGAGAAACCCCTTGAGCAAAATCTTTTCGACCGAATACAAGGTGCAGGGCTCTTTTGACAACCCAACGATTGAAAAGAAGTCGGCGGCCTCGAAAACGCTTGAAGCGGCGGAGAAATGACAGTCCCCGACTCACGGGCAGCAGACCTGTGCCCGAACACCGAACCCCGGCTTCTCACGAACGCAGATGAGGACCGAAGGCGCCAACATCCCAACCCAAAGCGTAGCCAACCAAACATTCATCTGTCGCCTCCATCCGAACTTGTTCCAAAATGGAACAAGTTGCCCGTTAACCATTAACGGACGGTCGAAGCTGCGCTTCAAAAGCCGCTGTATTCCGGCACTTTCGATTATCCCGCAGCAGTGTCTTCACTGCATGGTTTCTCAAAAAACCGCCGAAACCGGTCCGCCTGCGCCCTCCCCTTTTGTGTCGACCTTATGCAACACCGCCTTACCGACAGCACAAGGCTTTGTCACATTCCCGATTTAAAATGGCGGGTACTGTATTTCTTTTAAGACCAGGGTGACGTTTTGTTCAAATTTCAGTTGATGACGCCGATTGTCTGGCTCACGCGGCTTTTGGTCGGCGCCTACCCGCAGTGGATGGGCTGCAACCCCTCGCACAAGCAGAGGATTTACTTTGCCAACCACACAAGCCACCTCGACACGGTTGTCATCTGGACAGCACTGCCCGGGTTACTGCGGCGCGTCACGCGCCCGGTCGCTGCAAAGGACTACTGGGATCACGGGCTCTTCCGTAAACGCCTTGCGATGAAGGAATTAAACGTCGTTTTGATTGACCGCAAGGGCGCTGACCGCAGCGATCCGTTAAAGCCTCTGAAGGAAGCCCTGGCCGCGGGCGACTCCCTCATCATTTTCCCTGAAGGCACCCGTCGTCCGCAGCCGCTGCCGAGTGAATTTAAAAGCGGCCTGTGGCGTCTGATGCGCGACTTTCCGGACGTGGAACTCATCCCGGTTTATATCGAAAACCTCTACCGCGCGATGCCCAAGGGGGTTTTGATCCCGGTTCCGACGATCTGCTCGATCCGGTTCGGGGCGCCGCTGGAACACTCCCCGGACGAACCCAAGGAAGAGTTTTTAACCAAGGCCCGTCAGGCCGTTATCGATCTGGCCCAATCATCATGATGCGACTCGGAATCAGCCTGCAGTCAGGCTACCTCATCATTCTCGCCTCGCTCATCATTCTGATGGGCGCAGGCACCATTTACGGTCTCTGGGCACAGGGACGCGCAAAGAGCCCCGAGGCCGTACAGCGCCTGGCGGTTGTGAACGCCCGCACCCGCATGGGCTGGTGGCTTATCGCGATTTTTGCGATTGCCTGGTGGTTCGGACAGGGAACGCTCACGATTCTCTTTGCGGTCTTTTCCTTTTTCCTGCTGCGCGAATTTATTGCGCTCACCCCCATTAAGCACACGGACCACTGGGTGCTGGTGGTGGCGTTTTATCTCGCGATCCCCATTCAGTACCTCCTTGTGTACTTAGACCTCTCGGCGGTCTTTACGCTTTTTATTCCGGTCTATCTCTTCTTGCTGTTGCCGGTGATTGCAGCCTTAAGCCACGACACGGACCGGTATCTTGAGCGTGTCGCCAAGGTCCAGTGGGGCGTTATGATCTGCGTGTTCTGCGTGAGCCATGCGCCCGCGATTGCGACGCTTGACATGACGCGCTACGGGTCTTCCGGACCCCTAATGCTTCTCTTTTTCCTGCTGGTCATCTTCTCAGCGGATCTTTTCTCGGTGATTGCGAGTTCCGCACTGGGCGGCAAGCCCCTGAGAATGAACCCCAATAAGACGGTGAAGGGCATGTCACTCGGGTGCTTTTTGGGGCTTTTGGTGGGCGTTGCGCTTTACTGGCTCACCCCCTTCCGTCTCTGGCAGGCGGCGCTTTATTCGCTTGCGATTGTTTTAGCTGGCGCCATGGGCGACATCGTCATCAATTCGGTGAAGCGCAGTCTCGGCTCACGCAGCTGGGAAGGGGAACTCTACATCGGCCGCGGGATTCTCGAGCGCTTTGCGCCGCTCACTTTTGCCGCGCCCGCTTTCTATCACCTCACGATCCTCTTCTTTAAGATTCTGAACCTCTGATTTTGTGACCGCCGAGAGCTGTTAGACTCTCCTTCAAGATTTTCCCTCCGGTACGCCCCAAGCGTACCGGTCGTTTTTTCAACCTGTTTGGAGCCCGAAGATGACGCCTGTAAGCAATCAGTACGAAACCCTTTTACGGCACGTTTTCGAAACGGGCACGCAAAAGACCGACCGCACGGGCGTGGGCACCCGCTCGGTCTTCGGCTACCAGATGCGGTTTGACCTGACCGAGAGTTTTCCGCTGGTGACCACCAAGAAACTTCACCTGCGCTCGATCATTCACGAGCTTTTGTGGTTTTTAAACGGTGACAGCAACGTCAAGTACCTCCACGACAACAAAGTGACGATCTGGGACGAATGGGCCGACAAAGACGGCAACCTCGGGCCCATCTACGGCGTGCAGTGGCGAAGCTGGCCCGCTCCGGACGGAGAGAAGATCGACCAGATCTCGCAGGCCCTGGATCTCATTCAGCACAACCCCGACAGCCGACGCATCATTGTGTGCGCCTGGAATGTCGCAGACATCGACAAAATGGCGCTGCCGCCGTGTCACTGTCTCTTTCAGTTTTATGTGGCTGACGGCAAACTCTCCTGCCAACTCTATCAGCGAAGCTGCGACATTTTTCTGGGCGTTCCCTTTAACATCGCGAGTTACGCACTTCTGACCTGCATGATGGCGCAGCAGTGTGACCTCACGCCAGGGGAATTCATCTGGACGGGCGGGGACTGCCACATCTACAACAACCACTTTGAGCAGGTCAAAGAACAGCTTTCCCGCACGCCGCGCCCCTATCCGAAGCTAGTGATTAAGCGCCGGCCGGCCTCGCTTTTTGACTACAAGTTTGATGACTTTGAGATCGTGGGCTACGACCCGTACCCGACGATTAAAGCCCCGATTGCCGTTTAAGGAGACGCCCGAATGTCCGCACCCTTGGAAATGATTGTGGCCCGTGCCGCAAACGGCGTCATCGGAAACGCCGGCACCATGCCCTGGCATATTCCGGAAGACCTCAGGCACTTTAAGACGGTGACGATGGGCGCTGCGGTCATCATGGGCCGTAAAACGCGCGAAAGCATCGGGCGCAACCTCCCGGGGCGCACCAACATTGTGATAAGCCGCAATGCAGCAACGCACTACGACGGAGCCCTTACCGTACCGTCGCTTGCTGACGCCTTAAAGGCCGCTCAAAACGAAGCCAAAGTCTTTGTGATCGGGGGCGGTCAGATTTACCGCGCAGCGCTCCCCCTCGCGCAGACCTGCTGGGTCACCGAAATTGCGGCGGAATGTGCGGGTGACACGACCTTTCCGGAACTGCCCGCGTCCGAATGGAAAAAAACGGTTTTACGGGAAGTTCCCGCAACGGACACGACCCCGATGTTGACCTTCTGCCGCTACGACAGAATCTAGTCACGAAGCGCTGGCAGCTGCGGCCGGCGCTTTTTCTTTAGCCGCCACGTCGATCACGTCGGCTGCCGCCTTGGTGCTTACGCGCTCAGCGGGAAACACCACGGTAAAGGTGGAGCCCTTCCCAAGCTCACTTTCAATTTTCATCTGTGCGTTGTGGTGAAGGAGCACGTGCTTTACGATCGCAAGTCCGAGGCCCGTACCCCCGGTGTTTCGCGAGCGCGACTTATCCACGCGGTAAAAGCGTTCCGTAAGACGCGGCAGATCCTTCTTGTCAATGCCAATACCGTTATCTGAGACGCTCACCACAGCCTGCCCTTCGGGCGTTACGGCAACCGTTGCGTGGATATGGCCGCCCGGCGGCGTATAGCGCACGGCGTTTGTCATGAGGTTGACGACCACGCTGCGGATTTCATCGGAATACCCGTTAAGCCACACCGGCACCACCGAGCAATCCACCGTATGGCGGTTTTTCGCGACGACCTGCATCTCTTCCGTGACCGTTGAGACCAACTCATGCAGGGCCACGGTTTCGCTCTTTTTGTCCGTAGAGCCGCTCTCAAGGCGCGAAAGCGTCAGAAGATCGTCGATTAAGCGCTGCATCCTGAGCGCCTGCTCACGCATGAGTTCCAAGTGCTGCGGCTGCAGTTCGGCTTTACCCGAGACGCCGCTTACCGCCATATCAAGAAAGCCGTTAAGGACCGTGAGAGGGGTTCTCAATTCGTGCGAGACGTTCGCGACAAAGTCGCGCCGCATGGCATCGAGCTTTTCCTGTTCCGTCACATCCCGCGCAATTAAAAGGGCGTTTTTGCGGTCGGCAACGACCACGCGGATTTCGTAGGTTTTATCCGTCCCCACCTTGGGCCAGATCAAGGGCGTCTCATAGTGTCCGGCCTTAAGGTACGCCACGAGTGTCTCATCAGGCACAAGCGCAAAGACGTGCCGCCCCACATCGTTTTCACCGCTCACGCCGAAAATCGCTTCGGCGTTGGCGTTACACCAGGAAAGCACCCAGTCGCGCTTTAAAAGAAGGATGCCTTCCGGAAGCGCTCCGAGCGTTTTTTTGTAGCGCGCTTCACGCTCTTCCAGGCGTCGTGCGTTTTTATCAAAGGCCCGGCGGGTTTTATAAACCCGCGCAAAAATGTCGGCCCAAAGGCCCATTGCGGCATCGGGCACTTCGGCCGCGTCCGCGCGCGTCACCGACACCGAGTCATCGAGCCAGTGCGCCAGCCGCGCGATGTAATTTAAGTGCATCAGGATTTCGGCAAAAAATCCCAGAATCACCACGCCCATGCCCCAGTAGGGGTTGGTAAGCCCCGCACACGCAAGGCCCAGCTCAATGATGAGAATGAGCCGGAAAAAGACCGGCCCCATGAGTTGGATCCGTTTCATCGCCAAAGTCCCCGAAGGTTTTTACGCTGCCGATTCCACCGCGCGGTACCCGAGCCCGCGCACCGTTTCCACAATGTTTTTGGCGTCCGTTGCCGCAAGCTGCTTTCTGAGTCTCAGAATATGCACGTCCACCGTGCGCTCATCAAAGCCGTCGGCATCGTCCCACACACGCTCCAAAAGCTGCGCGCGGGAGTAAACGCGCCCGGGGTTGGCGGCGAGCACCAACAGCATCTTGAATTCAATCACGCCCAAGCGCACTTCATTGCCGTTAACCTTACAGCTGAAGCGCGCTTCATTCATCGTGAGCGGCCCGCAGACGATGTTCTTTTCGGCTTCACTGTGCCCGCGGCGCAGAACCGCCCGCATGCGGGCAATTAATTCGCGCGGAGAGAAGGGTTTGACGATATAGTCGTCTGCGCCGGCCTCCAGCCCCGCCACCTTGTCGCTTTCCGTGCCGCGCGCGGTGAGCATGATGACGGGTAGCCCCTGGGTTTTCTCATCGCGCCGCAGTTGCTCAAGCCACTGCAGGCCCGAGAGGTCCGGCAGCATCCAGTCAAGCAGGATAAGGTCGGCGTGATCCGCGGCAAGCAAAGACTGTGCTTCCTTTACGGTTCCCGCACGAAAAACCTGAAAGCCTGCGGTTTCACAAGCAAATCCGATGAGTTCCCGAATGGCGGGCTCATCTTCCACAACCAAAACGCGTTCCGGCATAGCTCAAACTTCAAATTTAAGTTAAGCGCATCGTGCGCACCGAATATGACAGAAAAATGACAAAGACCCAGCCAATAAAAAAGCCTGCCCGGAAACTGCCTTAAATGCGCATCCCGGTACAGGCTCCTTTGGCGTTAATCCGCTCAGAAACGTCAGACGTACTTCACGGAAATAATCGCGTAGTGAATGAGACCCTTGGGGGCCGGGCACGTCACCTCATCGCCCTCGAACTTGCCGATAAGGCTGCGCGCGAGGGGACTTGAGATCGAAATGCGGTTTTCCTTGATGTCAGCCTCATCGTCTCCCACGATCTGGTAGGACTTCGTGTTGCCGGAATCCTCGTCTTCCAGCTCCACGGTCGCACCAAAGACGATGCGCTCCCCGGCCTGCAGCGTCTTCGGATCGATGATCTGCAGCATCGGGATCTTCCCTTCGAGTTCGGCAATACGCCCTTCGATGTGGCCCTGCATTTCCTTGGCCGCATCGTATTCGGCGTTTTCAGACAAGTCGCCCTTTTCGCGTGCTTCGGCAATTGCCTGCACGACGGCGGGGCGCTTGACGCGCTTTAACTCATCGAGCTCGCGGCGAAGCTTCTCGGCCCCGGCCACGGTAATCGGAATACGTTTATCCATTGCTACTTACTTCCAATAAATTCCCAACAGCAAGCCCGCCATTTTACTCGGCCGCGGCATGCATCTCCTGCAGCGAATAGACCTGCGCATCCTCAAGGTGCTTGATGCCCTCAACGGCTGCGCGGCCCCCGGCGATCGTCGTAAAGTACGTGACGCGGTTTGCAAGCGCCGCCATGCGGATTGCGCGCGCGTCGCTGATCTCGCCGCGCGATTCGTTGCTCGTGGTGATCACAAGCTGAATCTCGTGGTTCTTGATCTTGTCCAAAACGTTCGGACGGCCGTCGCTCACCTTATTCACAACCTTGCAGTCGATGCCGGCTTTGGCAAGCGCAGCACCGGTGCCGCGGGTGGCAACGAGCTTGTAGCCTGCGTCCGCCAATTCCGCGGCCACGACAATCGCGCGCGGCTTATCTTCGTCACGCACGGAAATAAAGACCGTGGCGCCCGCCGGAGGCAGCATGTTGCCCGCCCCCAACTGGCTCTTAAAGAGCGCTTCGCCGAAGGTGCGGCCCACGCCCATCACTTCGCCCGTGGAGCGCATTTCCGGGCCGAGAACCGGGTCAACACCCAGGAACTTCGCAAAGGGGAAGACGGCTTCCTTCACGCAGACGTAGCTGGGTTTGACCTCAACCTTCACGCCCTGCTTTTCAAGGGAATCCCCCACCATGCAGCGCGCGGCGATCTTTGCAAGCGGCACGCCCGTGGCCTTCGAGACAAAGGGCACCGTGCGGCTGGCGCGGGGATTGACTTCCAAAACGTAAATCAAGGGATTTTCAGTGACGGCATTTTTCACCGCAAACTGCACGTTCATAAGGCCCACAACACCCAGAGCCTTTGCCATCACCACCGTCTGGCGGCGCACTTCCTGAAGGATGTCTTCACGAAGGCTGTACGGGGGCAGCGAGCAGGCCGAGTCACCGGAATGCACACCCGCGGCTTCCACGTGCTGCATGAGTCCGCCGATTTTCACTTCCTTGCCGTCACTTACCGCATCAACGTCCATTTCAACGGCGTCGTCCAAGAAGTGATCCAAAAGCACCGGGCTGTCTTCGCTCACCACAATGGCTTCGTGCATGTAGCGCATCAGTTCCTTACTGTTATGCACGATATCCATGGCGCGGCCGCCCAGAACGTAGCTCGGACGCACCACGATCGGGTAGCCGATTTCTTCGGCAAGTTTCAGAGCCGCTTCTTCGGTGTGCGCCGTGCGGTTGGGCGGCTGACGAAGGCCCAATTCATTGATGAGCTTCTGGAAGCGTTCACGGTCTTCGGCGCAGTCAATCGCATCCGTTGACGTACCGATGATGGGCACCCCCTCTTTTTCCAGAGCCCGGCAGATTTTCAAGGGCGTCTGCCCGCCGTACTGAACAATCACGCCCGCGGGTTTTTCGCTGTGGCAGATTTCCAGAACGTCTTCAAGCGTGACCGGTTCAAAGTAGAGGCGGTCGGAGGTGTCGTAGTCGGTCGAAACGGTCTCGGGGTTGCAGTTCACCATAATCGTTTCGTAACCGTCTTCGCGCATCGCAAGCGCCGCATGCACGCAGCAGTAGTCAAATTCGATACCCTGACCGATTCGGTTGGGGCCGCCGCCCAAAACGACGATCTTCTTTTTATCCGAGGGCTGCGATTCGTCTTCCGTCTGGTAGGTCGAATACATGTACGCGGTCTTCGTTTCAAATTCCGCGGCGCAGGTATCCACGCGCTTATAAACCGGGCGGATATTGAGGGCATGACGGCGGTTACGGACGTCGTCTTCATGGCACCCCGTGAGTTTGGCAAGGCGCTTGTCGGAAAAGCCCTTCTGCTTTAAAAAGAACAGATCTTCGCGGCTGATATCGGCAAGATTTACGCCTTCCACGCGCTTTTCGATGTCAATAAGCTCTCTCATCTGCGCGAGGAACCAGGGATCAATCGACGTCATCTCATGGATTTCGTCGTTGGTAAGCCCCAGACGCATGGCGTCAGCCACATAGAAAATGCGTTCCGGACCGGCTTCGCTGATTTCGTGAATGATTTCTTCGCGGTCCGTGGACAAGGGCGTCAAACCGTCCTTACCGGTTTCAAGACCGCGCAACGCCTTCTGGAGCGACTCCTGGAAGGACGAGCCGATCGCCATCACTTCACCCACGGACTTCATCTGCGTGGTGAGACGGTCATCGGCCTGCGGGAACTTCTCAAAGGCAAAACGCGGGACCTTGGTGACAACGTAGTCAATCGTCGGCTCAAAGGACGCGGGCGTAGCGCCCCCGGTGATGTCGTTTTTGAGTTCGTCAAGCGTGTAGCCCACCGCAAGTTTGGCAGCGACCTTGGCAATCGGGAACCCCGTTGCCTTGGAGGCCAGGGCCGAGGAGCGCGAGACACGCGGATTCATTTCGATGACAATCAGACGCCCGTTTTTGGGGTTCACGGCAAACTGCACGTTGCTGCCGCCCGTATCCACACCGATTTCACGCAGCACCGCAATCGACGCGTCACGCATGATCTGGTATTCGCGGTCCGTGAGGGTCTGCGCCGGAGCCACCGTAATCGAGTCACCCGTATGAATGCCCATGGGGTCGAAGTTTTCGATGGAGCAGACGATGATGCAGTTATCCGCCTTATCGCGCACGACTTCCATCTCGTACTCTTTCCACCCGAGAAGCGACTCTTCAATGAGAAGTTCGTGCGTCGGGGAAAGCGCGAGACCACGCTCGCAGATTTCCACGAATTCCTGCATGTTGTAGGCAATGCCGCCGCCGGAGCCGCCGAGCGTAAAGGACGGGCGGATCACCGCGGGAAAGCCCACGCGCTGCTGAACAGCCAGCGCCTCCGACATGTTGTAGGCAATCCCCGAGCGCGCGGACTCAAGCCCGATGCGGGTCATCGCTTCCTTAAAGCGCTGACGGTCTTCGGCCTTATCGATCGCTTCGGGCGAAGCGCCGATGAGTTCCACATCGTACTTTTTAAGAATGCCCTTTTCGTCCAATTCCATCGCGAGGTTTAAGGCCGTCTGCCCGCCCATCGTGGGGAGAATGGCGTCCGGTTTTTCGCGCGCGATGATGCGCTCCACCACCTTCACGTTTAAGGGTTCGATATAAGTGGCGTCCGCCGTATCCGGGTCGGTCATGATGGTGGCGGGGTTGGAGTTCACCAGAATCACGCGGTAACCCTCTTCCCGGAGCGCCTTACACGCCTGTGCGCCGGAATAGTCAAATTCGCAGGCTTGGCCGATCACAATCGGACCGGCCCCGAGAATCATGATGGATTTAATGTCGGTACGTTTAGGCATGTTCACTACCCGTCTGATAATTTTTGGGATCAAGCTCACGCTCAACGAGCTCAATCAGAATATGAATAACTTTAATGTGCAGTTCCTGCACGCGGTCGGCCCAGGCGCCGCCCGGGGTGACGACCGCGATGTCGGCCAGTTTCGTGATTTCTGAGCCGGCTTTCCCTGTAAGGGCAATCACCTTGACACCCTTTTCGCGCGCCGTACGCGCGGCCTTGACGACGTTTTTGCTCGTGCCTGAGGTCGTGATCGCCAAAAGCACATCGCCGGGCTTGCCGAAAGCCTCAACCCAGCGGGAAAAGACGTCTTCGTAGCCGAAGTCGTTTGCGACACAGGCAAGGTGCGAGGCGTCTGCGATCGCCTGCGCGCGGTAGGGACGGCGGTTTTGGCGGTAGCGCCCCGTCATCTCCTCGGCAAAGTGCATGGCGTCGCAGAGACTTCCGCCGTTGCCGCAGCTCATCACCGTGCCGCCCGCCTTCTGGCTTTGAGCAATCAGGTGTCCGGCCGCAGCCACTGCCTCCAGCATCGCTTTGTCGGCGATCAGGGCGTCAAGGGCCTGTCTGGCTTCAGTCAAGTCCGCAAGGACTACGTCAGCGCCCGTCATCAGCGGCGGCTCCGCATGAGTTCGGCAAAGCGGTCAAACAAGGGGGCAATATCGTGCGGACCGGGGCTTGCTTCAGGGTGACCCTGAAAGCTGATTGCCGGGGCGTCGACAAACCGCAACCCCTGCAGCGACCCGTCAAAAAGGCTCTTGTGGCTTGCCTCAACCCCTTCCGGAAGCGTCGCCGCATCCACCGCAAACCCGTGGTTCTGGCTCGTGATGTAGACGCGCTTAGTCTTGAGATCCACCACCGGGTGGTTGCCGCCGTGGTGGCCGAATTTCATCTTGAGGGTCTTACCGCCGCAGGCAAGGCCCATGATCTGATGCCCGAGGCAGATACCGAAGAGGGGGATCTTCTTTTCAAGGCACACGCGCGCCGTTTCGATGGCGTAGGTGCAGGGCTCGGGGTCACCGGGCCCGTTGGAGAGGAAGACGCCGTCCGGATTCATCGCGAGAACCTCAGACACGGGCGTGGTCGCGGGCACCACGGTCACTTCCATGCCGCGCTCGGCCATCTCGCGCAAAATGTTGCGCTTGATGCCGAAGTCGTAGGCAACAACCTTGTACTTAAAGGTTTCGGGCTTATTAAAGCCGGGCTCGCCGTCAGCAGCCTTAAGGCCCCAGAGGCCTTCCTTCCATTCGTACGTCGTCTTCGTGGAGACTTCTGCCGCGAGATCGCGCCCCACCATCGAGCCCCAGGAGGCAGCCGCCTTTTTGGCCGCTTCAATGTCGGCGTCGGTTAAAGCTCCTTCCTTTGCGGCCACAAGGCAGCCCGCCTGTGCGCCGAACGTTCTCAGGCGCCGCACCAGAGCGCGGGTGTCGATGTCGCTTACCGCAACCGTCCCGGCCTTTTTGAGGTAGGAAGACAAGTCGTCGGTCGCACGAAAGTTACTCACAACGGGGGAAGCGCAGCGCACGATAAGGCCCGCGGCGGCCACACGGGCGCTTTCTTCGTCAGAGGGGTTCACGCCCACGTTACCGATATGCGGATAGGTAAGCGTCACAATCTGGCCGGTGTAGCTCGGATCCGTGAGTATTTCCTGATACCCCGTCATCGAGGTGTTAAACACCACTTCGGCCGTCACGGTGCCCGCGGCACCCAGGCTGCGGCCGCGAAATACCGTACCGTCGGCAAGCACCAGCGCTGCCTGAGGGCGTGTATCGGTTTGAATGGATCTCAAGATAGTCTCCCGCACGAAAAAATCTTAACTGTCAGTCGTCAGCGGCGCCCGGTAAAATGGTCACTTCCCCGAGCGTCGGTAAAATCGACAAATTATAGCTTTCAGCCGCGCTTTCCACTCTTCGGGATAAGCCGAATTTTCTAGGCCGATTTAAGTAGCTCACAGCCGCTATCCCGCAACAGTTCTGCAGCTTTTTCCCGATACCGTCTCTGCAGGATTTCGGTAGGATAAAGCGAAAACAGGGAGAGGCCCTGCCCGGCAGGGTCCGATACATCTTTTACAAAAGATAAAAATGACAGACACCAAGAGCGAGCTCTCGCAGCTAAAGACCTGGACCACGGTTGTGGCCGATACCGGCGACATTGATGAAATTGCGCGCGTGCGGCCCACGGAAGCCACCACCAACCCCTCGCTCATTCTCAAAGCCGCCATGACGCCGCGGGGCGAAGCGGTTTTGCGCGAAGCCCGCCGGGCCCCGGAATCGGCCTCTGACCGCATTGACCGGGTTTTGACCGCCTTCGGCGCTGAAATCCTGCGGCACATTCCGGGGCGCGTAAGTACCGAAGTCGACGCCCGCCTCTCCTTTAATCCGCGCGCCACGGTGGAAAAAGCCCGCCGCATCATTGCGCTTTATGAAGCGCTCGGCATTTCACGCGAACGGATTCTCATCAAGATTGCCTGCACGTGGGAAGGCACACAGGCTGCGCGCGTGCTGGAGCTTGAAGGCATTCACTGCAACATGACGCTTATCTTTGACCTGCCGCAGGCCATAGCCGCCTCGCAGGCCAGGGCAACGCTCATCAGCCCGTTTGTGGGCCGCATCTACGACTGGTACAAAGCCAAGGAAGGCGCCCTCTGGGACGAAACCGCGATGGCGGGCGTGAACGACCCGGGCGTACAGTCCGTCACACGGATCTGGAAGGCACTTAAAGCAAGCGGCAGCAAAACCCAAGTGATGGGAGCGAGTTTCCGCAACAAAGGGGAAATCACGGCGCTTGCCGGCTGCGACCTTCTCACGATTGCGCCGAAATTTATCGACGAACTCAACACAACCTTTGCCCCTCTGCCCCGCGTTTTGGACGCTGAGAAACTCAAGTCCGTTGAGTCCCTCACGATCTCAGAATGCGACTTTCGGTATGCGTTAAACGCTTCGCCCCTGGCTAACGGCAAACTTGCCCAGGGGATCCGCAGCTTTGCCGCGGACACCGAAAAACTCGAAGGCCTGCTGCATTAAGGAAACAGGGCGATGACAACGGCGGCATGGCGGGTTCTCATTGTCGAACCGGACGAAATCCGGATGCGGCACTACATGCTTGAGCTCATGCAGGACTCGGCGTTTCATCTGGCGGCAACGGCCCCCAACAAACGTCGTGCGATGCCCCTGATTGACCGCACGCCCGTGGATCTAGCGGTCGTAAACGCCCGGCTTCCGGACGGGTGCGGCGCGGAAATCACGCGCGCGGTACTTAAAAAAAATCCGGATGCCCATATCCTCATTGCCACGGACGTGAGCGAAGAAAACACCGTCATGCAAAGCGTGGAGGCCGGAGCCGACGGCTACATTCTCGTCACGGACGATGCGCCGCGTATTGCTGACAGCCTTAAGGTGATGGCTGCGGGCGGGTCGCCTGTGAGCCCCCTCATCGCCCGTTCGGTTTTGCGCGCCCTGCACTCAAGAAACACCGCGGCGCCTGCGCCCGCAAGCGACATCCTCTCGCGCCGGGAGCTTGACATCATGGGGCTCCTCGCTAAGGGCCTCACGTTGACGGCAATTGCTGAGATTCTTTCGATCAGCGAACACACCGTCACCACGCACGTCAAGAAGATCTACAAAAAGCTTAACGTCCACTCGCGCGGCGAAGCCGTTTACGAAGCGCGGCAGCTGCACCTGATTCAATAAACAAAAAAGCGTTTTAGGACGGCCGCGCAGTCAAGGGCACCCGCCGCGGCTATCATTGCGTCCATGGTTCTGTGCTTCAGATGGTTTTTCTGCCGTACAGCCTCCTTAATCAACTTTCTGTTTTTCACCATGGCCACCACTACCGCCACCAAAGAAGCCGTCCGTGCGGCGCTTGCTCCCATTGCCGCCGATATGGCTGAAGTCGAACGCGTCATCGCCGAAGAGATGTCAAGTTCCGTTGCCCGCGTGCAGGAAATCGGGCGCTACATCACGCAGGCGGGCGGCAAACGCATGCGCCCGGCGCTTCTCATCCTGATGGCGCGCGCCATGGGAGAAAAGACAAAGGCGGCACCCTTTCTCGGTGCTGTGATTGAGATTCTTCACACCGCAACGCTCATGCACGACGATGTGGTCGATGAAGGCATGATGCGCCGGGGACGGGAAACCGCCAACGCCCGCTGGGGTAACGGCCCTGCGGTGCTCGTCGGGGACTTCCTCTACACGCGCTCATTTCAGATGATGGTGAGAGCCGGAAACCTTCGGGTGATGCAGGCGCTGGCCGATGCCGCCAACCGCTTAAGCGAGGGCGAAGTCCTGCAGATGGCCAATGCCCACGATCCGGATGTCGATGAAAAGCGCTACTTTGCCGTGATCGAACGCAAGACCGCGTGCCTTTTTGAAGCCGCGGCACACATGGCAGCAGCTTTAGCTGACGCCCCCAAGGCCTACGAAGACGCCTGTGCACAGTATGCCCTCTGCCTTGGTAACGCTTTCCAGATCGCTGACGACATCCTTGACTACAAGGGCGTGGCCGCCGACATCGGCAAAAACCTCGGAGCTGACCTTCGCGAAGGCAAGGTGACGCTTCCCGTGATCTACGCACTGCAGGCGACTTCTGACGCGGACAAGGAAATGATCCGCGCAGCCATCCGCGCCGGAGACGGTGACTTTGAGGCAATCAGCCGCATCGTTGTGGAAACCGGAGCCATCGAAAAGTGCCACGCACGGGCGCTTGAAGAGGCAAAAAAAGGCGTGGAAGCATTAAATTCTCTTCCGGCTGGACAATTCCGTGAATCTCTGATAAAGTTTCTGTCCTTCGCAGCGGAGAGGGACCGATAAAAAGTCCTGATGCCGTACGAAGTTTCGGGGTGTAGCTCAGCCTGGTAGAGTACTACGTTCGGGACGTAGGAGTCGGAGGTTCGAATCCTCTCACCCCGACCAGAATTTCGACAGGGAGATAACTTTTTAGTTGTCTCCCTGTTTTTATTTCCTGCCATGCCTGTCTTCCATCGAGAAAAAGCCATTGAGCTTGCAGCCCGTCTCCTTTGGCTCGCCGGTACGAGTGTTTCGGCCTTCAGACTCTTGCTGCTCCTTTACCTCGCTGAAAGAGCCTTTTTACTTCGGTATGCCGAGCGATTTACCGGCAGCTCCGCAGAAGCCCTGCCCGACGGACCAATGCTTACCGACGTTGCGGCTCTTTTCTCCGGCGAAGCATCACCGGCCGCGGACGGCTTTGCCCGAGGCCCCCACGGGCTGAGACTTGCGACAACCTGCAAACCAAGTTTTGATCACCTTTCCGCCGCGGACATTGAGACGGCTGACAGCATCTGGGCACAATTCGGGAAACTCTCTTGTTAGAGGACGCGATCAGCGTTTACATTTCGGTCGCATAAAAGTAGTCATTTGCTAGAAGTACCCCCACGGTGATTTGGACACAGGTTTTTTGTACATATAAGCAGTAGGGATATTCAGGTTTTATCGTCCGGGCAGTACCGGCACGACGGCCTGTACCACCCGGTGTTTTACGTGGGGCTACAGCCCCAGGCTGTCAGCCATTCGCAGTTGTTCCTCCATATCCAGTCTTTCCTCTTCCAGATTTTCCCTTTCCCGCCAGTAACGCTGCCAAAGCCATCGGTAGCGGCATCGCTCTCCGTAGGCCTGCGCTGCAAGCAGTCGGATGAGTCTCCTGGCATCCTTGAGTCGTTTTACCGGCAACCTTGCCAAAGCGGCATAACAACCGTCAGCCAACAGGAAAGGGACTTCCTTTCCCCAGCCGTACGGAAAGCGTTTAACCGATACCGGTTCACGGAGACTTTTGCGGAATTCCACAGTTTTATCGAAGAGCAAATTTTCAAGGTCTGTTTCCGTTTCAAAGCGCTCACGCTCAATGTCCATCGTCAGCGCCTCCTTCAGTCTCAGACTGAATTCCGTCCAGCTCTTCAAGCCCTGCCGCGGTCTGTCCGGATTCATCCGGATTCAGCACTTTCGTCTCAGAGTCTTTTTCCGCTTGCGTCAGAAAGCTCTCAAGGCGGTAACTCCGTCCCTTGAAGCAGATGTGATGGCATCTTGCAATAAACCGGTCAATACCGGCTCTGATGCAGACTTCATCTCCTCCGAGAGGCTCTGCCCATTCTTTCATGGGACGGTTGGATGTAATGATCGTGCTCTTACCCATTCGCCCGTTCATCAGAGCATAGAAATTGGCAGCATCTTCAGGATGGCCGCCGCGCTGTGCATAGCTGAGATCATCGATAATCAGGAGGTCGACTCTCTTCAGAATATTCAGCCATCGGGTATAGCTGCCCTGAGAATCAGCTGTGCGCAACTCCTCAAATAGCTTGCTTGCCTCTTTAAAAAGAACGCTGTAGCCTCCCAAGGCGATGGCCCGTTTTCCCAAAGCAACGGACACGTGTGTCTTTCCTAAACCGGAGGGACCATAAAACAAAATATTCTCTCCGCGCGCAATCCAATGGCAGTTAGACAGCTCGGTCAAAACTTTCTTCTGCCTGGTTTGTACTCGTGAGAAATTGAAGTTTTCCCAGGTCATTGCGGGGCAAAGCCGGGCCATCTTCATCAGCATCTCGATTTTCTGAGAGTCGCGGCATTTAGCAATGACAGCAAGGATCCGTTCGACGGCTTGCCTCGGCGAAACATTGTTCTGCTCGCACTGCAGCAAAGCCGCATCAATGGAGTCCTTATAGCCGTTGAGTCCGAGGCGCTCCAGATAAATATTGATTGCGGGTTGCGTGTAGTCAGCCGTGCATAACGGCGTAATTTTTCGTTTCATAGTTACTCCTGATAAAGAACATCCAGATCCGCCATGGCACTGCTCATGTGCCGTGCACGGGGTTGCGCTTGCTGTGTCTGAGCTACCGGGTTAGGCCCTTGATCCCTGGTGCAGTTCTGCAGGTTTCCAACGGGCACGGAGTCCTGCACAAGAAGTCTTCCATCTCCGGACGTGACAATGAATTCACCGTTAAGCCGCATCGCTACGCAGACACGGGTATTTGCCTGTTGCCTGCCAAGTTGGACTTTCGTACCGTAGACGTGAATGACCGAGCTCGAGGACACTTCAGTTGTCCAGGTCGTTACGTCGAAATTCACCCCGAGATCACCGGCAAATGTCAGGTGCTCCCGCTCCTGTGCATACAGCTCTTCAACGGTGCAGAGATTGCCGTCCACCTGATAGCAACGCTTATCGGCGACGTTCTTGATCCAGCGATCCAATGCAGCCTGCAGCTCAGAGGCATTACGGATATTGCTTCCTATGGATACGTCAATCAGACCGTTTTCCTGCAGATAGCGGCCGAAACGCTCAATTCTTCCCTTGGTTTGTGGCCGGGACGGCCGTGCAGCCTTTGGGCGAATGCCCAAAGGCCTGCAGAGCCAGTCAAAGGCGGGGTTGTACTGAATGCGCTTGTGCTGCCAGTCATTCCTGATGACAAGACCTTTATCGTTATCGCAGAGAATCGTCCTGGGAATACCCAAAACAGCCAGACACTTAGCTATGCCCAGCAGCCACGATGCCTGCGTCATGTCGGGGCACACCCATACAAACGATTTACGTGACCAGGCGTAGCAAGCCTCAAAGATGTAGACCGTGGAAGGCGCATCGGTACTGCCGCTGCCGCCGTAGCGGAATTTGGCCTGCACAAAGTCGATTTGCAGCTACTCGCCTTTCTCGCAATGAAAGGGTTGCACCGGCAACATGGCAGACTTGGCAAAAAGTCCTGGAAACCTGGCTTTTCCATAGCGCTCTACGGATCGCCGGGATACTGTCGTATCAGCCGGCAAACCATAGCCGACAGGATCCGCATTGATGCGCTGTGTTACCACAGCGCAGTTAGACGGACTGGCTTTGAACAACGCCTCAATCTTGGCCTGATTGCCGGCATCAAGCTTGAATGGTTTGGGCCTCTGCAGCATCTCAGGCCGCAGACCACGCAGTGGGTCTTTTAAATAGGCATAGACCGTTTGACGGGAACAACCGACGAGGCCGGCTATTTCGGCCTTGGGCAGTCCCTCTTTGTGGAGGCGCTTTATTTTGCACGCCATTGCATCATTAATCATTGATTTAACATGAAAAGTAAAGTTAATGCACATCGGAAGTAATGTGCATTTGACCGCGCCTTTGATTACTGCGCGCGATCGGCTTGACAGGCTAAGTTAAATCAATCTTGATTTTGTAATAGATGCAGGTTAAAAATTTTGAGGAGGAATAAAGAGAAGAGAGCTTTATGAGGCTACAGAGGGATAGCTATGCGCCAAAATCGTGTGCATTTGATGCCGCCAATGTCCAATTTTTACGCGCGCATTTGTGTAAAAGCCACCCCGTCCTCCAACACTCTGAAGCAGAACTCAAAGTTCTGCTTCAGAACGGGCTTTGCCCGGAGTGGCAATCAGGCGTGACTGCGACGATCACAGATACACAGATCCTGGTTGCCGGAGGAAAAACACCGCGGGAGATTGCGGCCTTCCTTGAAAATCTCAAGAAAGCGGATGACCTGGCAACGGTTCATCAAAAGCTGATATAGCTTGCGGTCGAACCTGTTCGCAGTCAATTCTCCAAGCCATACACCTCCACAACTCGTGGAGGAACCTACAGAAATTTATCCGTTACAGTGCGTACTTTACCGAAAGGTCGTAGAGCTTTTGTACGTCTTCAGGCATCGCTTTGTACCCCGCAAGCTCAAAGGGCTGCTTTTTCAGGTAGTCAAGCGCAAAAACCTGCAGGCGGTCAAGATCGATAATGTCACCTGATCCGTTCACAACGCCCGCGTCCTGCAGTTCCGGGATATAAGAGCGGATGAGAAGCGGCGAAGTCTTCACCGCAATTGCCCCCAGGGGCACAATGGTCATGGCCGTAATGCCGCCCTTTTCAAGTGCCATCGGTTTAAGCACCGTCTCGTAGAACTCGCCGATGACAAGAGGCATCTTGGATACAAGCATTTTCATTGCAGAAGCTCAATTTTCAGGCACGTCTTAAATTTGACCAAGAGAAAGCCGATGTTTTGCAATGTCCTTCTGTCACCTACCCGCGAGTGAACAAACTTCTGTTTTTGCATCAATCTCAGATCAACAGTTTCTGCAGGCCGTTGACAGTGGCAAAGAGCGATTCGGCAAAGGTGACGTTCTCGTAGTCGAACTCGAAACGATACAGGTTCTGAAGGACCGCAAAATTCAGACGCTGTGGGATATCAGAAAAGTGGTCGAACACAAGACCTCAGTTGAGTAGCTTTCACTGTTCTGACAATTTGTCTTGTTTATGCACCAACAGAACGGCTCACATCCCGATGCTTTGGCAGGACAGTCAGAAAAAAATATGACTTAACTACAAGGAAAGGAAACAAGAGAACTTGCGGATGGTGCCCGAGAAGAGACTCGAACTCTTACGCTTATTAGGCGGAGGATTTTGAGTCCTCTGCGTCTACCATTCCGCCACTCGGGCACTTTGTCGGCCGGCGAAGAAACCGCCGGGAAACGACAGGTCGTGAATTATCCCGATTTTCGCGGGCAATTGCAACAGGTTGGGAAAAAACGGCACTTCAAAAGTCATCCGATTATCCATACCCCAATTGATATAAAATCGATCATACATGTTTTAAATCATCAGCAGGCATCTTGTTTTACCGTTTATTTTCAATAAGTTAATCGATCAGATCGATGCGATCGATTGACAAACACTCAATTGCATAACTCTCGTCCTGCCGAAATTTGACACACTCACAACCGCTGTCCGGAAAACCTGGGACAAAGCGCCGGTCACTGAAACGCTGGTCGCCTTTGCCAACACCGCCGGAGGCGATCTCTACATCGGAGTGGATAATGACGGCCGTCCGGTCGGCGTGGACTGCCCTGAGCGAATCATCAGAAACATCGCCACCGCTGCCCGCCGCATCTGCCCCTCTATGATCGGGTGTATCTCCGCAGAGGTGCTGAGAGAAAACGAAATCGCTGTAGTGCATGTACATGTCACGGCGGGAAATCTGCGTCCTTACTCAATGATCCCCGATCGACCTGAGGGCGTCTACGTCCGCACGGAATCAGCCAGCGTCCCCGCATCCTTGGCCGATATCGCCCGGATCGTAAGAGACACACCTATCACTCCGTTTGAAGCGCAACCGTCCGCCGTCCAGACACTGAGCTTTAATGCCATGAACGCTTTCTGTGCGCAAGCCGGCGTCATCATTCCCCCGAAAAGAGAGCTGCGGTACGGACTTTGGAGCGGGACTCTCGGCTGCTGGACCAATCTAGCCCTACTTTGCTCCGATCAGAGCTCAACAGAGCTCATCCTTACGGAGTTCGCTGACGATGCGATGCACACGGTAGTCAGGACTTTAAAAATCAAAGGTTCGATTTTTAAGGCTCTTCGCGCATAGTTGTGGGTAAAAAAATCAAGCAACTCACCGGAAGGTTGTTGTTTAGCGGGCTTTCCGGAGACAGCATGGTTTGGCAAAGGGATCACCAAATTTGAGCAGCACAAAAGCACCATTGCCTCGAGATTTTCAACATTACGAAACCCTTCCCGGGCTCGATCAAGACTTGGTATTGGCCGGCATGATGACAAGACGAAACGAGCATCTGGAAGCGCTCAGTAACGGCGGGTGACGGCAGCGGTTTTCGGCTGATTCGTTCTGCTTTTCCAGGCATGCTCGCAGATGACCTTCTGGAGATCGCTCCCAGGCGCTTTACGATCAAACTGCTGATGAGCCGCTCTGCTGCGGCGCTCCCGGACAATGCCGATGCCGGTACAGTACTTGAAGTACTTCAAAAGAAAGGTACAGCCCGTCGTCGGGAAATCGCGGATAAGCAGAAGCTGGGAAAAACCGCCACCCGGTCCCGTATCCGGGAGCTGGTCACCCATGGACTTATCGAGCAGGTCGGCAAGGGCCCCGCTTCCCGTCACAGGATCAAAACGCACCTGACTTAATAAAGAGCCTGCAGGCTGATGCCGGCGGTCAACACACTGCCGGCAGCCCAAGCACTTAAGCCGACCGGAAGATGAAATAGACCGCCCCCACCATGCAAAGCGCCGCCCAGACGTAATCCATCCGGAAAGGCTCCTTCATCACGAAAAGCGCAAAGGGGATAAAGACCGTGAGCGTGATCACCTCCTGCATGATCTTGAGCTGCGCCAAAGAGAGCTCCGAAAACCCGATGCGGTTTGCGGGCACCTGCAGAAGGTACTCAAACAGCGCAATGCTCCAGCTCACCACGGCTGCCACATACCAGGCGCTTCCCGAGAGGTACTTTAAGTGGCCGTACCAGGCAAAGGTCATGAAGCAGTTGGAAAGCACCAAAAGGCCCGCTGCCTGTACTGCTACAGGCAGCTGCGTAAAAAAATTCAGCATCGAAACGTATCTCAGAAAAAAGCCCGCCGGAAATCAGCGGGCCGCTCATTATGCAAGTTTTTCGATTCCCTGGTCAGCTACGGACGCAAGAAAGTCCTTCGCCTTCCCCACGCCGGGGATCTCAATCTCAGGGGCAATTTCACAAAGCGGAAAAAGCACAAACGCCCGCCCGTGCATTCTCGGGTGCGGCACGGTAAGGCGAGACGTGTGAATCACCGTATCCCCGTACAGAAGAACATCGAGGTCAAGCGTTCTCGGGGCATTGTGCACACCCGCGGGCCGCACACGCCCGTGCCGGTTTTCAATCGTCTGCAAAGCGCTCAAAAGCGCGTCAGCTGAAAGCGTCGTCTCCACTTTGCAGACCGCGTTGGTGTAGTCCGGGCCGCTTGAGTCAACGGGCGCCGTGCGGTAAAAGGACGAGGTCTTTACCACGCGGATACCGGGCACGGCATTGATGTCCGCAAGCGCCGCACGCAGTGTCGCGGGCGCCTCACCGAGATTAGCGCCCAAAGCCACATAAGCCGTTGTCATTTATGCCTCAGCCTCAACCGGTTTTTTGCGGCGCACAACACGCTTTTTGGGTGCGGCTTCACCGGTTTTTTCCGCATCGTCCGCAGTCTTCGTGCGGCGTTTGCGCACGGTCTTTGCGGGGGCCTCTTCGGCAGCTGTTGCTTCAGGCTGAGCTTCAGGCGTCTCCGCCTTTTTCACCGTACGGCGACGCTTGGGCTTTTCTTCGGCAACAGTGTCCGAAGTTTCCGGTTCGGCCTTTTTACGGCGGCGCACCGTCTTTTTCACAGCGGCTTCCGGTGCCGCTTCCTCAGAAGCCGGCGCCGCACCTGCCGCTTCGCCTTCGGTCTTTACGGTTTTACGGCGCACAGCGCGCTTTTTTACAGGTGCTTCCGGAGCAGGTTCTGCCGGCGTTCCGGCGGGCTTTTCTGCCACAGTGTCCGCCGCCTCAACAGCCTTCTTTCGGCGCACCACACGCTTTTTCGGCGCAGCCGGTTTTTCTGCCGGCGCTTCAGGCGCCGCAGCTTCCGGTGCGGCGGCAGGGGTTTCAGCAACCGGCGCTTTTTCGGAAAGTTCGAGTCCCTTCTCGGGCACCGCCGCTTTCACATCCGCCGCCTTCTTCATACGGCGCCGGCGCGCGGGCTTTACTTCATCTGTCTCGGCCGCATCCCGCCGCGTTTCCACCTGCACAAGCGTTTCGCCCTCAGAAGTTAATACCGTGCGTTCATGCGGCAGCATCGCGTGCGCTTCATGCGTAATCTTTTCGGGTTCGGGCTTTTTGGCAATGAGAAGCGGCTCTTCCGTCTTTGCCGCAGGAGACGTCACTGCCGGCACTTCAGACGTCTTCGGCGCTTCTTCAAAGCGCTCTGAGCCGCGGCAGCGCCGGCCGTTTTTCTTGCGGCGGCTGCCTTCGCGTGCGGCCTCCGCGGTCTGGCGCGCCTGCTGCTCCACGGCTCTTACCATCCGCACCTGCTCATCGGGCGTCGTGTAGGCAAAGGTGTCCCACCACTGCACGAGGTCCGCGGGCACGTGCCCCAAAAGCGATCTGAGCAGCAAAAAGTCGTACGCAGCCCGGTATTTGAGGTGCTTAACAAGCGTAAAGGGGTTCTTGCCGGTGCGGCGTTCAAAGCGAAGCTGCATCATCCAGATGAGCTTCATGTCTTCCACGAAGCGGTTGTGAATCGCAAGGCGGCTGCACTGCGTCGCAATCACGTCGTTACTGGCGGCAAAAAGGGCTTCGGCGCGCTTCATGCCTTGCTTCACTTCGTAGGCTTCCCAGCGCTTCACAACCTGGGGCCACAAAAGTGTGCAGAACATAAAGGCCGGGGAAATCTTTTTGCCGGAAGCGATGCGCTCATCCGTGCGCTTTAACGCGAGCATCAGAAACTTTTCGCCGTCGGGCTCAGAGAGGATCACGTCAAGCATCGGCAGCAGCGACCGGTGCAGGCCCTCTTTTCGCAAACCGATCAGACACTCTTCGGCGTGCCCGCTCGTAAAAAGCTTCATCATCTCGTCAAAAAGGCGTGCGGCCGGGACGTTTGCCAAAAGCCCCGCCATCTTCGGAATCGCCTTTTCGGTCGCGGCTTCCATCGTAAAGCCCAACTTTGCGGCAATACGCACCGCACGCATCATGCGCACGGGGTCTTCACGGTAGCGCTCTTCGGGGTCCCCGATCATTCTGAGGCGCTTTCGCTGCAGATCTTCCCAGCCGTGGTGGTAGTCAAACACGTCGCCCTTCATGGGATCGTAGTAAAGGGCGTTTACCGTAAAGTCGCGGCGCGCAGCGTCTTCCCACATTTCGCCGAAAACGTTGTCACTTACCACCCGCCCCTGAGCATCTTTTCGGACGCCGTCGGCGTCCAGGGCTCTGAAAGTCGAGCACTCAATGATTTCCTGACCGAAAACAACGTGCACAAGGCGAAAGCGCTTACCGATGATGAAGGCGCGCCGCTGAATGCGCTTTACCTGCTGCGGTGTGGCGTCGGTTGCCACGTCAAAATCTTTGGGAGTTGCGCCCAACAGGAGGTCACGGACGGCTCCGCCCACGATATACGCCTTAAAACCCCGGTTTTGCAGGAGTTCACAAGTGCGCTTCGCGCTGAAGGGCACAAGTTTCGGGTCAATGCCGTGCTCGGAGGCGGGAATCACGCGCGGGGTCTTGCTGAGCGTTCTGTCCGGCCCGCTCAGAAAGTCGGTCACCATACGACGGATACGATCAAACATGACGGAAAACCTCCGGATATAACTGTGCGCCCATGGCGGGAATCATAGCCCGCGCGAGCATCTCCTCGGTATAAGTCGCGATTTTCTTCCAGCCGCGGCGGTCGGCTTCGGCCGCAAGTTCCGGCGACGCGTTCACCGCCACACACGTGCCGCCCGCGGCGTCCACAAAGTTAAAAAGCGGCATATCGACCATCGAGTCGGAATAAAAAACAACGTCGGCTGCGGTAAGTCCCCGGCATGTGTCGGTTGCGAGAAAATCCTTTACGTACGCAATCTTTGAGGGGCCGAAACTGTTTCTGCCGGCAAGCCGCCCCGTAAATTCACCCCGCTCATCCGTTTCCGCCCGGCACGCCAAAAGATGCTCGACGCCGAAAAGCCTGGCGGAAGGGGCGCTAGCAAAAGAGTACGTGGCCGTACAGACGGCGGTCACGTCGCCCGCGGCGCGGTGGCTTTCAACGAGGTCGAGGGAGGCCTGCGGCACGTTGGGCGCGAGCCAGTACTTCGTGAAGGCTTCCCGCACGCGCTCCAGATGCGCCCGGCGAAACCTGGCGAGCCACTGCATCTGGGTTGCCATAAATTCGTCGATATCAAGGCACCCGGCGTCGTAATCGGCGTCAAACTTACGAACGGCGGCAAGGACCGGTTCAAGCCTTAAGCCTGAGGCAGCCGTCATCCAGATCACCCAGGAGCCGCTTGTGTCCATCGGCATCAGGGTGTGGTCGAGGTCAAAAACAGCGAGTTTCATAGTTCTTATAAGGTTTCAAGAAGCTGCTGCATCAGAGGAATCGTGACGCGGCGCTTGCGCTGCAATGAATACACATCGGCGGCGTTTAAGAGCCGCATGAGCGTTTTCATGTCCCGCGGGCAGGTGGTCTCAATCCAGTGAAGCACTTCGGGACTGAGGTCAATGCCCCGCATCACGGCGCGGCGCTCAAATTCGGCCATTGCGTGCTCCGCGTTTAAGGGCCGGATTTCAAAGGTAAGGCCCCAGGCAAGGCGGCTGCGGATATCTTCGCGAACGGCAAGCATCAGAGGGGGCCTGTCGACTGAGGTCACCAGGCGCGAGGCCGGGTGCGCCCTTACCTCATTCATGAGGATAAAAAGCCGCTCCATGTCTTCGGCGTCAAACGCTTCGACGTTATCCGCGGTGTAAAGCCGGATGCGCTCATCAAACTCCGGAACGCGCCGCGACTGCTGCGGCGTTAAAGCGCGCAGCAAATGCGTGCGGCCGCTGCCGGCCCGGCCCCAGAGGCAGATAAACTGCGGCCCCGTGCCCGCACGGCAGGCAGCCAGCGCAGCCACCGCCTCACGGTTACCGTCGGCGTCGAAATTTTCCAGTGTCGGCGCTTCGGTCTCGGTCAGATTGAGGGCTAATTGCTCAAAGGGCATGCAAAACCGCGGTTTCAAAGAAAAAAGTCAAAAAGTGAGCCGCTCCCGCACAAAAAACGGGAACCCGGGGCGCCGCCTTCCGTTACAATAATCGTTTGCAGAGAATGCGGGCCGCGGCAAGTGTAGCGCGACTTCTTTCTATTCCCTATTTTTAGCGGTAATTTTTCCTATGACACAACTGTCTTACGCCGGCGCAGGCGTTTCCATTGAAGCCGGTGACGAACTCGTTGAACGCATTAAGCCCGCGGCAAAGCGAACCCTGATTCCCGGCGTCTTAAACGGCATCGGGGGGTTCGGCGCCCTCTTTGAAATCGGCCGCGAATACCGCAACCCGGTGCTCGTTTCCGGCACCGACGGCGTTGGCACCAAGCTGATGCTTGCCTTTAAGCTCGGCCACCACGACACCGTGGGTCAGGACCTTGTGGCAATGAGCGTGAACGATATCCTCGTTCAGGGCGCAAAGAGCCTCTTTTTCCTTGACTACTACGGCTGCGGGAAACTGAACGTCGACATCGCCGAACGTGTTGTCAAAGGCATCGCCAAGGGCTGTGAACTTGCGGGCTGCGCCTTAATCGGCGGCGAAACCGCGGAAATGCCCGGCATGTACCCCGAGGGCGAATATGACCTCGCCGGTTTTGCCGTGGGCGTTGTGGAAAAAGACGAAATCATTGACGGTAAGACGATTGCCGCGGGCGACGTGGTCTTGGGTCTTGCCTCTTCCGGCCCCCACTCCAACGGCTTTTCCTTAATCCGCAAGGTCGTGGAAGTCGCCGGAGCCGACTGGAACATGCCCTTTGACGGCGCAACGCTTGCGGACCGCGCGATGGAACCCACCCGCATTTACGTCAAACAGGTCTTAAACGTCCTGCAGAAGGTGAAAATCAAGGGGATGGCCCACATCACCGGGGGCGGCCTCGTGGAAAACATTCCGCGCGTTCTGCCTGAAACCGTGAAGTGCGAAATCGACGCGGGCAGCTGGAAGCGCCCCGCCATCTTTGACTGGCTGCAGGAAAAGGGCGGCATCACCGACCACGAAATGCACCGCGTCTTTAATAACGGCATCGGCATGGCCGTGGTGGTCGCAGCCGAAGACGCTGAAAAAGCCGCGGAAGCCTTCCGCGCCGAAGGCGAAACGGTTTACCGCATCGGCACCATCACGCCGCGCGCTGAAGGTGAAGACGGCTGCATCGTCCGCTAAGCGGTTTTAATGGCGGTGAACGGGAGCGCTCGTATCTGAGTTGCTCCCGTTTTTGTTGCCCGCCTACATGATCATCAGGGCCACCGACATCGAGGCAATCGAAACCGCGACACACACGGAACTTAAGTTTGCCGCCATCGCGAGGTCTAGCCCCAGGCTTGCCGTGTAGATAAGACTCATTGCGGGCATGGGCGCAAGACACGTTAAAACAAGCGCCTTTCGTACCTCGTCGTCTGCCGGAATGTAGTGGTAGGCAAACCAGGCCAAGGCAATGCAGGGGATAATGCGCAAAGCCACAATGCGCGCGACGATCAGAAACTTTTTCAGTGTCATCGAGAGGTCAATGCTCTCCCCGATCATGATCATGCACAAAAAGGCGTTCGCGGCCGCGCCGATCTTGGCAATCTCCACCACGCCCTGAGGAAGTTTCAGAGAAAACAGCGACAACACCACCATCACGGCAAAGGCAACCAGAGGGCCCGAGCGCACGAGTTTTGAGGCGATAAGTTTTACGGCCGCCCTGAAGGTTGTCTGCACGCGGCTGCCGGATATGAGCGCATACGTGCCGCCACCGCTCATAATGACGTTTCCGACGTCAAAAACGCACGTTGCGAGCACCCCATGCGACGGATAAAAGGCCGAAACGTAGGGGACGGCAAAGGGCCCCACCGAAAAGCCCCCGAGGTTCAAACGGATAAAGTCCCGCATATCCCGGTCTTTCGTTCTCAGTGTCAGGATCCAGGCGTAGGTGAGAAGCAGGATGTTTGCGGCAAAGCCAAAAAGCGCGATCAGAAGCATCGTGCCTTCGATGCGGATGCCGTTAAGGTTTGCGGCAATGACGCAAGGGAGCGTCACATAGATCACCAGGCCGCTCACCGCGTGGAAAGTCTCCGCCTTTAAAACACCCGTGCGCCGAAGAATGTAGCCCAGGACGATAAAGGCCACAAACGAGAGAATTTTGGCAAGGCTCTCCTGCATACAGACTCCGGTCGGCACGATAGGCACGAAAAAAGGGATCCGTATTCTTTCACAAGCCTTCGGCGGCGTAAATAAGGAGGTACCTCCGGCCGCATGTAAAAGTCTGTTCGCATTGTTGAAAAAAAAATGAGGCCTCTCAAGTCTCTCCCGTTATACTTGCGGCCATCATGAGAGAGGACGAAATCACAACGCTCACGTTAGCCGATGAAGCGGCCACGGCGCACCTCGCAACCACACTCTGCGCGGCGCTTCTGGCACACGCACCCGCACTGCGGGAAACCGGTTTTAACCTGCGACTTGAGGGAAACCTCGGCGCCGGAAAGACCACGTTTACCCGCGCGCTTTTGCGCGCTGCCGGTTTTGCCGGGCGAGTGAAAAGCCCCACGTTTGAGCTTGTGACCGATTACGACCTCACTGACGGCATCACGTTGCACCACTTTGATTTCTACCGGTTTGAAGACCCGCAGGAATTTGACGATGCGGGTTTCCGGGATCTTTTCGGTGCCGGCAACGTCTGCGTATCCGAATGGAGTGAAAAAGCAGAACCGTTACTGCCCGCGGCGGACCTTGTGATTGAACTCACGCCGGAGACGCCCCTTTCGCGCACCGCGAAAATGACGGCCACAACAGAGCTTGGCCACCGCGTTTTAAAGAAGGTGCAAGTAACGCCATGACCTCCCGCCGCACACTTTTAGCGTCCATGCTCACGCTCGCCTACGGCGTGCCCGTTGTGACGCTTGCCGCTGCCGCCAGGCTTTCCGCCGACTACGATCGGACATCCTCTTACGGCGTGCTCACGGTCTCGGCGCCGGGGGCCTCAAAAATCCGCACGCATGTGTTGGGCGGCCGCAACCCCGTGCGCTACCTCATCGATATTGAGGGCGTGAAACTCACCGAGGAACTCTCGCGCGATATCCGGCGCATTGCCTCGGACCGCTTTGTCTCGGACGTACGCTGCGGGCAATATAAGCCCGACACTGTGCGTATCGTCGTGGAGATGAAGAAGGGCGTGGGCGGTGCCGTCCTTACCGGCAGTTCCCTCTCGCGTTTCCGCGTGCGCTTTGCCGAAGGAAAGTCCGCTCAGATCACGCAGACAGAAAGCACACCCCGGCAGACAGCGAAGGCCGCCGAGCACAAACCCGTGAAACAAAACACCGCCCGCAAAAAGGAAACAATCTGCGTGGTGATTGATGCCGGGCACGGCGGTGCCGACCCCGGTGCCGTGGGCCGCAAAAAGACCTACGAAAAGCACGTGGTTCTGGAGATTGCCAAAAAGCTCGCTAACCAGATTAACCGCACGCGCGGAATGCGCGCCGTTCTTACCCGTACGACCGACGTCTTTATCCCCTTACATAAACGCGCGCAGCGCGCGGTCACCGAAAAAGCGCATCTTTTTGTGAGCGTGCACGCCGACGCCTGGACCTCGTCCTCTGCGCACGGGGCCTCGGTCTTTACGTTAAGTACGACGGGGGCTTCGTCCCTGCAGGCCCGGTGGCTGGCGCAGACACAAAATAAGGTGGACGAAATCGGGGGTGTTGACTTTTCCACCGTCCCGCAGCAGGCGCGCCAGGCCGCAGTTGACATGCTCGCCGAATCCAAACTCATTGCGGGGCTACAGATCGGGCACGCGGTGCTTGCTGAAATGGGTAAAGTCGAATCGCTGCACAAAGACAGCGTGGAATCCGCCGAGTTTGCGGTTTTGAAAGCCCAGGGCATTCCCTCGATTCTCATTGAAACCGGATTTCTGAGTAACCCGAGTGACGAGAGCCGCTTGAGAAGCTCCCAGCACCAGACGCGTGTGGCGCAGGCCGTCTGCCGCGGCGTGGTGCGTGCCGTGCGCGAGTACCCGGGGTACTTCACGCCAAAAGGCTGATGCCTTTCCAACCAAAGCCCGCCCGTGAGTTTCCCGGCGGGCTCGTCATGCAGAGAACAAACAATCCCGCTACGATTGTGCGTATCAAAAATTTGTTTGTTCGGTAAGTCCTATGCCGCTTCCCTCTGCCCCCAAAGTTGAAGGCGATATCCTCGCCCGCCGTGAATACGGTGCCCGTGTCAAACCCGAAGACCTCAAAAAGGCTGCCAAACCCGTGAAGGCGAAAGCCCCGGCGGCCGTTAAGGCCAGAACCGCAAAAGAGGGCTCTAAGCCCGCAACCAAGACGCCCGACGCAAAGGCTCTGAAACACGAGAAACCCGCAAAGAGCCCCAGACCCGCTGCGCCCGCCCTGAAGTTACCCGGAAAAGCCGCCAAAGAGGAGCTTTCGGTCCCCAAAGAGGCGGACGCGGGTGCCAGCCGCCTCAGAAAAGGGCGCGCTGCCAAAACCGCCGACAAACCGCGCGTTTTTGTGCTTGATACGAACGTCCTTTTGCACGACCCGATGTCGATTTTCCGGTTTGAGGAGCACGACGTGTTTCTCCCGATGACAACGCTTGAGGAACTCGACAACCACAAGACCGGTGTGAGCGACATTGCGCGTAACGCCCGACAGGTAAGCCGCAGCATCGATCAGCTGCTGGAAACCTCCGCGGGCGACATCACCGAGGGTGCGCCCCTAAATGCGCTCGGAAACCGCGAATGTAAGGGCCGGCTTTTCTTTGAGACGGAGGAACTGAGGGCCGAACTCCCCTCGGGGCTTCCCGCGGGAAAAGCCGACAACATGATCCTTGCGACCGTAAAGGCGCTGCAGGCAAAACTTCCCCACAAGTCCGTGGTGCTTGTGAGTAAAGACATCAACATGCGCATCAAAGCGACGGCCCTGGGGATGGCCGCCGAAGACTACTTTAACGATAAGACGATCGACGACACGGACATTCTCTACACGGGCCGCACGGTTTTGCCTGAGAACTTCTGGGACCTCACCGCCAAAAGCCTTGAGTCCTGGCAGGCGGACGGCCGCACGTGGTACCGGTTTGCGGCACTGCCCGGCCTCACGTTTTACGTGAACGAATTTGTGGCCTCAAAAGACGCCGAGTTTCTTGCGCAGGTGCAAAGCGTTGAAAACGGCATCGTGACGCTTGCAACGCTTAAGGACTACATGCAGCCGCAAAATGCAGTTTGGGGCATTCACGCGCGTAACCCCGAGCAGAGCATGGCCTTAAACCTTTTGATGAACCCCGAGATCGACTTTGTGACGTTACTCGGGCAGGCCGGAACCGGCAAGACCCTTCTCACGCTTGCGGCGGCTCTCACGCAGACACTGGATATGCGCAAATTCAGCGAAATCATCTTTACGCGTGCGACCGTCTCTGTGGGCGAAGACATCGGGTTTCTGCCCGGCACTGAAGAAGAAAAGATGCAGCCCTGGATGGGGGCTCTGGAAGACAACCTCGAGGTTTTAAATAAGAGCGAGCGCGGCACAAGCGACTGGAGCCGCAACGCCGCCAATGATCTCATCCGTAGCCGCATCCGCGTCAAATCCATGAGCTTTATGCGCGGCAGAACGTTTTTAAATAAGCTTGTCATCATCGACGAAGCCCAGAACCTCTCGCCCAAGCAGATGAAAACGCTCATTACGCGTGCGGGTCCGGGATCAAAAATTGTGTGCCTCGGGAACATCGCGCAGATCGACACGCCCTACCTCACCGAAGGCTCCTCGGGCCTTACCTACGTCGTTGACCGCTTCAGAGGCTGGAAGCACGCAGGCCACATGACGCTTGAAAGGGGCGAGCGAAGCCGCCTCGCGGACTTTGCCGCTGAGGCGCTCTAAACCGCGTCTTTCAAGCACTCACGGGCGGAATTTCCGCCCGTTTTTTTCGCGTCAAACAGCACTGCTGTCCAAAATAGACTCTACTACACTACTGTCCAAAACGGATTTGTGCATCAAAAAATAGTTTGTTGATTTAAAAGAGAAAACGCGAATTTTCGGTTTTAGGGGCCTACCCTACAACAACGCTCCCTCAGTTCAAACGGCACACCCCAAAAACAAAGGCCCGAAAGATCATAGCCTCCCGAGCCTCTGCGCTGTCCGGCAGTGCAGAACACACCGCCGGCACACCCCTAAAAATTCTCTATCAGAACCAAAGGGCAAAACAAATGATGCCGGTCATCATGAACGCCAGCGCAATCTTAAGTGCCGACCCCATCATCATGCCGATCCAGGTGGCAATGCCGACGTTGCCGGCCACCTTGAGGTTGCGCTGCGCAATGAATTCCCCGATAAAGGCGCCGATCAGGGGCATAAAAAGAATCCCGAAAATGCCCATAAATAGCCCGGCGATCGTGCCGATCAAAGCGCCCGCGGTACCGTACTTCGTGGCCCCGGCTTTCTGCGCGCCCATTGTCTGCGCGACCCAGTCAACGGCAAAGCCGATCACCGTGAGTACCCCCAGGACAACCAACGTCACCCAGCCGATTTCCTGATAGTCCCCGATCCAGGCGGCAAGCCACCCGCCCGCAAAAATCATGGGGTGCCCGGGCAGCGCCGGCACAATCGTTCCGGCAATCCCCACAAGAATCAGAACAATGACCGCACACCACAGTGCAACGTCCCCCCAGTTAACTGAACTCAGAGTCTCCCACATACATCTCTCCCAATCTTTACTGCGCCATCTCGGGCGGAACGTTTACGTCTTCGGCCAAGTTGTCAAAGCGCGTGAACATACCGTCAAAGCGCATGCGCACAATGCCCGTGGGGCCGTTACGCTGTTTGCCGATAATGATTTCCGCGACGTTCTTGTCGGGCGTTTCTTTGTTGTAGACCTCATCGCGGTAAATAAAGAGAATGACGTCGGCGTCCTGTTCGATAGCGCCGGATTCACGGAGGTCACTCATCACGGGGCGCTTGTCGGTACGCGCGTCCACGCCGCGGTTTAACTGCGAAAGCGCAATGACGGGGACGTCCATTTCCTTCGCAAGGCCCTTCAGTCCTCGGGAAATTTCCGAAATTTCGGCCGCACGGTTTTCGGCGGCAGCAGCGCGAGCCGACCCGCTCATGAGCTGCAGGTAGTCAACGACGATTAAAGACAAGGGCCCGGTCTTACGCACAAGGCGCCTTGCGCGGGCACGCAGTTCGTTTACCGTCAGGCCCTGCGTGTCGTCGATATAAAACGGGGCCTTTGCCATATTCGCGACCACTTCGGTGTAGTGCGACCAGTCGGTGTCGTCAAACCGGGCGCGGCGCATTTTCTGCGCGTCGATGCGGCCCACGGAACTGATCAAGCGCTTCGCGAGCTGCACCGAGGTCATTTCCATGGAAAATACCGCCACGGGCATTTTGAGTGAAAGCCCCGCGTACTCTGCGATATTCAAGGCAAAAGACGTCTTACCCATGGAGGGACGCCCCGCGACGATGATGAGATCCCCCTTTTGCAGCCCCGAAGTCATGCGGTCCAATACCGTAAAGCCGGTGGGAAGCCCTGTGACGTCATCACTGCTTTTAATCTGGTAAAGGGCCTGCAGTTCGCGCGTGACGTCTGCGGCCAGTTCATTTAAGACGCGGAAACCCTTCTTACCCTTGTTGGACTTTTCGTCAATGGCAAAGACGACGCTCTGGGCCTGGTCAAGGAGCTGCGAGACGTCCCCGGTCTGAGGGGCAAGCGCTGAGGTGGCGATCTGGTCGCCCGCGGTCACCAGCTGCCGCAGAATCGAGCGGTCACGCACGATTTCAGCGTAGCGGCGGATGTTGGCCGCGGAGGGCGTGCCGGTCGCGAGGTTTGAAAGGTACGCCAAGCCCCCTGTTTCCTGGGCTTTGCCTTCGCTGTCTAAAGCCGTAAAGACGGTCACGACGTCGGCGGGCTGACCGGCCGTGCACATCTGCTGAATCTTTTCGTAGATGAGGCGGTGATCGTGCCGGTAGAAGTCGTCCGGGCCGATGACGTCGGCAACGAGGTCAAAGGCGTTGTTGTCAAGCAGAAGGCCCCCAAGAACACTCTGCTCGCTTTCAATTGACTGCGGGGGGCGGCGTACGGACGCTACTTCCGTATCCGCATTTTCAACGGGGATCGCCCCCAAATCCATATCGTCCATCATCACTCCAGACTCGGTCTTCTTTTCTTTTGAGGCCGCTATCTTATCCGACTCAAGGCCCCTGCTCAATCCGTATTTTTCCAATTTTTTCAAGGCAAAAGAAAACCGGTTCATTTCGCCGGGCCGTCAAAAAAAGACAGCCTGCAAAACAAACCGGTTTGCAGTGCCGGGGCACGTCTGAGACGCGCCCCACACTAAGCAAGAACCCCGAGGGCTTCTTACTCTTCGGCCACCACCTGGACGGTGACGTCGGCGGTGATGTCGGTCATCAGACCGATGGTGATCGTGAAGTCGCCCACGGCCTTGATGGCGCCGAGCGGCGTACGGACCTGGCTCTTCTTGATCTGGAAGCCGAGCTTGTCAACCGCTTCAGCGATGTCGGCGTTCGTGACGGAACCGAACAGACGGCCGTCAACACCGGCCTTGCTCTTAATCACAACGGTCTGACCGTTGAGCTTGGAGGCCACGTCCTGAGCCGCAGCGATGCGTTCAGCCTGGGCCTTTTCGAGTTCGGCACGGCGGGCTTCGAATTCAGCGATGGCGGCCTTGGTGGCGCGCTTGGCGTGACCCTGAGGAATCAGGAAGTTACGGGCGTAGCCGTCCTTGACCTTAACGACAGCGCCGAGTTCACCGAGGTGAGTAATTTTTTCGAGAAGAATGACCTGCATGATTAACGCGTCCCCTGGTTATCGGTGTAGGGCAACAGAGCGAGGAAGCGGGCACGCTTGATCGCGGTGTCGAGCTGACGCTGATAGTGCGCCTTGGTTCCGGTCAGGCGGGCCGGCATGATCTTGCCGTTTTCCTGAATGAAATCACGCAACGTATCGATGTCCTTGTAGTCGATCATTTCGACGTGTTCGGCCGTGAAGCGGCAGAACTTCTTGCGCTTAAAGAGAGCGCTCTGCTGGTTGCTGCGGCGGGGCTTGCCCTTACCTTTTGCACCAAATGCCATTTTTCAACTCCTAGTTTTTGAATTCCGTTATGTGAACAACGAGTCTTTGTGTCCTGACCGACCGCGGCGAAAGAAACCCTTTGATTTGAATTGCCTTACCTGTTGCTGTCTTTGCCAGGGCAAGAGCCGCTTCGGCAAAGGCAATCGCGGGAAAGTCAAATTCGAGCTTTCTCACCGCTCCGGCCTCGAAAACCTCGGCCGTGTGATGCAGGCGCCCTTCCCAGACGGGGATACCGCCCGGCGTGTAGCGCAGCTCGCGGGCTTCGACGACAACACCGGAAATTGCAAGGGTGTTGATGCCGCAGGCCTTGGTGGTTTCAGTCACTGAGCCTCTTTGTTCTTAATCCGTTATCAGGCCTCAGTTGCGGCGGCTTCGGCAGCCGGAGCAGCTTCAGTTTCGCGGGCAGCGGCGGCTTCAGCAGCAGCGGCAGCCTTGCGGGCCTCATCCTTCTCAACCGTCTTCATCATGACGGAGGGAGCCGTTTCGGCCTTCTTCATCTTGACGGTGAGGTGACGCAGAATCGCGTCGTTGAAGCGGAATCCGTTTTCGATCTCAGCAAGCGTTTCGCTCGTGCACTCAATGTTCATGAGCACGTAGTGAGCCTTCACGAGCTTCTGGATCGGATAAGCGAGTTGACGACGGCCCCAGTCTTCGATGCGGTGAACCTTACCGCCCTGTTCGAGGATGAGGGACTTGTAGCGCTCGATCATCGCGGGGACCTGTTCGGACTGATCCGGGTGCACGATGACGCACAGTTCATAATGACGCATTGATTCCTCCTTACGGAAATAAGCTGCCCGAGCGTCGTATCGGTGCAGCAAGGATGCGAAAACGCGGTATTTTAGACAGGTTTAACCCGAAAAACAAGCGTCTAAACCCTGTTTTTCTTTGCTTTTGCTTCTTTCTCCGTCTGCGTCAACACAGCCGCAGATCGCCCGCCGCACGCGCCCGGCGCGCGGATTATGATTTTAGGGACTGCGGCGGCACGTATGCCGCCCGTACTCCCCGTTTTCGCAAAGTAAGGAGAATCCATGTTGTTTCGTCAAACTCTTTTAGCTGCCGCCGTCGGTCTTATGTCCGCCGCTGCCGTTGCCGCTCCCGTCACCACGCAGGGTACGGGCGTCGGTAAACACGGTGACATGACGGTTGCCGTCACCTTTGATAACGGCCGCATCCAGGCGATCGAGATCGTGAAGGAAGCCGAAAACCCGGTGCTGGCCAAGAAGGTCTATACCGACCTGAAGGCAGCTGTGATCGCCTCAAACAGCGCCGACCTGGATGCAATCTCCGGCGCCACCTTCTCCTCGAAGGGCTTTCTTGATGCCGTCAAAGACGCCGCCAAAAAAGCCGGCGTGACGCTCTCCAAAGCCGACGCCAAGGCCATTAAAAAGGTTGTCAAAAACATCCCCGCCGTCAGTAACTACGACGTCGTCGTGATCGGCGCGGGCGGCGCCGGGTTCTCCGCCGCCATTGAAGCAAAGAACGCCGGTGCCAACGTTGTGCTTCTGGAAAAGATGCCGGCCGTGGGCGGCAACTCCCTCATTTCGGGCGCCGAAATGAATGCCGCGCGCAACTGGGTGCAGCCCAAACTCGGGATCCTGGACGACAGCGCCGAGCGGCACGCCGCCGACACCTTTAAGGGCGGTGACAAAAAGGGCGACATGAAGGTCATTAACGTCATGACTGCCAACGCCCTTGACGCCGCCAAGTGGTGCCGCGACTACCTGGGCGTGCGTTTTGAAGACGACAACCTCTTTTTCTTCGGCGGCCACAGCCGCAAGCGTGCGCTGATTCCGGTGGGCCACACGGGCACGGAATTCATTGCGAAATTCCAGGCCAAGGCCGATGAACTCGGGATCCCGGTGATCACCGACATGAAGGCCGAAGAACTCATCAAGGATAAGACCGGGCGCGTGGTGGGCGTAAAGGCCACCTCGCACGGCGCAACCTACACCTTTAACGCCAAGGGCGGCGTGGTGCTGGCTACCGGCGGCTTTGGTGCCAACAAGGCAATGGTCAAGAAGTACAACCCCAAGATTGATGAACGCTTTAAGACCACAGACGCCCCCGGCACGACCGGTGAAGCGCTTTATATGGCCAAGCGCGCCGGCGCCCAGCTCGTGAACATGGGCTACATCCAGACCTACCCGATCTGCGACCCGATCTCTGGCGTCATTGAATTGATTGCCGACAGCCGCTTTGACGGCGCGATTATGCTGAACCAAGAAGGCAAGCGCTTCGTGGAAGAGCTCGAACGCCGCGACGTGTTGTCTGAAGCCATTTTGAAGCAGACCGGCAACTACTGCTGGGTGCTCTGGAACGACAACATCGGCAAGATCTCCAATACCGTCAAGGAACACCCGACCGAATACGAAGCCTTCACGAAGCAAGGCATCATGGCCACGTGCCCGGACTTAAAGTGCATCGCCGACTTCACAAAGATGCCCTTAAAACAGCTTGAGAGCACCGTCAAACGTGTCTCCTCGATGGCCGGCAAAGGTAACGACAAGGACTTCCATCACAGAGGCGGCTTGATGGACATGAGTGAGGGCCAGTACTACGTGATTAAGGCCGTTCCCTCCACCCACCACACGATGGGCGGCGTGAGAATCAACGAAAAGGCACAGGCTCTCACCGCCAAGGGCCAGGTGATTCCGGGCCTTTGGGCGGCCGGTGAAGTCACGGGCGTCACCCACGGCACGAACCGCTTGGGCGGCAATGCCTACACCGACATCATCGTCTTCGGACGTATTGCCGGTGAAGCCGCGGCCTTTGAAGCGGCGGCACGTTCCGCCAAGTAATGCGGCACATGTAACGCGGGGCTAACGTCCCGCACGCCCCCCGGCAACCGGACATTTTCGGCTGCCGGGTTTTTCTTTGCGTTTTCTCTTTGTGTTGATTTTTTCCGCGGCTACTTAGTGGTGCTTCGGCAGAAAAATTCCGGTCAGTAAGAAAAAACGGCCGGAAAGGAATCACCGAACACGAATGATTTCCGGCAACGAAACACAGGAGAAAACACCATGGCTCAAAAAGTCACCGTCTCGCGCCGCACACTGCTTCAGGGCACGGCCGCCGCTGCCGCGGTCTCTGCGCTCCCCCACGCTGCCGCAACGGCTGAGGCCTCCGAAGACACGGCCCACATCCGCGACTTTGCAATGATCAAAAAGTTCTACGCGGAGTTCCCCAAGCGCATGGCGCGCGTGCGTGCGGTTTTAAACCGCCCGTTGACGCTCACGGAAAAGATCATCTACACGCACCTTTACCATCAGGATGCGATGAAGGACTTTGCCCGCGGCAAGGACTACATTGAACTGCGTCCGGACCGCGCGGGCACGCACGACATCGGCGGCCCGATGGCGATCATTCAGTTTCTGACCTCGAAGAAAGAACGCATTGCGCTTCCCGCGGCCATGGTGTGCGACCATCTCGTGCAGGCTAACCGCGGCGCCATTCCGGACCTGAAGGTTGCCGACAAGGGTAACTGGGAAACGTACTCTTTCCTGCGCACGGTTTCGGGCCGCTACGGCTTTGACTTCTGGCCCGCGGGCTCCGGCATCTGCCACCAGGTGTTTCTGGAAAACTACGACTTCCCGGGCGGCATGATGCTTGTCACGGACAGCCACACACCCACGGCCTGTGGTCTCGGGATGCTCGCCATCGGTGTGGGCGGCGCCGACCTCGTTGATGCTCTGATGGGCATGGAATGGGAACTCAAGATGCCGAAAATCATCGGCGTCAAGCTCACCGGCAAATTAAACGGCTGGGCTTCTCCCAAAGACGTGATTCTGAAGGTCGCCGGGATCCTCACCACCAAGGGCGGCACGAACTGCGTGATTGAATACTTCGGCGACGGCTGCAAGAACTTGTCTGCCACCGGCAAAGCCACGATCGGCAACATGGGTGCGGAAGTGGGCGCCACGACCACGGTCTTCGGTTACGACGACGCGATGAAGCGCTACCTCACCGCCACGGGCCGCGCGGCGGTTGCTGCAATGGCAGATAAAGTCGCCAAGGACCTGCAGGCTGATGACGCCGTTGTCGCCAACCCCGAGAAGTACTACGACCGCGTGATCGAAATTGATCTCTCGACGCTTGAACCCTACATCAACGGACCGTTCTCGCCGGATGCGAAGATGCCTTTGTCGACGGTCGCTCAAACCGTGCGTGAAAAGGGGTATCCGCAGAAACTCGAGGTGGCCCTCATCGGCTCCTGCACGAACTCGTCTTATGAAGACATCACGCGTGCGGCAAGCGTTGCCAAGCAGGTTTTGGATAACGGCCTCACCTTAAAGACGCCCCTCATGGTTGTGCCGGGCTCTGTACGGATTTTTGAAACGTTAAAGCGCGACCGCGTGCTTGACGTCTTTGAAAAATTGAACGCCACGGTTTTGGCAACCGCCTGCGGTCCCTGCATCGGCCAGTGGCACCGCACGACCGGCAACCCCAAGGTTCCGAATTCCATCATCGAGTCCTTTAACCGTAACTTCGCCGGCCGCAATGACGGGAGCAAAAAGACAAACGCGTTCCTCGCGTCCCCCGAAATCGTGATGGCGATGGCCGTTGAGGGTGACCTCACCTTTAATCCCCTGAAGGACTCTGTGCGCGGCAAAAACGGCATGAACTACACCCTCAAAGTCCCGCAGGGAGAAGAGCTCCCCGTGAAGGGCTTTGTGAAGGAAGTGAAGGGCTGCATTCTCCCCGACTACAAGAAGGTGGAAATCAAGGTGAGCCCCGATGCTGAACGCATCCGCCTGCTTGATCCCTTCCCCGCCTGGGACGGCAAGGACATGACGGCGCTGCCGCTTCTCATTAAAGCCAAGGGTAAGTGCACGACCGACCACATCTCCCCGGGGGGCAAGTGGCTTCCGTACCGCGGCAACATTGACCGGATTTCGGATAACCTCCTTGAACGTGCCGTAAACGCCTTTAACGGCGAAACCGGCAAGGTCTGGAATACGGCCACGAAGAGCTACGACACGCCCGCCAAGGTCGCGCGCTACTACAAGAACCACAAGATTGCGTCCGTGATTGTGGGCGACGACAACTACGGCGAAGGCTCAAGCCGTGAACACGCCGCCATGGAGCCGCGCTACCTGGGCGTTGAAGTGGTGCTCGCGAAGAGCCTTGCGCGAATCCATGAATCCAACCTCAAAAAGCAGGGTGTGCTTGCATTGACCTTCGTGAACCCGGCCGACTACGACAAGATCCGTGAAAAGGACCGCATCTCGGTGCTGGGGCTTAAGAACCTCGCTCCCGGGAAGACCGTCACCGTGGAACTCACCCACGAAGACGGAACAAAAGAACGTTTTGAAGCCGCGCACTCCTATAACGCCAAGCAGCTGACGTGGTTCCGTGCGGGCTCGGCCTTAAACGCTCTTCGCGCATAAAAAGAGAGAAAAGCTCCTCCACAAAAATCCCGTGCTCTGACAAAGACTTCTCCTGCCGGTACGGGATTTTTCTTCAGGCAGGTCTTTACCGTTTAAAAGTAAAGACCTGCCTCTTTTTATGCCTGAAGAAAGAACAAAAGCCGATACTTCGCGCCGCAAGGAGGATGTAAGGTTTTTTGTGTCCAGGCGACAATAGCGATTCCGACGACGGTTGGTGCCTTGACGTCTGCGGCTCGCGGTGCGGCGTCTCAGACGATGGCTTCCATCGAGTCTCAGGCGAATGCGGCAATCACGGGCTTGTGGGCCGATGCGAGCTACGGCAAGACCGATTTTGATGCATATCGCACTGATCGTAGCGGCCTGCTCTTCGGCGTTCAGGGGTCAACTGAAACCCTCACGCTCGGTGCGGTTCTGAGCGCAGGTACGGGCAATGTCAAGAGCGACAGTCTTGTTTCTCAGGACTGGAACGACGTTGGCGGCCCGGTTTACGGTGCTTATCGCTTCGGCCCTGCGGCTCTCACGGCCTCGGCTTTGTACGAACGCCACGAGGGCAAGGCACAGGGACAGAAGCGTCATGCAGACGTTCTTGGCGCATCGCTGAAGGTGCCCGCTGATGCGGCGCTTGGCGGCATGACCGTGACGCCGTATGCGGGCTGGCATTCGGATTTAACTACAGCGGTGCGACGGGCGACAGCGGCCTTCGCAGCCACAGCGTTCAGGCCACCGTGCGACTTGCCTTCTAACCTGTCTTAATCTCAAGTAAACAATCCCCCGTCTGAAGACGGGGGATTTATTGTAACCGCATCACACGGCCCAACATAAGGCTGGTTTACATCAGCCCCTG
>OJOV01000337.1_pt1 | contig 53612 bp, 78 predicted proteins | sample 1598281 | NCBI WGS metagenome assembly OJOV01 (sample SAMN03922469, study PRJEB24848) | human gut metagenome | isolation source: stool sample | host: Homo sapiens | place: Germany | collected 2010-11
CAACAAGGCCGCGTCCGATCTCGTCCCAGCTATACTGAGAGAACGAATTGAACGCCTTGGCGATATCCCCAAGACCCTGAGCAGTAAGAACTATGGAGCCAGATCCGATGATTCCGGACAAACCCGCGAGTTTACCCAAAGCGCCGGATACGACGCCAACCTCGGTCAAAGCACCGCCCATGGCCGTCAAACCACGTCCGATTTCACCCCAGTCGTATTGAGTGAACGATCCGAATGCCGATGCGATGTCGCCGAGACTCTGCGCTGTGATAAGGATCGATCCACCACCGATGATGCCTGAGAAGCCCGCGAGCTTTCCGAGGGCTCCAGTGACGAGTCCGACCTCGCCAAGGGCACCGCCCATAGCTGTCAGACCGCGTCCGATTTCACCCCAGTCATATTGAGTGAATTCGCCGAATACTTCGGCAATATCACCAAGGGACTGCACTGTAATGAAAATGGAACCGCCACCTAGAATTCCAGAGAATCCTGCAATCTTGCCCAAGGCGCCGGTAACGAGCCCGACTTCGCCCAAAGCGCCGCCCATGGCGGTAAGACCACGTCCGATCTCGCCCCAGTCATAGCTGGAGAACGACCCGAATGCATCTGCGATATCACCAAGGGATTTGGCCGTGATGACCATGCTGATAGCAGCGGAAATGTTGTGCTTGCCGAATCGGCCGAGCAGACCAGTGACCGTGCCCATTTCCGTCAGGGCTCCACCCATGGCGGATAGGCCTTTGCCGACCTGATCCCAGCTCATGCTACCGAGCTTCTTGAGCGGATCCGCCACCATTTTGACCGCTTGGGCCATGGCGATGAGCGAGCCTGCCGTCTTGAGGTCGACCTTAGCGTAGCTCAGACCCTTGGCGGCAGCGACGAGCTCGGCCATGGCGCCGCCCATGCCGGTAAGGCCCTTGGCGATCTCGTCCCAATCGAGTTTGCCGATCGTGGACATGGCGTTGGCCAACATGTCCACAGCCTTCGCGAATTCTACGAGGGCCGCACCGGTCTTGATGAGATCGGTGGTCTTGACGTCCTTCATCGTCTTCGTGATCGATTTAAGACTAATGTTAAGCTCGGTCATCAGGCCGCCGATGGCCGAGACGCCGCCAACGACTTCGCCACCACTGAGGGCTGCGATCTTCTCCATCGAGTCAACAAGCAGCGCGATGGATCCGGCGATCTCTACAAGAGTAAAAGCCTTGACGCTTCCCGTGAATGCGTTCAGTGATTCTTGAAGACTACCGAGGATTTCATCGAATACGCCAGCGCCACTCTTGAGCTTTTCAGCCCCATTACCGAAGAGGTCCTCAACGGTTTCCTTGATCGTATCGAACGCCCCGCCGATCTTCTGTGCGGCGAGGAAAATACCACCTCCGGCGAGGCCGGCGAAGATGTCGCCTCCGGAGATGTTGTCGGTGATCCACGTCAGGACATCGCTGATGACGTTCTTGACCCGCTCGAATGCTCCACCGAGAGCATCTCCAACCGTCGAAGCGATCGATCCGATGGCGGATCCCATCGACGAGATTCCACCGGTAAAGGAGCTGAATAGACCAAGAACACCACTGACGGCCGTTCCTACACCCTTGGCTGCTCCTTCGAATATGCCGAACTGCTTGATCGAATTATCAAGTCCGACAAGCCAATCCCCGAATCCGGCGGCGATATCGAGCAGATTGTCGAGCAAACTGCCCATGCTGTCGGATCCGAATGCCGTGGCGATGGCCTCGCCGACAGCTTTGACGGCCTGTACGCCGATATCAAATATAGAAAATACGCCTTCGGCGACTCGACCGATCTTGTTTAGTGTCGATTCAGAAGGAATAAGGCTTTCCGTAAACGAAGTGAACGCCTCGGTAATGTCCATAAGTTGCCGAGACGTTGTCGGAGGAAACACCTTACGAAACGCGTTACCGACGGTCGATAGCACCTTACCGAGAGATTCAAAGACGTTGGACAGGCCTTTGATCAGTTCGGTTCTTCCACCGAGATCCTTCCATCCCTGAAGAAGGTTGTTTCTCGATTCCGACGATCGATTGACTACATCGGAAATAACATCGGCAACACCAGACCATAGTTCCTTGGCTTCTTCGAAGTCGCCGAATATGATTTCGAAAGTATTGGTCCAACCGGATGCCAACGCTTCTTTTGTTGTGTCGATCAACTGAGAGAACGTCTTGACGTCGGTTGCGGCGCCTTCAGCCGTATTGGCCAACTGGATGATCTGCTTGGCCTGTTCCTCGGTATAACCCTGAGAAACAAGATCGGCTTCAGTATATGCTCCGGAAAGTTGCTTCAACGTCTCCGTAAGGACGTCGGTGGTGAGCCATCCGCCCTGGGTCAGCGATTCGCGGAACGAACCGTACTTCTGGATCATACCGTCGACGTCGGTGCCGAAGTTCTCGGCGGTTCGCTTCAGCGCGTTCTGGAAGACCTCACCGCCCATACCGGCGTTGACCACCGAGTTCCAGTCCATAAGCTGGACCTTTCCGGCGGCGATTGCCTGGGACAGCTGATACATAGCCTGAGAGGCCTGAGCGGAACTCGAACCGGAAACAGCCGCAAGGTTGGCGATACCCTTGATCGAATCCACCGATGTTTGAAGATCAACACCGGCAGCCGTAAAGGTGCCGATGTTTCTCGTCATCTCCGTGAAGTTATAGATGGTCTTGTCGGCATATGTGTTCAGCGTGTCGAGTGCTGAATTGACGTCGTCGATCGTCGATCCTTTTGACTGGGTATTCGCCAGAATCGTCTGCACGGCATTCATCTGGGTTTCGTATTCGGCGAAACCGTCACGTACCGAAGCGGTCAACGCATTGGTGATGCTCTTCCCGGCATCAATGGCCGCATTGGTCATGCGGTTGAGCACGGAGAACGCCACGGCACCCATGGCGTTGAAGCCGGACTGGACTCCCTGAAGACCTGAGGTCAACGGATTAAAGCTTACGCCGCTCACGGCCTTGTCGACGTTGTTGATCGATTCGACCGATTTGTCGAGGTTTAATGCCTGCTTAAGTTTGCCGAGAAGACTTGAGGTTTTGCCGATCCCCTGCTCAAATTGGCTGTTATCAAGACGCATCTTTACGACGCGTTCGTCGATGCTGCTCATGCAGAAGTCACCACCTTCCAAGCCTTCTCGGCTATCTTATCGAATATGGGTCGGATCGCCGGGTTGATGTAATCACGACCCTGAACATAGCCTCCGGTACCGGTGCCGTGACCGTACTGGAGGATGACGGCAATTGGTACGCCGTCGTTGATGTTGGAATTGGTCCAAACAATCTCGGTGTAATTACGGGCGCGTTTGATCTCGTAATCCCACGCCTCGGCCGTGGCACCGGAATCGACCGGGGTGGCGTTTCGAAGTGCCTGAACGCCGTCACGGCCGAACTCATCGAGCACGTTCAGGTATTCACGACGCTTCATGCGGTTGAGAAACCGCTCGGTCTTCGTGAAACCGCCAGACACTTCGAATTTCACCCTCATTTTGACCTACTTGACTCGAATGGTTTGGCCGGCGTAAATGAGATCGGGATTGGCGATGTTGTTCCATGCTACGAGCTGATCGACCGTGGTGCCGAACTGAATGGCGATCTTACCCAGGTTGTCGCCGGACTGCACCGTGTAATACTGCGCGGAGTTGGCGTTGATCGCACCCTGGACCTCGTCATAGCGGGAGCCGAGCACGGTCTGACGAGTCAAGCCGTCGCCATACATACCGGCATAGACCTCATTGACGAGTGTGTTGACATCGGCGGAGGCGATGTGGTTGATGAAGTTCTGCACCTCATCGTATCGGGATCCAAGATTCTTCTTACGATCCGCACCATTGCCATACTGGCCTTCCATCGTCCACGTCGCCAGCTGAAGCGTGGTGCCGGACGGACCCGAGGTCGGCGGCTGTGATGGAGTGCTCGACGAGCTGCCGTAATACTTCCGGAAGTCGTCCAACGAGCCGTAGAACTTATCAAGATCAAGATCGCCATTCCAACCGGTCAATCGACCAGAGCCCGAATACTGACGGATGGCGCAAGTATAAGCGCCTTCGTTCCACGGTGTATTCTGATACCCGGTCGGATTCATATCGGCGTACTGCGCAATCCACAGTCCGCAATTGTGACGGTTGGCGACCTCAGCGACCTGATTATAGCGGGATGCCGGCGCATAGATCATCGGAGGAACGCCGGTTCGTGCGATAACCTGATTGATCACCTGCTCGAGATAGGACTCATTGCCCCATGCCGAATTCTGGTCGAATTCCCAGTCCAGGCAGATCATCACCTTGCCGATCCAGTTAAGGATCGAGTCAATGTAGAAGTTTGCTTCGGCGACCGCATTGCCGCCGGAAATATAATGATAGACGCCAACTCCCTTACCGAGAGACATGGCTTGTTCGACCGCTCGGACACAATCCGGGTTGGTGTAACCGGTACCCTGCGTCGCCTTGATGATGGCGAAATCGCAAGGAACCTTGGAAAAATCAAGACCAGCCTGATAGCTGGCGATATCGATACCATTCAATGCCATTAGTACTCCTTTCATCCCTTACTTCCGGTCTTCGCTCGACGTTGGGCATTCATGGCCCTGTACATTTTCGAAATATCAGACTTTGCCATCTTCTTTTTCGGCGAGTTCTTGACGCCGAATATCTCGATCAGGGTAATAAGACGACTGAGATGCCACGTCTCGCATGGTTGCGCGGGTATTCCAGCGGAAAACATCCAATAATAGATAAGTTCGGACGTCACCTTGGATGATGAACGACGCCCTTTGGACATGTGATTGATCGTGGTCGCTGTTTGCGACGATTCGATGTAATGATTAAGTTCGGAAAAATGATTGAGCATGATCAGATCGAGTTCGGTATCCGAAATATCATCGATCGCCATACAACGAAAATACGACCGCGTTTCCTTGATACTTTTGGATTCGTCGTCAAGGAACGGTTTTCTCCAGATCGACTCCCATTTTGAAACGGAAAGAAGCGAATGCTCGAATCGAACGGTTCGCGGTCCTACAGTGATAAATTCGTTCTCCGACTCGTCGTAGAGTTCACCTTCAACCGTCAATTCGAGCATTCGCACATCTCACTTCCGTCAATCCTTTTCCGTCTGCATCATGGTATAGACCTCGCCCGGAAGAGGCAGGGTCGGTTGGCCGGTAGTGTCACCATACAGCTTCTTCTCAAGCGCGGCGAGCTTGGTGGGATCGACCTTGGTCGAATCAATGGTGATCGACGCCACCGGCTTGAGCTCCGGATGACCGGCCACGGCGACCGGGTCGGTGTCGATCTCCCAGCTGAAGGTCATGCCCTCCGGGGAATCGTTGATCGTCTCGTACGACTTCTCCGACGGGGAGGCGGTGGCGCCGTACACCAGATGCAGCTTGTAACCGGCGTCCTGCTTGACGTCGTTGCCGATCTGGGTGCGGTACGAGAAACCGAACTTGCTCCTCGACTGCTGACCGAAGACCACGCCATCGGTGACCTCGGCGCCACCATCGCACGGAATGAACTCGTCCGGGAAGGTGTAGGCCTCGATCGTCGCACCGAAGGTCTCGGCGGAACGCAGCGAGGCGTACTTGATGTTATCGGCGTACATGTCGTTCGCCTCGGCGCCCTCAGGGGACTCGGTGACGGCGGTCAGGCCGTTCCAAGCCACACCATTTTCATAGGCGCCGCCGGAACCCATCGGGTACAGCACGCCGTGGTCCGTACCCATCTCATACTGGCGCTTGCCGGTATCATCCCAAGTAAGTGCTGTCATTCTAGCTCCTTAGAAATAACAATTGAACACGTCATGATGAAGGTTATCGCTGACGAAATGCCGATCCATCGTGCACATCGGAAGCTCGGCAACCTTCGCCGGTATCGGACTGTCCGGATTTCTATCGATTACGGTGATCTGATACCGGAGTTTGAAAATATAAGGGTTGTTGTCCGCGAATTGCGTATCGCCGGTGTCCCGTTCGTACACAATACACGGATACTTCATCTGGATATTCGACGGGGGCTGAAAATATACATGACCGGTCGCATAGGATGGATCGGTATCGGTCATGATCCCCACCAGAATATCATGGAGTTGCAGCCTCGTTCCCATCGTTGTATACGCCTCCAAGGGTAAGGATGAGACGGGGACGCTGGACCTCGACATTAGTGATGATCCAGCGGGTCCCCATCCACCATACGTACTTCATATCGAAGAAATGGTCATAGGCATACGCGTCGGCGAGGATCGAGATCGTGTTGTTCGCGAGAATATCCATGTTGACGGAGTCGGAACCCTCAAGACGACGGGTGTTCCTCGTCACATCCCCGTAATATGTCCGCTCATTGATCCGATCCTCGTAGACGCCGGGCGAGGTCTCCACCTGTTGACGGGAATATCCGATCTTTCCGCAGAACCTCGCCATGGCCGCATCACTCCTTGGGCTCCAAGGTAAGACCCTTCAGAGAATACGTGACCTTGGTCGTCCCGGTGGAATCGGTGGATACCACCTCGATGCTCTGAGTATTAGGATTGGTCACGCGGAAGACGCAGAAGGTGTCGCCCTCCGTCAGCGTCACCGGTCCCTTGGTCCCGCCCTTGAGCTCGACCGTGAACGTCGTCGGATCGGTATCACCGAGCCAGTTATCGGCGAAGTCCAACGCCAGATAATTACCTTCCTGCTCGGTTGGCTCGGAGCTATTGAATTCGGTATATCCGGTCACGTAATGGAGCGTGCCATCGATCTTCCGATTGGTGTTGATGACAACATCATCCTGAAGCTCGGAGACCTTCTTACCATACTTGGTCTCGGTGCCCGCCACAGGCTCGACCAGAACGGTCGGACCCGACGGGCTCACGCTTTTGGGTGGGTCAGCACGATCGCAGACTTGGGCATGGTCAGAGCGCCGGACAGGCGGGCCTCAATGAGGTACTTGTGCTGGTTGTAATCGATGTCGAAGTCGGAGAACTGAGTCAGCTCGCCGCCACGATCGGTGCCGATGGTGTAGTCACGCAGATTCACCATCACGCCGTCGACGACCTTGCTCTCCTCGGTCATCTCGAAGCCCTCGAGCACGGGGACCTCAACGATGGCGGAAACACCCATGGCGGCCGCCAGCGAGGCGTCGGTGTCGTACAGACGACGGCCGACCTTGTCGCGCTGGACCATCAGCTCGCCGTGCAGGCTCGGGGACAGGAACAGGGTCGGCATGCCGGAGCCCATGTAGCCCACCTTCGCCTTGCGGGCGCGATCGACGAACGCAGTCGGATCGGTGGCCGGGTCCTTGCCCTCGTTATAGATAACGTACAGGTCGTCATCGCCGACGATCGGGCGGACGTTCTCGGTGTTGACGTGATCCTCGGCGGAGGCGGCGCGGCCGTCGCCGATGAGAATGTCACGGGCCATCTCCTCGCGGATCATGACCTTCATCTCGTTCCACAGGAAGTTGACCACGTTGAAATCGGTGATGTCGATCTCGTCATCGCGGTCCAGACGCTGCTTCTTGTAGATCGTCTGCGGGGTGGTCACACGCTTGTAGACCTTGAACACCTCGTCCATCTTACGCTTGTTCTTCTTGCGGTCGAGCGTGAAGCCCTTCGCACGGGCCTCGTCCTCGGTCAGATCAGCGTACGAGGTCTTGATGCGGGCGAACGGGGTGTGACGGGTGCCGTTGAGCACGACGTCGACCCAGTCGGTGTCGCGCTTGTACAGATACGGCTCATCGCCGACCTGACGCGCATCCGGGAAGAGCACCTCGATGTTCTCGATGCCATAGGTCTGGCCCGTATGCTGCATCCACTTCTCGGAATAGTCGCGGAACGAGCCGTAGTCCTTGGCCTCGGCAAGGAATTCCTTCATGTCGTCGTGGGACAGGACCGGAGCTTCATCCTCGGCACCGGCCTGTTCGAAGGCGTTCATATGCATAATATCTCCTTCTTCCTCCGAATGGGAGGCGCTATTGTTGTTCTCTCCGTCACTGTCCTCAGTGTCGGAATCACCCTGCTCCACGGCGAGGCCGATGAGAGCATAGGCGACATTCTTCTGTTCCTCGTTCAGCGTATCGAAGACATCCTGAACGGTCTCGCCGGAACCAGAGGAATCACCGGACCCCTCATCGTCGGCGTGCGAAATATCGGACTGCGCAACACTCTCCTCGGAACCACCAATGGCCGCGCCGATAAGAGCATATACAGCATCCTTCTGCTTGTCGGTGAACGTGTCCCAGACCTGCTGAACAGTTTTGCCTGAAGACCCGGTCGGTTTCTCGGACTGGGTCGTCGGCATTTTGAAATTATCTGCATGCTGCATGTCATCCTCGCTTTCCTCATCGCCATGCTCGAGCACGATCTCCTCGCCGGAGTAGATCACGGCCTCGTCGTCAAGAAGATCCTGCGTGCCATCCGAGTGTTGGAGCGTGACGTTGTCGATGTAGGCCCCGGGATTGGCTCCGGCGAGCACGAGGCTCACCTCGCGGATGTTACCGTGCATGACGTTCTTGTTGCGTTCGGTCAGATGGTTGGCATAGATCGACAACGCCGTAATGTCGCCGTGCTTGACGAGCTCCTTGGCGTCACGACCCATTGGCGTGTTGTTGAACGTGCCGTAGCAATAGACGCCGTCATTGCGATTCTCAAGGACCGCATGGCCAAGCACGTTGTCGATGTCGCTATGGTTATGCTGATAAACCAGAGGGACCTTCTGACCATCCTGATCGGCGAAGGCGTCCTTCATGATGGTTCGTCCATCAGAGCAACGAATGTTGTTCCGAGTGGCATAACCACTGAAATCATACCCCATTTTGACTGTCTCCTTCCATTGGGGCGTTCAGCACATCCTGAATAGACGGCTGTGCTGAATCTTGGGTTGGTTCTTCTGTGGATTCTGGCTGCTGCGCGGTCACGTCGGTACCGAGCGGGTTGATGTTGGCGTTGCGCAACTGATCCGCCTGAGGTTCTTCGGAACGGGCGAAACCAAGGATCGAACGGAACTCGTTCGACGACATGATCTCGTTCGACGTGAATGCCGCGGCGATGTTCGCCAGATCGGTGACCGGAACCAACCTGAACGGATCGCGGAAGAACTCGATGCTCTGTCCTTGACTTCGGGCGGTTTTGGTCAGAAAGGTTCGCTTCAGCGCGTCACAGATGGCCGAGATCATCGGCTCCAAAGTGCGGTTGTGGTAGTTGAGCATCTCCTCCTGAGAGGCGGTGCCGTTCACCACGGCCTCGGAAAGGCCAAGCTGACCATAAAGCTGTGTCGTCAGATTCTGGATCTGCTGAAGCATGTGATTGTCCAGACTCCGGTTGAGCTGGGTGATTTTCTCGGAACCGTCGGTGTAGGCCACACCATAAGCGGAGTCCTTAAGCTGATCCTCAAGCTGCTGTCGCCTGATTTCGGCCTGACGCTTCTTCTCCTCAGTCCGGATCTGGTATGGGAACTGAATGATGAGATCGAGCTTCCCCGAAGCCGCCTTGTCGTCGATGGCGTCGAGCTGATTAAGCTTGCGGATCAGACGCTGCAAGGTCGAATTCGGCTCGTTCATCACCTGATACAGCGGGTTCTGGACGATCGCCACCTTACGCTTCGGCATGACGATCTCCTCACGCTGTCCGGCATTCGGAGCATCATTATAGACCGAAAGTTTAACGGCCCTCGGATACCACTCGACCACACGACCGACGCGCATCGTCTGAATATCGAACGAATTCGAATTCATCGGATTCACCGTGGTATCGATCGGTACTATAGCCGCGGCACCATCATCGCACATCGTCATCACGACGTCCATGATGAAGTCACGGCCTGATTGGTCAATATTGGCCTCGATGTTTAGACATTGGTTAAGCCCGTCATCGATCGTCTCCAGATATTGCTGGGTCTTCTGATCGATGCGACAATGCCGGATCTCGATGGCGCTCACGTCGATGGCGATGCGATTGTACAACGAGGATATGATCGATCGATCGACTCCTCGGGTGAAGACCCGCGTATCCGGACGACGCGCCGAGGAATATCCGACGGACAATCGGAAATTGGAGGACGGATTAACGAACGCGTTCCACGCATGCGCCAATGCATCGGTGACGACATTCATTAGGCATCACCGACCAATCTGCCTACGGGCGAAGTCAAACGAATATGACTGACCGTTACCTCGGGCCCTACTGACTGCATAGGCGATTCCGGCTCCAAGAACGATCTTGCCGACGTTCATCAGCTGCTTCGACACCTCGTTGGCCGCGGTCTGCTTCATCTGGTTGCCGACCTTATCGATGAACCGATTGCCCTTCTGTTTCTGGCTCGTGGTCAGATTCGAATACTGCTGTTCAAGATTGAGCCGTTCGTTGATCTTACGAAGTTCGGCGTTGGACAACTTGTTCGGGGACTTCTTGAGAAGGTCTCGGCTTTCCGTGTAATCCTTGCTGTCCGATCGGGAACGCTTGGAACTTACGGATCGTTTACGGTCCTTGCGGACACCCCACTTCATGCCTTTGACGCCGAAGTGATAGAGCTCATTCATTGAAACCTCCTTCCCCTTGGATGTTGAGACGCCATTCATACTCCTCGATGTTCTTCCTGATCGATTGCTCGAGGAACGAATTGGTCGGCGGATCGAACTGAAGACGAACCTTCTGCTGAATATACGGCTTTACGCCAGTAAGAAGTTGATCGTCATCAGTGAATTCGCTCCACGTGTCTTCGATTCCGGTGATCGAATATCCCTCTGAGGGACCAACTCCCAATTGTCTGAGATTGAAGAACGCGGAATTGATGAATACGACAAGATCCTCATCGAAATCGGATGAATCAGGATCCAGCCCAATCGCCTTCTTAATCGACTTAAGAATACTTTCATTCATCACGGTCCTCCAATCTGATAAAAATCCACCATTTTGAAGTTACCTCCATGGACAAGTGTCGTTGGGTTTCCGTTCAACCCATGGGCGAACCCGTTCGTCGGTTCCGAAGTGCAGATCGTTGTGCGTCGCTAACGAGCAACTGATCAGATTGTCCGGATCGAGCAGTAGATCGTCACCATGTTCGATGACATCCGGAGTCAACGGCTCGATATGATGGATCATGATCTTTCCGGCGATGGGATGATCCGGACAACCGAGATCGAAACCATTGTCCCGAGCGATTACCAAATCACGGACATGTTTCCATTCCGGCGATCGATAGAACCGCTGATTCATCCAGCGTTCGGAACCGAATGTCGGTCTCCCGACGGATCCGTGACATTGCAGATAATGGAACCGATCGAGAAAATCCGAATACCGGATGAGCTCGTGATACGACCGCATCACAGACCCATCTTGCGAAGGAATCGAGCTCCCCGGGCTACATTCCGAGCCCTATTTACCGTACTGGATGCCTTCTTGGCAATGGCGTTAACCATTCGCTTGGCTTCATCCGGATGGGAAATATAGTATGCCGTTGCCGTCGCGGCAGCCGTCGTTGCAGTGAATGTGATCGCTGCTCCTACTGCTCGAACCGTTTTCTTCACACCACGACCGATTCCGGTCTTAATCGGTTCGACACGATCAGTGGTCTTACGCTGTCGTTCAGCGTCACGGCGAGCCTTGCCCATGTCCTGTTTGGAGTACTCTTCGTCAAAGGCCTTCTTGTATGTCGGATCCTTTGAACGCTGCCTGACCACGGCATTGATGTTGCGTCGGCGAACGCCGGCTCCTTCACCGTAATACATCTTGGAACGGGCGGTCTCCTGAGCGTCCTTCCTCGCCTGCTTACGGGTCTTGCGTTCAGCTCGTCGAACGCCCCATTTCATGCCTTTGACGCCATAATGATAAAGTTCGTCTTCCATGTGATTTATCTCTTCTTTGACTTCTGGTTACTTGAAAGGACGGAACGGTATGCAACCTGATCGGCAATCCCTAGTCCGAGATTTGCAGATTGCATGCCAAGAGCGATCATATTACTTGGGGCCCTCAATTTAGAAGTTCCAACTCTGTCGAGAATTAAATTAACAGCCGCTTTTCCGGTTCCAATGAGAAGGCTGTTCACAACACGATTACCGGCCATTGCTGCTCTCGATCGAACCTGACCAGCTTCGTTAACGAAATTAGAGGTAGCCTTATCAGATCGTAGTTTAGAAACTGAGGCGTTCTTGCGAAGGGTATCCGTCGAGATCTTGTGCTTCTTTCGTACACCCCACTTCATGCCCTTTACGCCGAAGTGATAGAGCTCATCACTATGATTCATCGAAGTTCTCCAATTCTCTGGTAGCATGTCCTCGGCGTCAAGTTGTTTGGCGCGCCTCTTGATCCACCGTTTGACATCATCCTTGCTGTTGCCGCGACCATACGCCTGAATGGCGTTACGAAGATCTTTGCGATTCCTGATCGGATAGCCGCCGTCGGGCATGGCGAGACCACGCTTAGCCAGCATGGCCCGTTGCTTATCGGAAAAATCCACCATTTTGAATCTCCCATCAGTCGAAGAGGTCGCGATTGTTCTTGTAGGCGACGAAGGCGTCCATCATGGCCGCAACGGCGTCGATCTTGTCCTCGCGCTTGGCCTTATACAGTTTCTTGTTGTTGTTCGTGTCCTGAAGGACGATGCAGTTGCCCATGGTAAACGACATGAGTTCCTCGTCGAAGAGTAGACGACGATCCTCGGCCAGCTTCTTCAATTCGCCCAACGGAACGGATTCGGTCTTGGCACCCTGAATCACTTTCTCGATGCCGAACTCTCCATAGTCCATGGTGTATCGAGCCACGAAGTCCTTGGCGTTATAGGGATCGTAACCGAGGCAACGGACATCATACTCCGACTCGGTAATGTACTTGTCGAGATCCTCATACACCTGCACCATATCGAGCACTGTACCATCCATGACGAACAATGATCCCTCATTCAGGAAATCCTCATACTTCTGACGAGCCGCCGAAGGAAGATGCTGCATGGTATATGATGAAATATAGTTCCTCGTCTTGACGCCAAAGGTCTCGTCTGGTAATGGGAAGAGGAACGTGAATGAGCAGAAGTCGTCTCCCTGCGATAGATCGGCACCGAGTGAGCACGGCATACCCCAGAAGTCTTTCTTCCGATGCGGCAATGTCTCTTCATAGGTGAAGAAGTACGTGTAGCCCTCCATCGGAATACCGAAACGTTTGGCGAGAATATCATTACGTGTGGCGGGAGCCTTCTCTGCGCGTTCGACGTCAAGCTGATAGGTCTCATAGGTAACCGTTTGTCCAAGATTGGGATTCGCCTTGACCCACATATCAGGATTGGTGACTTCCTTGGTATCGTCAAGCCGATAATAGAATATGGCGACATGAGGATTGACGTATTCTCCTTTGAGAATGTCCATCAACTCCATCTTGATGGTGTCGCCGACCGAGTTTCGGACGGTACCCTCGGACGAGGTGGCCACGATAAGATAATCATCGAGCTTTGACGCGCCCTGTTCGATGGCTCCGATCACATCCTCGCGAATATCGCCCGACAGCCATTCGTCAACGGTCGACACCTTTGGACGAAGACCCTGAAGCTTGTCAATTGACATCGGACGAACCTCAAGAAGCGAACCTGTGAGGAAATTCTCTACGCCCTTCTTGGTCGAGGCGAGCTTGGCCTGAGTAGATTTCGGTCCGTTGCCTGGAAGCGATCCCTCGGATAGGAACTTGATGAGCGGACCAGGAGATCGAATGATCGCGGTTCGGAACGGTGCCATGGTTTCCTCGGCCTGCTTCATGGTTGGGGCCACGACGATCTGCGAAGTCGTCGATGTATCCATGATGAGGAAATATGCCTGGACGAATTCGGCGAACATGGTCTTGGCTGCGCCACGTGCCACAATCAAATATAGTTTGTTGATCAGGCGCTTGCAGATCCGACGATTCTCGTATCGTCCCGGACCACCATGCGGATTCGGAATATAGACCGATCGTTCGACGAAGTAGTACCAACCAAATATCTGCTCGCCCCAGAGTTTGAAACTGTCAAGCAGATGAACCGGAGATCCGTCGGTCAGGGTGAGTTCCTTCTCACAGAACTTTACCCATCCTTCGACCTTGTCGGCGTCATAGTAGATCCCTGGATTACGAATGAGATCGTCGATGCGATTCATCTCCATTTCGATCTCATGGCATACCGGGATCTCTCCGGCCATGACCCTATCGCGGAATTGACCGTAGTATTTCGGAACGGCTGTGTTCGATAGGGTCATGACACCTCCTAATTATTCAGCCATTCTTGATACAACGAATTGGCATCGTTATAGAACGGAAGAGATCGAATAGCTCCCGGATCGTCTGGACGATCGCCGAGAACCTCGCGATAGCTCTTTTCGAGAATGTTGTTGAAGCCATTTACGTACTCTTCGATATAGCGCTTATAAACCTTCTGGGTCTTCTTATCGGTACGATCGGAGAAATCGTAATCCTTATACTTCTCATTAAGCTTGTTGATGAAGTTGTTATTAGAATAATCAGCGGCCTTATTATACCCTTCGACCCAATGCTTTCTCGCGTTCTTGTCCCACTTCTTCTGAGCCTTCTTGGTTCGTTTGACCTGACGGGCCTTTCCTTTTGAGGTGAGCGTGCCATCGGCGTTCTGATAGCGCCGAACACCCCACTTCATGCCTTTGACGCCATAATGATAAAGTTCAGAATTCATAAGAATATCCTTTCCGCCCACTAGGGGGGGGGGCAACCCGAATATCACCGACTTGTCGTCGGTCCCGATTGATACTGATAATGGGATCCAAGGCCAGCAGATCCATACGCTCGATCGACATCGTCATTAAGATCAAAGAAACACAGCTGACCGATCCTCATACCGGCAAATATACGAATGGGATGGTTGTTGAGGTTCTTGATCTCAAGAGTAATGTCACCGGTGAACCCAGGATCAATGAATCCAGCAGTCACATGAGTGGCGAGTCCAAGACGACCGAGTGATGATTTACCTTCGAAGCGCGCCGCGATGTTCTTCGGAATGGTCACGCCCTCATTCGTCGATCCGAGGATGAATTCGTTCGGATCAAGAACGAAACCGTCGTCGTTCATGGCGAAACGAATATACTCCAGATCATGGAGCGCGTAATCCATGGCATTGATCTCACCACGACCGAAATATCGTACGATGCTCTTAGAGAGCGTGACGTCGTAACTGCACGGCTGAAGTTGGGACTCATTGAATGGCGTAATCATATGCCGGGTAATACAAAGATCTTTGATTTCGGTATCGTTAAGCATAGACAATCCGATCTCTCATCTTCAGAATTTCGTTATTGGACAATGTGCTCTCAGGATGTTGCTTGCGATAGTTTTCAACGAACTTTGTCTCTCTGGATCGCTTAACGAGTTTCATCGCTCCCATGGAAGTCGCAAATACGGCTCCGATTGGACCGAACTCGTTTGCCAACGTATGAGCAGCGACCTTTCCCTGCTCTTTAGCGAACATGTAATCGATATGATCGCTTCCGAGCTTCGTGAATCCCTCGACGTCGATCTTATCGGTATCGAATACAATCAACGGATTCCTGGCAAAATATCCCGAATTCTCTTTATCATTCACATCGCGGATCGCACCATACCCGGCCTTCTTCATCGCCGAATAGAACTTCTCATTTATCGGTTGGTATTCTTCGGAGTGATTGACCAATAGAGTGTTGAATGCCTTATACGCATTGTCTCCGAGCTTGCCAGAATCCAATTCGCTTTTGGCCTTATGCCAAAGTTTCCCCTGTTTTCCTACCGGAGGAATCGCCATCGCAGTGCTATCAATAACGTCTTTGAAATTCTTCAAAGCATCCTTATCGTTGCTGAACATGTCAGACATGACTTTACGGGCCGATTCGGGAGAAGCTATCTTAATATCGCCAGCGGCTCGCATGGCCTTACGATACACGGTTCCATTCGCACCAAGCGTCTTGCTATAAAGACCTTCATACCGATCTTTGTCATGCTTGTTGACGAAGCCATAAAACGCCCTATTGGTCGATTCCGATCCGTTATTCGTCAAACGACCGATCTTGCTTCCCTTTTCAAACACCCGATCGGTGACTTTATCGTAATGCTTGTACGCAACATAGGCCGCTGCGGATGCTAAAGCAATACCTCCGGCAACCTTAAGGATTGTTTCTGTCTTAGCTCGATTATAAGCTTTGATCTCGGCCTCGTCCTTGGTGAATCCTTGCTTCAGATACTTTTTCTCAAGATCCTGCTGACGCTTTGACTTTTTCTTTTGATTCTCGAGTTTCAATCGAGTCTTGGCGTCCTCAAATTCGCGACGGGAATATTCTGCGTTAACGATATTGGGAGTGGTTGAGTTCCTTTTTGCGACTTTCCGATCAGAAAGCATCTTATTGCGCTTCTTACCGAGCGAGGTAAGTGATCCATCTTCGTTCTGATACCTTCGAACGCCCCACTTCATGCCTTTTACACCGAAGTGATATAGTTCATCGACCATCGGATGCCTCACCTTCTCCCGAGTTTCCGGAATATGAACGGAATGCCTCCAAAGCATTGGCCATGAGCTCCTGGAGCTGACCAGATTTGTTCAGTGCATCCTTCTTGGCCTGAAGCATGGCCGTCTCGTACTTAATCTTCTCCTCTTCAAGCTTGTTTCGAGTCGAAGCGAGCTTGAGATAGTGCACGATGACCTGAGATGAAGCCGTCCCCTCGCGAAGTTGTTGCTCGGCAAGGTTGACGGCGAGCGAAATCATCTGATTCTCGCGTTCCTCCGGATTGGAAGCGGGCGAGAACTGAGGGGAAGACGATCCATCGAGCTTCTTACGTCGCCCCATGAAATATCGCCTCCAGTTCTGTAATGGTTTCGAAGAGTTCTGATTGGTTTTGGTTCTCCAAAAGAGAGCACCGAATGGTTGTCCCTAGAATCGAAAGGAGTTTCCTCCGGTTTTCGCAACCGCCATGAGCGAGGAATTTTGCTTTGGACCCAAGCGGCGCTCCCATTTGAAGCCCCAAAACACGTGGTCTGGGTAATCGACTTCCCGAAAAATATCCCGTCGGGGAAAATTTGAGGAGCCGAGCGATGCGGGAGGGCGCCGGTTCGTCGCGACCCCTCCCCCTCCATCAAAATGATATGACTCCTTGGCTCGGATCATATCATTTTATCGGTGAAGAGTAAGAGATCGCAACGAAATCGGTGCTTTTCAGTTGAGTTTTCCCATTGGTGTAGGATCATTCTTCTTGATCTTTGTGTATTGACCGATCACATCGTACTCGATGATCTCGTCCATTGCAAACTCATACTCACGATCTAGTTCGACATCAGTCATCGCATCAGTGACTGACATGATGCGTGCTAGATAGGAGCATGTGCAATAGCCCATACGCTGATCATAGTCATACCATTGATCCCAATTAGTCCATGGGTTGTATGGGTTGTCAATCGTGGTAAGCAGATAGTCTTTGGTATTAGCCATTGTCTGCCACCTTAGTCTTAGTAGTCACATTACGCTTCAGTGTATCTATTGATACGCCAAGCCTATCGGCTACTTCAGCCTGTGTGTAACCACGATTGAGCATGGATCTTGCCCTAGCAATGAGGGACGCTGACATAGCAACACCCTGTTTCGGAGTGGCTAATTGCTTGACTCTGTCAGGATCTGCGTTTTGCAGGATCTGCTGAAGGGTGTTCTTGCTGACGGCCCTATGCTGAATGGCTTCCCATTCCTTATCAGTGATGTCGACCAATTGCTTCTTGGCGCCCACTACAATACGGGCCTCATTAAGGCACCTATTGGAAAGCTTTTTCAGATCGTCCTTTTCATATTCCGGATGAGCCGCCTTCTTGGCTTCGTACAAACTGTCCGAAAGAAGCTCGGCCTTGCGTTCCAAAGGGGCATTCTTGAGAGCCGTATTGAGTTTGGCTTTCAAGGAACTGACCTCTGACGAGTATGTTTTTGCAGCTTGGGGATCATACTTGAACGAACCAGAATTCAAATACGATTTTCGGGCTTGGTTTGCCAGGGACTTCAGAGAATTTGCATAGTCGGCATAGACACCTTCCATCGCCGTTCCGGACGAAAGTTCGTAGGCATCCTTGGCAAGGTCCATCTTCACCGTTACCGATTCGGCTGGAACCTTCTTCCAAGAAATAACCTTTCCGTCTTTGTCCTTCTTGGCGGGAACGACCTTCTCTCGACCGGTTTTGACGTAGACTTTCTCACCTGTTTCAGGGTCGATCCATCCGCCTTCCTTGGCCGAGCGAAGTTTGCGTTCCGGGATTCGCTCCGTCGACTTGGATTGGGAAATAAGAGTGGAAGCCCCACCATATTTTCCATCTCCTCGGCTCTGCCACTTCTGCTTGAGAAGATCAATCTGGTTGTCACGCTCGGACTGCTTCCAGTTCAGCTCGTGCTTCTCAGCATCGATGACCACCATCGAATGGCGGACCGCCTTCTCGATATCCTCCCAAGGAGCACCCTTGATAGTCATGTCCGTAATAAGGTTGGAGACGATACCCATCTCTCTTCCCTTTTCACGCTTCGTCATGACTCGCATACCTTCATACTTAGGATATGCGGTTTTGGGATCGAAGTTCTTCAGACCGTCAAGAGCGGATCGAGTCTTGATCTCGCCTCGGTTGTTCGGAATAACCAGAACGTTGTCACCATCAAAATCGGCGCCAGAGAGTCGTTCGGCCACTTTGGCATTGATACCAACACAATCCTTGGATCCGCTAAGAGCCGCCCGGGCTTCCTTGTTGTTATTGTTGACCGTGAGCTCAGGGATTTCGAACTTTCCGCCATGCGGGAAGCGAATAAGAATCACCTTCTCACCAGGTCTGAAGTTCGGAGCGTAGATCTCATTGTCCTTCAAGGAAGGGATCGGTAAAATAACCTGAGTCCTCTGACGAGGCATGGCTGCGGCCTTCATATGAATTGCCGCTGAATCGCATTCGTCAGAAAATGACTTCAGCAGGTTGGCCTTGACGACGGGATTATCCAATGCCATGATCTCATCGTAGTCTCGCTGACGACGATCAAGATCAATGCCAAGTTGACGTTTGGCCAAAGAAATATCCTGCTTGGAAAGCATCTGCGAAGGAAGGCTTCGAGACCAATCATCCCAATCGCCTTCGTCATTGACCTTGTTGACCAACGACTGCTTCTTCTTGCCGGTCTTGGGATCGTCGTACTCATACTGACCTTTGATCGGATCTATGGTGGCGCCAAATGGATTGCTCCAATCGACATCACCTTTCGTTCCATCCGGATTGGTCAGTCGCTTGAGCGGCTTCAATACCGAATTATCGCCGGTTCCCTCGATCGGAGTGCCCCGTTTCTTGTTCGTGTTGAATATGATGTCTACACCATCGGGGAACTGATCCGGATCGCCGTACATGGCCATACCTTTGAGGTAATGGCTGTTATCGACGTTGATGCGGACCTGCGCGTAATGAGAACCGCCAAGTTCGAGATCAGCCGCTCCAGGACGAATAAGCATGACGCCATCACGTTCGGTTCCTCCGTCCTCGGCGTACACAATGCCAAGACGCTTGGAATCGAGAGATACCGGCTTCTTGATCCCGACTCCGCCTTCATGAGGCTCGTCAAGGGACATACCGATATTCTTGATCTTGCTTCGGTCATTGACTAGATCTCGAACAGTCACACCAGGAGCGGCAAGGACCTTGACCGTGGTATGATTCGGACCACCCATCTTAGTGTAAATATAATGGGTGGTGTAGCCTTCCTCCTCAAGCATAGCCACGGCAACCTTGAGCTTGTCCTGAGAATATCCCAGATACTGCTCAACACCTTTACCGATGTCAACGGCTCCATCCTTACCAATGGTCTCCTTGAGATTGTTGGCGATGATGGTCGATGCATTGGCTCGAGCACGACTCGAAGGATTGAGAAGGGATCGAACCGTGGATTCGTTAAGACCACCCATGATCTCGCCGATCTTGGCTCTAGAATATCCCTTCTTTTCGAGTTCGTAGGCGCGATGCTGGCGTTGAGCAAGCCGCTCGTTATAGGCGATCGTTCGACGAGCACGAAGCTTCGTCGTAGTGATCCCCATGGAATCGGCGATCTCCTTTTCGGTGAGACCGGAGTTCTTGAGATCCAAATATCGCTTGTAAAACTCCTCATGCTGGTAAGGCTCTTCGCCACTGCCCCAAGGATATCTTCCAGAACGGCGCTTCACGCCTTCGTGCATGAGTTCATCCTCGTAGACGATCATGAAAGGACCTTTCCTGAAAATATCATCACCACTGCTCCGATTCCTCGGCACGCAGCTTATTGATCAATTGATCGAAGTGCTGGATTCGATCCATGATGTGGGCGATCTCGTCCGGGCTGACCTCTTCGTAAATATCAGCGTTCGGTCCAAGCTTGATGTACTTCGGATCGGCGTTGGTGGCGATCTTGATGTGATCGTTCTGATAGAGACGAAGGTCGAACCGAAGATTCATCGGCTTGACTTTGTATTCAAGACAGAACAGCGAAGCGTAAATATACAACTGATCGAAGTGCTTGACTTCGCCGCTTCCGGTCTTGAGGTCGAAGATGCGCAACAGCTTCTTCTTGTCGTCGTATCCGATGAGGTCCGCGGTACCGAAACAATTCGGCGAGAAATATAACACCACTTCGGGCGACATGCGATAGTGCAGGCCATCATTGACGAAGTCGTTCAACGTCAGATGGGTCTTCGGCAGAGCCACACGATGTTTATTGAGATCAGCCGCAAGGGCATGCAGCTCGGTTCCGCGTTGTGCCGCAAGGGACGATCGGAACATATCGGCCATATGATCGTCATCATAACGGAGCCAGGAATGCTTGCTGGCTCCCATGAAGGCATGAAGGCCCTCAAGATTGTGATGATCATTGAAACGCATCATGATGCAACCTCCGTGGAAATATGGGACTTGGTCATGTGCTGTTGAAGCTTGTCGAGAATGTATTCCTCGTTCTCGGGATAGATGAACGCCGCGAACGAATCGGCATTCATCTGGGCCACGTAGTCATCCTGATTCGGCTGATGCTTGGCGTCAGCACTCTTCTTGACCTCAAGGGCGGCCCATCGATCCTTATATAAAACGAGAAGATCGGGGATTCCCTGAATATAGTTGGGATCGTTCTTCAGCACGCGTGATCCTGGAAGACGTTTGCCGATCTCTTTGATGACCTTTCGTTGGAAGTCGCGTTCCAAACTCATGGTTCTCCTTTCGACAGAGAAAAAATAAGAGTGGGGAACGGTGCTGCCCGCAGAAAGGATTGCTCGGAAAATAAGGCAAACTCTTCCCCACTCTTACCTCTATTCGCGATGTTTTTGTCGCGAGTCCGCGCTCACTCGACATAGGTCGGTTCCGGTACGGTATCCACATGTTCGAGGTGCCATCCATACCAGAATCCATCGGGTCGCTTGAGCGCATCGTAGATCTCCTGATCCTTACATCCATAATAGAAGGCCATATGGGTCACGCTGGGAAATATAAGATCCTTCTCGATGATGCGGACCGGTTTGTAGGCTTTGATGTTACGGGCGTCGTTCCAGCAAATATGCATTCCTCGGCATACGCCATGGTTTCTTGGATGGTCAAGTGCCTTCAGGACATCGTCGATGCTTGTTTCGAGGAAAATGGCAACCCGCTCTGGAGACGGATGGATCTCGTTGAGTTCATAAATATAGACTTCTTGGTTCTTATCATGATGTGACATGTTCCATTCCTTTCTAAAAAGTATGCAGGTATCAGGCCGCTGCATACTTTTTCGCGCGTTTTCTTCGCCAGCGTTTTCTTTGTATTATTACTTTTTTTTTCTTTTTAAATAAATAAGAAAAAAGAAAAAACGCGCGAAAGTATGCAGGCACCCCGAAAACCCAATGATTCCAAGGCCTCAGGGCACATTGACCCTCAAAAAAGTATGCAGGTTTTTCTGCATACTTTTCCGGAAAACCTGCATAGTTTACACCAAAAGTATGCAGGTCCAAACCTGCATAGTTTTTAAAAAAGTATGCAGGTTCAGACATAAAAGTATGCAGGTGGCCTTCCTTCCTGCATACTTTTGCCCTGTCGTCATGTCCGAAACACCGCAAGATCGTATGCCAACGGGATCCTATAGACCCTTCTGCATGTCCGACAATAGAGCAGATGAAGGCGTTGGACACGTGAATATGCGGCCATCCGATCTCCCTTCCTGCGCAAAGCAGCCGTGATCTCCCACGAATGATAGTGCTCGCACGGCATGATCGACCGAATCTGAATCATCGCACTTGGCGGAATCTGAACCAGATCGTCGAAATATGCCCGCACAAGACCTCTCTTCTGGCACCGTATACAATACGTCCCGAGTTCGAAAGGAACCTCATTGCCGTAAAAATCACGCAATGGCCTCCCCGATGTCTCGATCTGAACCGCGATCGGAACCTCCGAATCGCAGTCACATGGACTCATGCGCCTCGCCAGATCATAGACGTCGATCCTGTCCGGATCGCCTCCATCCATCACATAGGTCATCCTAACCCTCCTTCCCGGAAATATCCTTCGAGGCGAACGTCCGCTCGTTGAAGGTCTCCTTGTTAGCAAGCGCCCGCAGGATCGCCGAATCGATCGGGGCGAAGCTGCGCAGAATATAATAGTTGAGTTCCTTGAACGGCGAGTTGATCCTGTCGATGCGCCCTGCCGCCTGCTCCATGATCCGATAGGAGTAGTTGAGCGAATAGAACAGCATGGTGTCGGTCTGCGTGCAGTTCCACCCCGCGGCTCCCGATCCATAGTTCACCAGATAGATCCAATCGCCGTCCTGCGGAATATCATCGTGACGATGTCCGTTGTATTGATACACCGGTATGCCTGTCCGCCTCCGCAGGCTCAGCAGCTCCTCCAGTTCGAAATCGTAGTTGTAGAATATCACGATCCTCGGATGACGGATGCAGATATCCATCGTCTCCCTGATCCTGCTCGGATCCGAGTTCACCAGTTTTCTCTGGGCGAAGCAGTACTGTGATACGTTCTTGAGCGGCTCTCCGGTCCACGGATCTTTCCGTTCCCTTCTCAGGATCTTCAGGGCCTGCTTGTCGTAATCCACAACGATCTGATAGACAGGATTGCGACTGGGACCACGGTCTTTCGGACGCTTCATTGGCACCATGATCCGTCGTTTGAGCTTCTCCAGAATATCAGTATGCCGCCAATCGTTGACTTTCGGATACTTCGCCCATCGGTCATACACAGCATGCATGGTCATGAACTGCGTCTTGTTCTTGTAGAACCCATTCGCCACGAATATGGGAATGAGATCCTCGTAGGAATCAGCAGGGGTCGCCGACAGCAGAATCCATCGATTTCTCTGAGCCTTGGCTATATGGATGAATTCCTTGCTCCAGACGCCCGTTCCGGTGGCATGCTGCTCATCGAATATGATCGCACCATGGAAGTCGTGATAGGCTTTGATGCGCTGCCAGCTATCCACGGTGATCTCCACGCCCGAAGGTTTGTTCGTACCGATATGCAGGCCGAATTTGATGAGATCCTCGCCCCATTCGGCCTTATCGCGCTTCTTCGCCTCGGTGATGATGAGCAGGTCGGGCGAGCCCTTGAGCGGCATGAGGGTCGTACCGCTCTTGGACTCGCCGGAACGGGTCCGGCAGCACATGCGCAGCCACCACATGATGGCCACGATGGACTTGCCGGACCCCACCTCGCCGACCAGAACGTTTCCGGATCGCAGTTGGCTCAGCGCCCGTTCCTGAAACGGTTCCAGTGTGACGGCCATTACTCGCTTACCTCCTCGGAGGATTTGAGCGTGGCCTTGAGGAGATTGGCGAATATACCGTCATCTCTGATGCAGAATATGATTCGTTCATCCGGGTTCGATGCCGTATCGCCGGTGACGCAGTGCTCGTGATATCGAACGTCAATCACGATCTCGTGAATTCGTATCTCGCCGAGAGATCCGACGACCGAGTTCCACGTAGCTTCATCGGGAATATCATAGTATTTCATTGAGTCGTTCCTTCGTCAGAAATATGATCGTCTGCGAGGTCCTGCCATAGGACAAACCAAATATCATGGTCGCGGGCTTCGATGAGCCAATCCGGCTTTTCAGACCACTGGTCCTTGAAGAACCAAGCATCAATTACGACCGGCTTCTTTCGGTATTTCATAATTCCTCCTTTCGAAATATCACATCATGGCGTCGGTTCCATCAGCGTGCAGCCAATCACAGGACATGCCATAGCCCGTGGCGACACAGGGGACTCGACGGGTGTCGTTGAGTTGGATCGTACCCTGCCAGACAACCTCATCTGTATGGTTCCTGCCATAGGACAAACCAAATATGAAACACGATGATGCCACGCTGATGATCGCAAAGATCAGGATAATCAGCCGTAACGCGTCGATCCATTTACTCTTCATGATTCCTCCACCAGTTCGTAGGTTTTTTTTTTGGTATTTCATGCCTTCTCCTCCTTGTGTGAGCCCATATACAGATATGCGGAGCTCCATACCATGTCACAGAGATATGGTTTCGGATCACCCAGCTCGAAGAACCGTTCCAGATACGCTTTCAGAGCGTCGAGTTCTTCCTTGGTGAAATTATGCGTCCGGTCCCAATAGAATACGACATTGTCGACGTGATCGGATCTGAGCGTCGATCGTTCCTTATCGCACGCCGACCACCGTAGACCATGAAGCCATCCATCCATGGCGATCGAGGCGTCCGGACTCAATTTGCCGCTAACGGCGATGCCGATGAGTTTTTCGCTATTCGGGAACATGATTCATCCTTTCCTTGCGTGTTTTCCGGTTTCAAGTTTGGCGTTGCGAATGATATAAGTCAGATGGACTACATTTTTCATGATTCCTCCTTAAATAGCCAACGTGGTCTCATCTTTTGGCGGATTGTCGTAATGGTACGTGAACCCGAGATAGGTTGGGGATGCCGTACCATTAATGGCATCCCTGATTCGTTGGGCCACGTTCTCAACTCGTCCGTTGCTGTGCCCGTGTTCGATGAGCCATCGCGCACAGGCCGCCGTCGTGGGGAACGTCAAGTCGAGTTCATCGATCACGGTCCGATTCTCGGCGCGAAGCGTCGGCTCGACCACACGGAACATTCTGGCAAAGTTGTCGTTGCCAAGAATGTTGTCCACGACGCCGAGCAGCTCCGGTTTGACCATCCTGGCGTACTCGCGCAGCCAGAGGTTGTAGTACTGGGCGTAGGGACGCTCGGGCTGATGCTTGCCGTAGATGCTCTCGATGTCGCGTATGGCCTGGGTGCTGATACCCATCATCTCGCGGCAGCGATACTGCGTGAGACCGAGCAGGGTTCGAGCGGCTCGGAATTGGTCAGGTGTCGGCATGATTCACTCCTTGGGTTCGGTCTTGTCATGGATCCACGTCAGTCCTTTGCGGATCCATGCTGGAATATGGAACAGCCAGCATAGAAACTCGCCCACGCCCAACGCCACAAATGCGATGATGCCGACATAAAGAGGTATTATCGAATCATCAGGCAGTTGCCCGAATAGGACTAATAAAGACAGAATGAATGCTGACACAAAGAAATTAATGATCAGCGCGATTTCAATTGTGTCGGTGTCAAGATCGTCCATGTTCGCCCTCCTGTTCGTCGACCTCCATCAGCTTGTAGGTATGATAGGAGATGCTGATGTTGAGAATATAGTCGAAATCGCACTCCATGATGAACTGCTTAATCGCATCTGTCGGTAGGAACTTGCCGGGTTCCAGCTGGAACGATTTGCTTTTGATGATGGGGTCCTTGTGCACAACCGGAGCGGTTTGTACGATCTTCGTCGACCCATCACTCCACGATCGTGTCCTGACGCCGGTCTTCCCGGTCACGGTCACTTCCGCATAGCGTATGTACTCATTCGGCATCATTCACCAACTTTCAGATAGAGAAAATCGAGATTCGCATCCTCGACCTTCGCGCAAATATACTTTCGTTCGCCGCATTCCGGACAGATGGCTATGTAACTGACCAACCCGTCCTTGACCATCGGCATGGTTGTCGTGAGCAAGCAGAGACACTGGCAATTGACGAATTTCCGTCGTGCATATTGCCAGATTGTGGGTTTCCTATCGGGATCCATGATTCACCTCCGAATATGTCGGCCTTGTAGATTCTGAATGCGTCGAATTTCGGCCCTGTGAGCCATTTTAAGGGCCCATAGAGAGGCGAACGCGATCGGAACGCCTAAAACTATGGATACGACCAGAAGGGCCGAGAAAACGGTGATTATAGCGTCAATGAGACCGATCATTCGCGCGCCTCCTTCTGGTCGTTTTGGCCTGAATATGAAACTTCGGGTCTTCCCTGACGGGTGTCCGGTCCGATCCCTTCATGCAGTTCTGGCATTCCGCATTGACATAGATGTTGCGTCCATCGCTCCATGCATGGGTCGTATCGATCCAGATATACGGGTCGTATTCCGATTCGCAATGAAGCTTGTGCTCATCGTGCAGCTCCTTGCGGATGGCTTCGAAGTCTGCGTCATGGATTTTGACCATCGGACCTGCGGAAATATGTTTGTCGGTCATCATTTACTCCTGTCCAATAGCATTATTCACTCCTCCGGATCGGTCTTCTGGCGGATCCACGTCAATCCTTTTCGGATCCATGCGGGAATATGGAATAGCCAGCAGAGGAATTCGACGGTGCTGAGCACGGCGAACGTTCCTCCAACGATCATGCCGATGGTCATATTGGGCACATCCCAATCATCCGTCACCACGCAGAATAGGAACGTGAGGAAGAGTCCTCCGAGTGCGTTGAGCATTCCGTATATTCCACACAATTCCCAATCAATCTCGTCCACGATCGTCCTCCTGTTCAAAAGTCCATGGCTTGCGATTGTCCATTTGTCGATACTCATTCCTGGAAATATCGAATTGTGTCGATCGTCCGCATCGACAGCACTTCACTTCACATTCATAATGATCCGGCGTGATCTTCCATGCGTCGGTGATGAGCAGCGATGCGCTTGGGTGGCAGCCAAGATATCGTCTGGCCCGATCGAATACGCTTGTTGGCGCCATAATACGCTCCTAAAAATAAGAGGGCATGACCGAAGCGCGATGACGCCGATCATGCCCTGTGATGGAAATATGGTTTACTCGATGGACTTCAAGTCCGCATCGACCTTCTGGAAGGTCATGGTGTTGAGGGCCGTATCCGGTTCGTCATTGTCATAGAACTCGTCCTCGAACGGATCCTCATGCTTGGTTGCGATGAGCATCTGCAAATATGCAGTGTTGTGATCCGACATCTTACCGCGGTATGCGGAGAACGACAGATTGACATTCTCGATGTCGGCCCAGTCCAAAATATCAACCGGGCTGAAGTCGATCTCCTCGCCGTTGACCACGGCCTTCTTGTGTTCGGCCCACAGGCGCTTATTGCCGTACTGGGTCTTGAACAGGATCTTCGGATTCCTCGTATCGGCCGGCTCATCCTTGAACTTGACATTGACCTTGAGCAGGAGCTGGGGGTCAGCATCGATCTTCTCACGCATGCGGGGACGGAATCCCTCGTCGGTCAGGAAATCGAATTCGTCCTGAGTCAGCTCGATGTTGAAGTTGCGATTACCTTCGTCGTTGAATTGGCCACCGGTGCCGGCGAAGTTCGGATAGAGGAGCTTGGCTCCGCGGATGCGGTACGACACACGACCACGGGAATCCACATACTTTTCGACTGCCATTGTTTTTGTTCCTTTCGATAGTTTGGTTGAAAATATCACTTGATGATCTTGTCGATGATCTTTGCGTTGCTCCAGATGATCTTGGTGATTTCATCGGCGGTTATACCCGAGTACTTGTAGAAGTTCGCCAGCTTCTGGAGGACGTCGGCGAATTCGTCGAGCATGTGCTCACGCGTGTCATGCTGCGAGGAGACTATCAGCTCAGCGGTCTCCTCAAGGATTTTCTTGGCCAGTTTCTGGCCATCGTCGAGTTCGCCGTCGTCGAAGGTCTCCATTGGCGGGAATTGGATCATTGACAATCCTTTCTGAAAAATATGGGCCCATGCGTCGGTCGCACAGGCCCATATGGTTTAATGGACAAATCAGTCGAGATTGATTCTATGATTGTCGGACTTCACGACGCGGTCTTCGAATCCGAGACCGGCGAATTCACGGAACACCCGCTTGGCGAATTCCCTTCGGCTCATGTCCTTGTGTTCGGACCTGAGATCGAGAATATACCAGACGAGTGAACCAATGCATACGCCGATCAGGATGAGGGCCACGACCTGATAGTCGAGCAGTTCAATAGTCATCGTTGTTCCTTTCCTATGAATATCCTTCATTATAAGCGATGACCTTGTCGCGAATCAATCACTCATGGCGGCGATGCGCATGACATCCATCATAGACTTGTTGCGGCCGATGTTGTATCCGACGTAGAAAATGGCACCGGCGGCGATGATCAGCGATTCCGGATGTTGTTCGATGAAGTCCATGACAGTGCTTCCCGCCTTGTTGATCTCGTCGTTGACGTTGATGGTCTTGTCCTCCATAGTGGTCTCCTTCTTTGATTTGCGGAATTTCGGTGAAATATGAATGTTGAAGTCCATGATCAATCCTTGCGTTTATGTCGGGTTACGGTGATGTCGTAGATGGTTTCAATGGGACCTTCGACCATCACCTGCCGTCCGCAACCAGTGCAGATGAACACGGCAACGATCCTATGGTCCTTGAAAAATATATCATGGGGGCGAATGTCGTAGTCGCAATCGCACCCCATGAGCTCGTTGAGTTCGTCCTCACGCATCAGCATTCTCCCAACAATAGGCACCACTCCGTTCGTTCCACAGTTATCGATTTCAAATAAAGATCATCGAGATTGGGAACGATCGATCCCGCAATGCGGATCGCTTCGTATGCGGATGGAGCTTTCTGCGAATAACTGCTATAGATCGTATCTTGACCGGTTTTGATGACAACACGATACAGACTTATCATCATGGCCGGCCCGGCTTCCTGTTGCGAATATGATCCATCACGGACCTGAACCGCTCGTTGGCTCCTGCGTTGAGTGCGACGAACGCGATGACACCGACCGCAGGGACGATGATGTCCCTGATCCAGAGTCTCGCCTCTCGGGCGGTGTCAATGGTGCGCTGTTTCATGGTTTGCTCCTTTCATAAAAATATAGGCCCATGCGTTGATGCACGGGCCTATAATGTTGATCAGTTCTTGCTCTGATCGGATTCCTTCTGGAGATTGAGATCGTTCTGGACCATCCACTTTACGGTATCCTCCAGATGCTCGATGCGTTCGTGATCGTTGAGAGTCGCCTTATATTCTTTATAGGCGAAGGCGATCGAGATCGCACCGGATGCAGCTGCGATAACCACACTGGCGATGTTGAACATATTTTTCTTGTCCATGGTGGACTCCTTTCATATACTATAACTCTTCATTATAGCATATGTTTCCGTCGCGGATAGTTCGCCCACCAGATGGTCGGATGCGTCCATCGACGGGCATGACGACCGCGATGGAGCGAATTATCGATGATCCACAGCAGATGTCGATACGGTGCGTCATTGACGTATTCGTCGGTCGGCGTGATCAACCAGTCTACCAGGAGTCCGATAAAGGCGACGGCCACCATTGATAGACATATCAAACAATTCATCAAATCAATCATTGCAATCACCCGTGTATGAGAAGTTCGGATCGTCGTCGATATCGCATTCGGCATTGGGATCGTAACCGAGTTCGTTGATCGATTCCGTGATCCTCAGCCCCTGAGTGTAAATATCATCGCTGATTCTGCGGAGCTTGTCATATTCGTCATGCATCTTGAGAATATGGTTTCGGATCCAGGCGATGTTACTGACGATCTTCATCAGAAGAATCATTGTCGTCGCGATCGTCAGTCCGATCAGTGTCTTCATCTTCCGGCTCATTGTTCTCCTCCTTGTGGAACGTTTTGTAAATATCAGTGACGTCAAGCACGCCGTTCTTGGTCACCAGATTCGCCTTATCAGCGGTTTTGACCATGATGAAGACGATTCGATCATCATCCTTACAGCATTCCTGCGCATCGAGAATCGCTTCATCATCGGTGAACTCCTCGGCGTTGATCTGAACCGCAGGAATATCTGAATCAAGGTCGACGATACGCCAATCCTTGAGATAGGTGTTCTTTTTACAGTGATTCCTTTTGTGAATATAACAGATTAAAAAGTCAGCCCCTTGGATCACCAGATAACTGACGATCGTTCCGACGACCATGACTAGAATCAGTCCGAAAATAAAGTTGATACTCATGGATGAACTCCTTTTATAGTGTTTAGAAATGATGGTGATCGCAGAACCAGCTGATGACCAGCATGAGAGCGACCAGAAATATAACGATGATCGCCTCAGGCCAGGTCATGCAGCCAGCTCCTTCATGAGATCGTTCGATGCCGGATTCGGCGAGGAATATGGACTACTCTCGTCGATCAGCCATTCGTACGATCCGTATTGTTCGATGGTGTCGATGGCATCATCGGCCAATCGCTCATAATATCGTCGGTCAATCTCTGAAGATAGTCCATTGTCTCGGATGACCGAATATTCCTTCCAGCGATACCCTTTTGTTCCAGATACCGCATCATAACCCCCTCGATTGTTTTCACGAACCAATAGACCTCCTCCGCATCCCGATTTGACGGGGGAAAAGGCCGAAACCTTACCAACAAAGCTGTAATGATGCTCATCCGGTCCAAGTCCCTCGTTGAAATCGAGGAAAATATTGGACTGAGCCGATTTAGTCTCTCGGAAATCCTTCAGAGTGACGGGCTCTTTGGTAAACAGGGTCTTAAAGACATAAGGAACTTGGAACTGCAACCCAGTAGCGGTCCACTCACCACAGTGCTCACCGTAGGCTGAATGAGCGATGTAGGTGGACTTGTTGACGATGCACATCTTGTCATAAATGGACTCCAATTCGAAGTTGTACCCGTATTGCTTGCCCATGGCGGTAACGAAGTCGATGATATCGCGGTCCACATCGGCGATCTTGATCGAATCGGTTTTGATGTGAACCACGGTGTATCCGAGCTCCTGTACCTTGTGCTTGAGCGTGATCATGAACAAGGCGCCTCGTTTGGCGACTTTGTTGTCAAGGTTGCGGTTGTTCGGATTGGCCGCATCGTTGAATCTGGTGGGGAACGAGGCGCTGGTCAGGCCATAGACCGCGTTGATGGCGATCTTCAAAGCCTGAGCCAGCGCCTTGGAATCCTCGCCCTTGAGCACAGGTTCGAGATCCTTGAGACGTTCCTCAGGAACGAATTCTTTGAAAATATCAAGGCATCGATCGAAGTCCTTATGCTTGATGGCGATACGGGCCTGTCGGATGGCGTCGAACCTTTTGGTATACGGTCCGAAGAGATTCATGGCCACGATCGAACTAGGATGTTGGGAGGCAATATCAAGCAATCCGACATTGCCGAACATGCCACCAAGACGATGTTCCTCTTTCTCTACCATCGGTCATCACCTCCGTGAATGAACAGGGCGATGAACACCATCACGAATATCAACGTGATGACACATCCGATGAAGATCCATGCTACGCCCATGTCGTATGCTCCTTTCCAAATATCTTCAGCGGTTCATCGTCGCCTTCAAGATGATGGTTATAGGCGTCAACAAGCGATATGAGATCAATTTCATCGAGCCCTTCAGCATAGAAAGCTCGTTTCTTCGGATCTGGTTTTGTACTGACGATACCAAGCGCCATCAAATATCCGTGAAGGAACAATCGTGATAGATAACTTCCGCTGATGTGTGATGGATGCTTGTATTTGTTTTCATTGACGAACCGAACCGGTGATTCGGAGCTCGAAACCTTACCCATTGTTTTTTACCTCCCATGGATGCTTCATCTCCATATAACTGTAATCGCCGTATCCGTTGTCCATACCGTAGACGAATACGTAGCCGCCTTCTCCCGGATACTCGCCCATGTACTGAGATTTCTTGTCCTTGGGCGCGTATCGGTCGAAGGTGTATCCCGGGAACATCTCGGACAGGTCGGGGAAATTGAACTCCGACTGCGGGTGTTTGTTGTTCCCGAATATGATCTGTGCGGTATGGGTGTTGGTGGTGTCGTTGACCGTCAGGCCACTGAGCATGGCCAGCATCTGCCGTGCGGTGAAATCCTCCTTGAGGTGCTCGAACACGGCCTTGGTGGCCCTGACGTCATCCTCGCAATATGATTGTACCAACGGCCATTTGTCCTCGGGAACCGGTTGGTCCCACGGCATTCCAAGCTCATGATGGTCGATGCCCAATTCGATCTCCCACTTCTTCAACGACTGCTTCTTGGCGGAGAAGTCGTAAATATCCGTGTAGGAAGCATTGTACGCCTGACCGAACATGGCGTTCTTGTTACTGCTTACGATCCGCGTCGACAGATCATACAGCTGGGCGTTGTTGTATCCCATGACACCCCACGCCCAGAGAATATGATTGTCGTACTTGCGGTTGTTGAATCCCACCAGATTCTCATCGAGCAGCGTCATGATGTTCTGCCGCGGAGGATTGATCCATGTCTTGACGACGTCCGAATCACTTTTCATGAAGCAGACCATGAAGAGGTTCGGAAAGACCTCAACATCGAAGAAGGTGAGAATATCAGCGTTCTTCGGATCGCTTCCCTTCGGAATATCATCGGACTTGAACTTCATCTCGTTCACCAGAACGATGCAATAATCCGACCAATGCGTCGACCGCAAAGCGAAATCAAATATCTCATTGCGCATGTCGGTGACGTCGTATGGTTTACCGGACTCATACATCTCGTCCATGAGCTTCTTGATGAACTCGACGCTCGGCTTGGTCCCAGGACAACATTCCTTGCGCAGAGCCTTCTTGATGACGTTGCGTAGATGCTGTTCGTCCTTGAGTTCCTTCTGATTGATCACGGACTTTTCTCCTTTCAACGGAAGGCCGCTTGAAATATGGGAGATCTCATGATCGTTGCACCGTGAGAGCAGACGCCGTAGCGACGAATTGCCTCGAAAGACCTTGATCTCGACATGGATGTCGTAAAGGTTTTTGAGTCGGGATACGTCTCCATCGTAAATATAGTGGAGGTGCAATCCCTGTCCGCTCTTGGACACCTCGGCATAGGTTGGAGGGAACTTGCGGGCCGCCTCGAGATTGGCCTGAAGCGATTTCTCACCATCCTCTCCTCGAATATCGAAGTCGATGACGATGTGGTTTTCCGGGACCTTAACCCAATGAAGTCGACTGGTGTCGAGGTCTTTGAGTGTGGTGCTGACTTGGGCCCATTTGGCGACTGGGGATCCGCTTTCATCGTCTCTAGCATATTGCGCAGGGCAATCATGACAGAGTTCGTCGAATCGACTGTCCGTTTTAGCAAGTCGAAGCCACGAGATATGGTCATCATCAGATGTTCGAGCATGTCGGTCAGAAGAGTCAACGATTCTCGATTCGAACTTGTCTCGTTGAAATCCATAATAGGTAACTGCCTTACTCGCTCCTCGGTTCATGATTTCGAAATATGAAGCCAATTCGAACATGAACTCGGAGCGTTTCATGACATCGGTGATGTGGGCTTCCTCACACCATTCCTTATAGGCGCGCCACAGATCGGTCAGACGCACTGGCTCATCGGTGTCCATGAGGTCGATGTTGTCCTGAACGAATGTATAAATATCATTCGTCTTGGCAATCATCTCTGTTGGACGATACTGGGAATATCGGTTGACCCCGAGTTTCCTGTAAACCTCACGACAATGATAGGCAATGGAACCCAATTCGAATCCGATCTGTTTCATGCAGTCGAAATAATCATCCGGCGCCAATGTATTACCAGTCGGATAAATATCAATCAGTCTCCTTGTGATACCCGACTTGGCGTCAGTGATCTTCACCGGCTTATTCGTTGCCATGAACAGCATCGTCTTCAGCGGAACGGTGTACTGCTTGACACCCTTTTCGTTGACCACGATCTTCTCATGCGCAGCGATCTGATTAAGCAGGGTGTTGTCCCACATGTGACTCAGATCGCCGTCGGTCTGGATACCGATGAGCGGAGAGTTCTTGAAGGACGCGGTACTGAATTGGTATCCCTTGCCGAGTTCCTCCGCATTGAAATATGCGATGTATCCAGGGAAGAGCATCTCAATGATATTGAGAATCGTCGACTTTCCGGTTCCTGGATCACCATAGATGACGAACATCTTCTGGATGCGCTGAATATCATTGCCGTCGACCAAGGCACCGATGCCCCATTCGAGCTTTTCGCGTTCGGATGGGGCATACAGCGTATTCATGAGCCGGTCGTATGCCGAGGTGTCTCCCTCGGATATCGCGTATTCCAGTTGCACGGTGGCGTAGTCCTCGCGCTTCGGAGTGTCATTGGCGAATATGATCCGCTGATTGAGCACCGCATCACTGTCGGCCAGATTGCGCAGTCCGGAAATATACCTGTTCCAGCAACCGTTGGAGGTGTTCTGCATAAGCATGCAGGTCACTTCATTACCGTCCGGAGACTCGTATGAGTCAGCGAACTCCTGAATATCACGGTCGATCAGCTCGCCAAGGCGTTGAAGGTTCTGTGACCAGAGATGACTATCCGGATCGAACACCGCATAAAACGATCCGCCTTTGACGAGCAGATCGTGATACCCTCGCATCTTCGGATCGGCGAATATGGATTCATGGCCCTTGGTTGTCTTTTTGACACGCACCTGCACTTGATCCATCTTCGCCTCCTTTACATGTCGGGAATATGCTGTTCGTTGAGCCAATATTGCATCTGCCACCACCATTCGGATGGGCGGATATCCTTGTCATCATGAACGATGAAGAGTCCGCCGCCCGATCCGTCGGGTCGGTACTGTCGATCCATCATGATGTCGCATCGGTCCTGAATATAACACTCAGGATCTCTCTGGTTGAGGAACCAATCATCCGAGCATCGTGTCAGATCCATGTTTTCGAGGAACATGGAGAACGCCTCGTCGATCGGGACGATGGCAAGTACATCGTTGACCCGTTCGGCCAAAGCGACGAGGAACTCAAGGACCGAACATCCTCGAATACCGCTAACCAACGAATATCCGGTTCGGCGTGTGTATGCATTACGTAACGATTCGCCATCAGATATCCGATTCCGGTCCATCATGACACTGGAACGGAATGGCATGGCCGCGAGAGACATGCTGAGATCGATGTATTCGTCGAAATCCACACGATGACGTAGCCATTGAATATACGATGCGTTGAAAAATGGCGATGAATTACTTGTCATTGACCTCCTCCATTTCGGCCGCTATAGTGGAATTGAACCGCTTTTTGGGTCGGTATGACTCCTCTTCGGGAATGCCTAGCACCTCATGCTGGTATGATCCGTCATGCCGGGTGATCTCGTAGTCGGTCTCCAGAATATCATTCCTGCACCACACGACATTGGGATCGCCACTCTGCGACAACCTTCCGAACCTGTTGAGCACGATGGTATTGATGACTGCATCCGGATCCTGAACGATCTCCATTCCTCGGGCAAGCACGTCATCACCCTCCCAGTAATCGAGATTCTCCGTATCGATGAACCACGGAGCGTTCTCGTGATCCTCTTCGGAGATCTGATAGCTCGGTTCGTCATCATCGATGGACTGATGCCAGCGACGCGCCTTGATCGTCATGAGGATCGACTGTTCGAGTCGTTCGTCGCCGTTCGCCTCGTCATACTGACGCTGTTCGTCATCGGTAAGGGGACCGTCCCATCGAGGCACTCCGTCATCGATGATGAAATTATCCCGATCGGGCTCGTCGGCATCGATGTCCACCGGGTCATCGTCGAGCTCATCACCACATTCGTCGTCGAGATCATCTGATCCATCGGAAATATCCTTTTGCTCGGTGGCTTTGGGATCGCCATACGTTTTCGCCGCATTAATGGCCTCCCATTCCTTCTTCACCTCGATGATCTGATCGTCGTAGAAGTTAAGCTCCTGCTCCTTGCGCCTAATGGCCTCGTCGGTCGACCGCTTGACGTTGACGAACTTCTCGTGGTTGTCTTTGAACTGCTGGTTAAGTTCATGCTTCTTACGTTCCAGATTGGCGATCTCTTGCTCGAGGTCCTTCAGTGGAATATACTGCTTGTATATGCCAAAGTAGAATATGGCGGTCGCCGTAGCGGCACCAGCGGCGAATCCGCCCACTACGAACCCAATGGTCTTGAGATTCATGGATACTCCTTGATTGAATGAACGGGACGGCCATCATGAAGACGACCGTCCCGAAAATATCATCGATTAGATCTTATCGTAGATGATGCCATCCACGTTGAACGTCAGCAGGATACCAAGCTTGCCGTCCCATGGTTCAGCGTTGCTATAATCCCACGGATCGTCGCTATTCACGCCGTATACACCGAAATCGACATAGGTGTTCTGATGCTTATCATCGACGATCCATCCCAGGATTGCACCTTCCTTGGTATCATTGATGCCAAGCATTCGATACACATCGTTAAGGAATAGATGACCGTTGGCATAGAGCTGATCGTTCGCTTGGTGGAGAACTGCGCGAATATGCGCGATGTTCTGATCGGGATTTGTTTTATCCCAGTACATCGAGTATTCGTCGAAATATCGGGACAGTCCGTCACGGTCGATCGTGTCCTTGTCGTAATGGCGAACGGTCTTTGTCTCTCCGGTCTTTTCGTCGACGATTTCCTCTTCGACGATTCCCTGATAGATATCGCGCTCCTTGTCTTCGCCGAATTGCTTGCGAACACGACCTCGATAGTCGGAGAACTCCTTGGATACGGCTGTGAACGCAGAGGCAGCCGCCATGTACCGTCCGTCCAGAATATGATGCGCGGACAGCACACAGGCGATGCTCACTCCGGTCAGTGCGATCGTCGGCAGATACAGACGGGCGATCTCGGCTCCGGTCTCGACATAGACCATGGTCTTGTCGTGCTTCTGCGCCTTGTCGTCATAGACGATCTCGTCGTCTTTTTCGGCCTCCTTGGCCTTCTTGGAAATATCCACCATCTTGTTCTGATGATGATCCATGACGGTATCCAGCTTCATCGTGGAATATACCGCGAAGCCCGTGGCGGCCACACCTGCGACGATGCCCACGCCGACGAGAATCTGCGGGGAATGCTTGTCAAGTTGCAGCAACGCCTTGTTGCCGAAACGGACGATGGTTTCCTTCATACTCATGTTTGTTCCTTTACGTTGAAATATGATCTCGGGGATCTCCGGAACGTCTCCGAGAATATCATTCAGTATTCGAACGACCACAGTTCGTCACTGGGGCAGAGACGCGCCATGGCCACGCTGGTGCCTTTGTCGATGGTGATCTCGAAGATCGTTCCATCATCTTCCAGCACCTTGACGCCGGTATCGTCATCGTTTACTCGATAGTCGAGCGCCTCCTGATCGATCTTGGAAAAATATCGACGGACGCGATCCTTCCAGATACGGAGCGATTTTTGATCCTTATCCGAAATATATCGCGTTTTATCGATGGGGAACAGACCCGTCTTTTCGAAGGTGCTGAACTCAGCCATGGTGAGTCCTCCTGTATTCTCTTGCCTTACGAAGACGTTCGAGCTTGACGGCGACCTGCTCGTCACTCATCTTGTCGACCTTCATCTTCCACAAAGGATTGGAATGCCACACTTCCAGAATATGCCGCTCTTCGGATGCGCTCATCGCAAGCTCTCGGTTCTCGGCATATTGAGGACATAGCCGTCACGATATCGCGCTATGGTCGCTCGGGCCAGATCACTCCACCCAATGTCGTAATCAGTATATCTTGGGGATATACCAGACGCCTTGAGCAGATCAGCCACGCTGCATTGACCGTAATGATCGATGGTATCCCGCAATGTATCCATGACCGCCTCGGCGTCACGGCGATCGCGGAATGTAATATCATCGAAATCATTGCGATTGCGGGATTCGATCTCGCGACGCCCCGTGGAACGATCTCGACTCATCGACGAATAACTGGTGTATCCTCGATTTGTCGAGCTGTTTCTCGGACGAACCTCGCCGAACAGCAGACGACTGAAGCCCTGGGATACGGTGTCATAGAGCATGTCCTTGGCCGCCGGAATCATGACATCCTTGACGACATAGGACGCTACGTCGCGAAGATCGCCGCCGAAAAATGTCTCGGCGACCTTCTGGACCTTGTTCTTTCGTTTGCGAACGACTTCTCCTTGCACGACCTTATCGACGTCGTTCGGTTTATCGGCATCCGATTCGATCCCCAACGCCTCTCTCGAAACGTCGAAGGTCTCCTTATCGACTTCCGCCATATGGAACTCCTTTCGAAAAATATGAGGAGAGGATCTCATGCGGATCCCCTCCTCACTATAGTTCATGAGAATATCGCGATCAGCCCTTGACGTTCGGCAGCAGTGCGCTCACGAAATTATCGGCCTCTCCCTGCGTGGTATACATCGAGAGCATGAATTTGCCATGGGCTTCGCTCTTGTGGAACTCCTCGAGCTCCTCCGGCGTGGCGTGGCGGAATCGCGACACCATGCGACGTGCTCCGGTCTTCTTGTCGACCTTTTCCTCCTCATAGCGGAAGCCGTACGTCATGTCGACGAAGTTCTCCAAAGCCGAGGTCTTCACCGACAGGTCGTCGGAGGAAAGGTCATCCGATAGCTTCTGGAGCTTACCGTTCTTCAGCATATCGACGATGTCATTGCTGTCAAGATGGAAGAGCAGGATATCCTGCTGCTCGACGCCATCGATGTCGGTGTAGGTAACGGTCTTCTGGATCATGATATGTTTCCTTTCTGGAATATATGGTTGTTTGGTTGAAAAATATAGGCCCATGTTTCCATGAGCCTATACGTCTATCAGTTTTCATCGGACGATTCGTCGTCCAATTCTGGAATATCCTCAGCTTCGTTCTCGGCTTCCGCCTTTCGTTCATTCGCCTTGCGGATCGCGTCTCCGACGATCTTCTGAGTCACCGATTTGGTTACTACGGTCAGCGCGGTTCCGGCTACCGTAACTACCAAACCAACGGCGATCTTCTTCGGATCGACTTCGGCGTTCTTCGCAAGGTTCTTGACGATGGCATTGCCAAGGGCTTCACCAAATGATTCCTTCATTGTAGTTCCTTTCGTTGATGAATCACTTCATTATATGGCATGTTTTCATCACGAATCAGTACCTACGCGTCGTATCCGCCACCGGACTTGTGGAGAACCGCATGACCAGACACGGGATGTTGTTATTGGAAAGCATCGACGAAAACGAAACCTCGATTCGGTCGTCGATGGTCCATCCGAGCTCCTCGCCGATCGGAGCCGGATCGAGACCGAGTTTGTCATAGAACTCATTGAGACCGACCCACATACCCGGGCCGTTGATAAGCTCGTAGTTGAGATCATTCACGGCCTTGCGAATGGATTCCGGATCGGAATGGAAATATCGGTCCATGAGCTGATCGTAGCACAGAACATCGCCGATTCCGGGAATCAGATCCTGATCGGACGGCGGGTTCTTGCGAATATGATCCTTGGAGATCTCATCATCGATTTCCTGCGCCTTCTCCTTTCCGAGCTCCTCGACGATCTTGGTCCGGTACTCCGATGCGGCCTTGGTGGCCATGGTGTACGCCGAGGCGTAGGCGGCGATCTTTCCAGCCGAGATCTGATGATGGCCGATGACGCATGCAATGGTCGTTCCGGCCATAAGAACCGTGGAAATATAGCACGGCACGACACGCTTGACGACCTCGCTCTTCGGCATATCATCATGCTCCATCTCGATCTCCAGCATGACATCACGGGCTTTCACGGCGTCATGGGCCGCACATACGGCCGTGCCCACAACGCCGGCACAGGATATGACGGTCAGAATTGTGCCCGCATTGTGTTTGACGAAATCCTTGACGGATTCGAGATTCATTGGTTACTCCTTTCCGAAAAATAAAGGCCCATGTTTCCATGAGCCTTTACTTGGTTGAGAATATCAGTCCTCGACGTTGGGATCAACATCGTCGGGAACGTTCTCGATCGCGGCGACGTCCGTGGATTCGATCTCGACATCGGTTCCACTCATGAGCTTCACCGCGGCGAGTGCGCCGATGGCGCCTACCGCGATCACTCCGATGGTGAACTCGTACTTGTGATCGACCACGAACTTCTTCGCGTTCTCGAAATGTTCCTTCATTATCATTCCTTTCCTTGAGGTTTTATCCTTCATCATATGCCATGTTTTCGCCGCGAAACATTCGATTTCTAAAGGCACGAACGTGCGATTCGATCCGATCGGCTTCGATGTCCGGTCGTCGGACCATACCGATCCGCATCTTGCAGACATCCTTGAAACACATATCGATCGATGCGAAGTCCATCACATCGGCCTGCATGCGTCGATCGATCTCTTTGGGATTGTCTCCACGCACGAGCAGTCGCGCCTTTCTGACATCATCGGGCACGTCAAGATATATACCGAAGACGTTCTCGATCTGATCATAGATGCGCAAATATGATTCCGGATCGATGACGGCGACGCTATCCACCGCACGATAGAGATCCGACCAAGCGAATGCATAGCTCCATACGCCATGGACGGTGGAATATGTCCGCACACAGGTCAGCTCGCCATCGAGGAATGCGTTCTCGAATTCGGTGTCGGAGACGAAATGATAGTCGACGCCTTCGATCTCGTTGTCCCGTGGAGGCCTGGTCGTATACGCAAGGATCTGTTCATACCCTCGACGTTCCAATTCCTTGGCAAGCGTGGTCTTTCCCGATCCCTGGGGACCGATGAGGAAAATATGGACGCAATCGCTCATGATCGCCTTCTTTCTTTTAGGTCCGGTGTGTACGAAGAAATCGAAGTCCGCATCAGTTCCGCCGTAATAATGGTTGACGGTGAAATAACACAGCAGTCCGGATTTGGTCCCGACCACCATATGATTCCATCCATCAATCCGGAAGCACAGACGCTCGCTCCAATATTGCGGAAAATATCGTTCAAAGACATAGTCGATCCTATACATGCACGGAGTCATGAGTTTCTTCTAAGAAAAACGGAACACGATCCAGATGAGCCACAACCCTCCTGTAAGACCGGTCAGGACGAGATCAAGCAGGAAGTTGAGGATTCCATACTTCTTTTTCATGGTTGCTCCTTTTTTATAAAAATATAGGCCCATGTTTCCATGAGCCCATAGTAATCGATAATCGACATTACTTGTCGGAATTGATCGATGCAGCGTTATTGAAAGCCTCGACGATTGCGTTCTTGGTTTCATCATCGACCACATGCAGCGCTTCGTTGAATTGCTTGGCAAAACCCTTTGCGTCGGTGTTGTACTGATCTACTCTTCCGCTGAAGTAGCAATACCCTCCGAACACCAAGGCAGTGATTCCGCAAGCTCCAATGATCAAGCCTGTCTTATGTTCGTTAATGAAATCCTTGATCGTGTTTGTCTTGGTCTCATTATTCTTCATGATAACTCCTTATCTATAACGAAATATTATCTTCACTATAGTCCATGTTTCGAACGCGAGAAAATAAGAGCCCATGTTTCCATGGACCCTTATTGCGAATCTCCGTTCAAATATGAACGTCTGTGGTCAGATCTTCGGCTTCGGAACGAAACTCAGCGCCTTTGTCGTAATGACGTGGTCGGTCTCGAATGCGAACATCAGTCCCAGACAAAGCAGCGTCCCTCCGACCCCGACGACCTTCGCGATCATGGCGTTGCGATCTTCGTTATACATCTTCTTCGCTTCCACCAAGACCTTGAGGTCGTCGACGGCCATGCGGGCGTGATTGTCATCGACCGCTCCGTAAATATTGGCCAACGCCGCGTCGATATTGTCATCGAACGCCTTGTTGATGTTCCGATGCTGTGATTCGAACTTCATAGTGTTCTCCTTTGTTCGGTTACTTCACTATAAGGCATGTTTTGGGCGCGAGAAAATATAGGCCCATGTTTCCATGGACCTATATGGTTTCAGTCGATAATCACCGGGTTGTCGATGACTGCCTGTAGAGCATCAAGGCCTTCCTTGGTGATGGCGAATCCTTCGTTCTTGATTCGTCCGATGGTGTCGGCGATGGACTTGGGGTCGAGATCGATCATGAAGTCGTCTTTGATGGCGCAATACTCGTCCGCGGTGTTCTGGAGGATCATCGTTTTAGCGATTTCACCTGCTTCAAGCACCTTGGTCTGGTGTCGCACCATCAAATATACGCCTCCCATGAGTGCGGTCATCGCACCTCCGTATACCAACGCTGTGCACACGATCGGATGGTCTTCACTGAACTTATTGATCCGGTCCTTCACGGCAGTAAGCTTCTTGCTGGTCATGGTAGCTTCCTTTCGAAAATATGGTGAATTATTACTTCACTATAGTCCATGTTTCGAACGCGAGAAAATAAGAGCCCATGTTTCCATGAACCCTTGTCTCGATCACTCGTCAACGACGGTGGCATCGATGATCGTTTTACCGGCGTTGTCGATCTTCGTGTCCGGTTCCTTCCTGAACGGATTGCGCTTCAAAATATCGTCGAGCTTCTTGCATTCACGATCGAATTCCTTCTGTTCCTGCATGAAGTTCACGAATCCCGCAGCGACACCGCCAAGCAGAGCGCCTTCCACGAAAATGGCGAGCAACGCGATGTTCTTGTTCATCGTTTTCCTTTCGTCGAAACATGTGCTTCATTATAGTCCATGTTTTTAACGCGAAGGGCCAAAAAATTAAGAGGCCATGATATGATCACGACCTCTTAATGCCTTATGTAAAGGAAATATCACTTATTGGCGATATACTTGTTGTACTGCCTGGTCGAGATCCCCAGGATGATACCGAGGAACCAGTCCACGGCCATCAGGATGGCGACCACGACGTCGGTGTACGGAATATCAAGCGGGAACGCGATCAACGCGTACAGGAACGCGATTCCCGGCAGAATATACTGCACGATCCACTTCATGATGTTGTACGTCTTGTCTGACATGAGCAGCGGGATGATCTCCTGCTGGACAAAATCAGGATCAAAGACCTCATCGGTCGTCTCCTCCGGAGTCGGTTCGGTGTTCTGATCAGTCATCTCTCCTCCTTTCTTGTTTCAACGATATCGAGCGGAAGCTTGTTGACCTCTTCGGCGATCTTCTTGGCGTAGCCGTTTCCACCCATGGCGCTGTATGGGTAATAGAGGTAGTGGTTGAATTCATCGAGGTCATCGAGGGTGATGCGGTCCCGCTCCAGATAATGCTTGCCGACCTCCACGATCTTGGCGTGGGCAAGACCTCGCACCATCTTCTCGATGGCCTCGATGCGTTCGTCCTCCGAATCGTCCTTCTTCTTGCGATTGTTGATGACCGTGGTGACGAACGCCCAGAGTCCAGACGAAGCGAACACTGAGCATACGACGGTGACGATCGTCTGGACCCATGGGTTCATCGGTCAGAGTCCTCCGATCATACGGTCAACGTGGTCGACCACTTGGTAAGGCTCTCCTTGATGCGCTTGCGCTGCTCGGGAGTGGCGTCCCTCCACATGGTCTCGACGTCCATCTTGAGGTGGTTGAGCTGCTCGTCCGGCGTCACGTCATGCATATCACGCATACCCATCATGTCGGTATGCTGCATGACGCCGCCCTCCATGTACTCGCCGTCGCTATTGCGGTTTTGTCGCCATTCGCCACGACGATTGCCACGCGTGGTTCGCGGATACGAACGCCTGGTGGTATCGGCATGTTCCATGTCGTCATCTTCGTCGTCCTCCCACATGGGATCGACGTCGTAGCCTTCCTTCATGGCCTTGACGACGGTCTTGTAATAGCAGGCCTCCCAACAGCACTTCTCCGCTTCGGCCAGGTGATGGATCATGTTGATCATCATGTCCATGCCCTGGACGTCCTGGATGGTGCTGCGTTCGACGTCAAGGTCGTCCATCTTCCCGCGGACCTTGCGCATGAGGGAGTCCTTCATGTCGCAGATGCCGTCGAGATCCTTAGTCATATGCGTCATGATGGCCTCCTTATGCGATCCTGCGAACTGTGAGTGCCGCGTTCGCGTCGACGGTCACCGGTTCGGTTCCGGTGTTGGTCACGGACAGTGTGACGTCCTCGCCTGGGCACACCTTGAGATATGTCCGGGCGGCGAGGTTCTGGTACGAATTGGCGGTGCCGATGGTCTCGATCATCGTGGTCTCGGCCAACGGGGTTCCGTCGACGGTCATCGCCAGCTGGACCTCGGTTCCCGCGGTGCCGCTGGTGACGTTGCCATTGAAGCTCAGATCGAAGATGCTCGCCTGGCCGCATCGGTTCCCTCGGCCACGCAACCGAACGGCTCCGGACCCCTGGCGATGATACTCGGACCCGCCGCAGCCGTTGCGGTCGCATCCGGTGTGGATCACCGACAGGTTGAAGGTAACAGTCCCGCCGACGGGGATGACCTCCACGGCGGAATTCGACAGAACAATCATCGGTTATACCTTCTTTCCGTGGCTCAGCAGCCGCAGGACTGATAGCAGTTCTGCTGGCAACCGTAGTAGGCGTTCGGATTCGGCACCGTGTAGGCCGGAACCGGAGCCGGGGTCTTCAGCTGGGCGACCAGATACGCGTTCTGGTTGGACTGGGAGGCCGACAGGTTGAGCGCGTTCACCTGGGAACGAAGCTCGGCGATGGTGTTGTCCTTGTCCTCCATACGGTAGGCCACCAGTTCGTCATGCAGCTGACGGTAGTTGGCGTTCTGATTCTCGGTGATGTCGCGGGCCGCGTTGGCGATCGCCGTGGCGACCGCGTTGGTGTTGGTCGCCATGTTGTAGTTCACGCCGGCGATGGCCTCGCGGTTCTGGCAGCAGCAATCGGCCAGCTGCGCCTGAAGGGCGGCAGCGGACTGCTGCTGGGCGAACTGGGCCTGGGTGATCGCGTTCGCGGTACTGTAGCCATTCTGCATGATGTTGGTGTTCACGCCGTTGATCTGGCTGGCCACATCATAGCCGAGGGAACAGATACCCGAGTTGATGCCGTTAAGCATGGAGTTGACGGACTGGTTGTTGAAGCCCGCCTGAAGCTCGGCACAGGTCGCCGGAGCGCAACAGCCGCCATTGCCGGAGCCGTAGCCTCCGCCGAACGCACCATTGCGTCCCCAGCCGAACAGCAGGGCCAGCAGGATGATCCACCAGCCATCACCGTCGCCGAAACCATTGCCGCGGTTCCCGCCGGTGACTGCCGCAACGTCGGCGGCGCTGAGGTTATTCGAAGCGAACGTGAGAGTTCCTCCTTATTATTTTGATTGCTGTTATTTGTTTTCCTTAGGGAAGTCCAAGGAAGGCCTTGGCTTGCTGGAGCGCGGTGTTCCAGTCCATCCCCAAAGTGTTGATGTAGTTCTGCGCCAGCTGTTGCCCGGATTGGGCATCCCTACGCTCCAAGGCGTTGAGAATGGGCGCGTTGTTGGGGTTGTTGCGCACGACGGGATTCTGCTGCAACATCCGTTGAAGAATATCCTCGGGTCCAGGCATGACGTCCTCCATCAGTTCGTCAAGGATTCCGTAAGCTGCGTAATCTTGCCTTCCAAGGATTCGAGCCTCCTGAGGATCTCGTCGAAACCGGTCCATTCGTCATCGAGATCGAGGATGATGGCGTCGGAGCCGTCGCATCCCTGGATCAATCGTGGGATGTCGACCTTGATGCGACGGTTCCGAACTGTGATGGTGTGATTGATCACAAGGAATCCTTTCGATGCATCCTTTATGTTTATAAAAGAACCATCCTCCGGGCCTCGGGACGGGAAAAGGATAAGAAAACCCGTTGCGGAAGCGCTCGGAGGAGTAATGGCACCACCGGCGGAAGCAAGACACATACCATAACGCAACAAGAACTTCCGCCACACATTCATGATCTATTCGCTTACGCCAGCGGCGATACGAATATGAGCACTGCGAACTTCGTTATGAATCAATGGGCTTATCCGGGACAGTATCTTCAGAATGGAAAATGGTATCCTCGATTTGCTCATACCGTCGGTAACGGCTATGCCGGTGTGATCGAATATCCAAATAATCCTATTAGCATCGAACAGCCATACGTCGCTGTGTATGTATGGCGTCGAACCGCCTAAGCCGTTCTTCTCCAGACATACACGGCGACGTATGGTTCCATTGAGCTCGCAGGGTCAGAATGTCCGACGATGGCGGCTCCCCAGTTTGCGTCGAATGAACCACCATAGATGTCACCGCTCTTGCGCACATCACCCTTGAACGAGGAAAGATGGACACGTCGCACGATAGTGTTCTGTCCCTCAAGCGAGACCTGTGCACCAAAAGTACCTGGATTATGTTCATGCGTCTTGCTTCCGCCGGTCGTGCCGGCCTTGAAGTCTGTGTCGGTATCGGAAGCGCTGATCAGCGCTCGTCCGGTACCGTAACGTTCCCAACTGCCGCCATATAGCGACGCCGGGCTGGTGGAATTGGTGGAAATATAGATCGAATCGACCGGGTACATCCGGTCCAGCATTTTATCTACGAGGTGCTGGACCCCACCCCGATCAAGGTAGCTTACCATGAATATCTCCTTAGAACATGCCGTCGATGGTGCTATTGCTGATGGGTGTCATACCATCCGATGGGAATTTATCGAGCTTGGCCTTGTCGGTCTTGGACATCAGGCCGTCCTTCGAGGACGTGGCGACACCGATGGACGTGGCGTAATCGCCGGAAAGGCCGTCGAGCTTGGCCTTGTCGGCAGCCGACATCAAACCAGCCGTCGATTGGGTGGCCGCGGAGTAAGTCGTATCCTGCGTGGTGAACTGCGAGGTCGTGCCGTTGCCCTTGGTCACCGTGACCGTACGTCCCGATGCGGTGACGGACTTCACATAGGTCGTGTTGATGGTCTGACCGGCGGAGTCCTGTGTCGCGCTAGCGGCCTTGGCGATCGTATCGGTCGTTCGGACCAGAGCGGTCCACGAGCTCCATGACGAACTCGAATATGACCTCGTCCAGATCTTGTTGCTGTTATCATACAGGATCTGACTGAACGCACCACACGCCGTCTGCATGACGAACATACCGAAATGGTCGACGCCCGACGGCTTATTGGTCACAGAGTTGCCGCCTCCGGCATAATACCATCCGCATTGGCCCACCGTATTGTACGAATTCAGATTTTGATTCGTCAGAGCGTCGGCGGCGGTGATCGGATTCTGGACGCCGAGAGCCGTACGGGCCGTTGCGGCCGACGTGGCTCCGGTGCCTCCCTTGACCAGAGGGATCGTGGGCAGTCGGTCGAGTGCCAGTGTGCCACTGGTGATGTCCGTAGCGGCGTGACTGTGCTTGGCCGCGGCAAACAGTGCTTTGATCGAGGACCAAAGCACCGTCCTGGTGCCCGCCGAACCAGTCGTGCTATCGATGACGAACACGTCAGAATCCGACGGTTGCGAAGCGCGGGTGTAGGTATTAAGACGTGCCATTCGTCATCTCCTTAGTCGATTTGTTTCCATCCCTGCGGATAGGCATCCGGTGAATAGGCATTGTTGTTCATCGTACACTCGTAGCGGTGGCCGTTGTACGTCACCTTGTCGCCGATGTTGTATGCGTCATGAGCGCCGGTCGGTTGGACGAATGCCGGATACTCGTCATCATGACCAGGTTCGGACTCGGGTTCCGGGCTTTCGCCGGCGTCATCCAGCTTGGTCCAGCCCTGAGGATAGGCGGTCGGCGACCAGACATTATAGTCGATGTTCGACTGATAATAGATGCCTTCGAAGGACACCTTGTCGCCCTTCATGTAGGCGTCCGTAGCACCGAGCGGATGACTGAACGGATAGATGCCACGCTCGTCGGGCTCCTCGACGTGCTTCCATCCGGCAACGTAGGAATCCGGCGGATAGATGTCCTGAGCGGTGTTGTTCTGAAGGCAACGGTACAGAACACCCTTATACCGGACAATATCGCCGGTCTTGTATTCGGTGCCGGTAGCCCACTCTGGAACCAGCGCCGACACAGCCTTCAGATCCTCGGCCGGCAGGGTGGTCAGCATCGGCCGAATCAGCATCGGCACAGCGGCCATGACGGCCTTCTGGATCTCCTGCTGTTCCATTGCCTGCGTCTCACGATCGGCGTTGGCCTTGAGTTCCTCAGCGGTGAACTTAGTGTAGCGCTGAATATCCTCGTATTCGTCCCAGGCTTCCTTGGCTTCGACGCCGGGAACGTCCACCTTCCACTCGACGTCCTTGCCGCCGTTCGGATACTCCTTAATGGTCTCGTAATGACCCTTCTCCTCGACGGCTTCAACGGCATCGTGGTGCTGAACAAGGATCCTGTCGTCGGAGAGCTTGCCGAGACGATAGTCCACGTCCTCCGGCTGGATCTCCTGATCGTTTTGGTCCAAAATTCTCATAATGATTCCTTCCTTAGTGAATAACGAACATGTCGTCGATGACGGAGTTGGGGATCGATGTGATGGCCGACGGATCGGTCACGACGCTCTCGATGAGCTCGAACCACTCCTGTTTGTTGGACGCCATGGTGTCGTCGAATTGCGCCTGCCACTGTCTGATGATGGTATCGGCGTCGAAGGTGTTCTCGACCAGCGTCGCCAGAGGACATGCGCTCGTGCCGATGGCGTTGGTGATGTCGGCGGAGGTGATATTCATGGCACCATGAGCGACCTTAACGTACGCCAAGGGATATTCGGAAATATCCGACGTCTTGGTCATAGTCGGACGTTGCAGATTTCCGCTTGGCGTTCCCTTCTTGATGAGAATACTATTGGCCCTGACCGCCAATGAGGTATCGACCCGAAGCACCACGGCATCGATACGGTCCTGAGTGGCCGACGCAGAATCGATCGTCAACGGAAGATCGGTGGAATTATAGGTCCATGTATGATTGAACCAGGCTCGACCGGATCCGACAATGACCTGCATGCCGCTTCCCGACTTAACGACCAGATGGTCCTCGAAATTCGGAAGCACGCCATCGTTGATGATGCCATCGAAAATCTCTCCCATTTGAATATTGTTATATACACGATCATGGTTCGAGGAATTGAAAAATCCTGAGGTAACGGCCATGGCTTACTCCTTTCGGGTTAATCGTCTATCTTCACCGAGGAATGCAAGGCATTGTCGATGGAATCTCGAATCGGTAATCCGGAGGAATCATCGATCGATGTCAAGGAATCGACGATCGTCTTCAATGTCGGATACTCGCTGTATCCATCGGCATCCCAGTTACGAATATACTCGGTGATCTTGGCCGGATACACCATGTTATAGGCGTTCTCGAATTGCACGATATCGCCGATGGTGTAATCTTCGTTGTAGACCATGCCAGCGGTTGATGATACCTCTGCATCGAAGGTGATACCGGAACCAACTTTTTTGAGTTCCTTCTTTCCTTCCGATTTGAGGGAATTAAGTACCGTGGAATCCGGAAGCGGGTTTCCGTTATCATCGTTTTGCTGGACCGATAGTCCGCTATAGAACGTTTCGTGATAATCCCATCCGACGGATCCGTCCTCATTTGGGACATAGGCGACCAGACGTTTCGTCGAACCATCATCATTTCGTGTCTCGGACCCGCCGACGTATGCGGCATTATAGAGTTCGCGATAGTCCATAGTGGTGTCCGACGAAACCAGATTTCCGTAATTCGATGAAAATATCACATATGGATTCTTATCCTGTTTGTATGAATGATCGGTTCCGTTTATGATGCGAAACGTCATTTTCGTATCGATCCAACGGTCGGCCGTTGCCAAACTAAGACGGAATCCGTATTTCTTAGAGTCGAGAATCGTCTTGACGGCGTCGTATACGGTGTCGCCATCGAATTCGTATCCATCATCGGTCTCCGACGAAGTGTCAGGAAGATCATTGTTCTTTTCAAAAACGAAGTTGTCGATCTTCCGTCGTGCTTCCGTTGGATTGATGACATTCTCGTTCAGAATCGTCTGAATTGCGATCTGAATATCGCCTTTGTACGTGACTTTCTTCGGAATGACTCGTCTCAACAGAAGCGACTCCAAGGAACGACCGCTCACGACAAGATGATCTCCATCTTCGAGATTGCTGGTGATCTTCACCTGATCGATCACCATAGTCGATACGGAATCGGGATAGAACAGATAATATCCTTTCGGGAACCGTTGGATGTTCTCGATACTCGCCCGAACGTAGAATTCGAAATCGCCATAAGCCGAGAACCGCTCGGTCCAAATAACCGATTCGAACTCATCGACGATGTCGACGACCTTAAACGATTTGTCCAGTACGAAAAATTCCATTCGTTTCGCCATGATCACACTCCGGCGTAAAGAATCTTACTGGATACGGACACCAGCATGTTATCGATACCTGATTCGGCCATATAGGTGATGACATTGTTTCCAGGATACAGTGTAATCCAACTCACAGCCCTGTCGATGGCGTTGAGAACGTTGTAATCGATGCCCTCCCTACGGATTCTTGCGTATTTTTCTCCGGACACGGTCGATATGATGATCTGATCCCCCGACTGGAGATCGGATCCGATGATGCTCTTAACCTTATCGGTGTAGATCAGGATCGACTGGTCCCAATCCTCGTTGTAGAATGAGGGATTAGAAACCGGTCCGGTGAGTTCGACAGTGATGACGACGCCAACCTCGGCTTCACCGTCGTACTGGACGACTTTCGAATGATCGAAGATGATATTGCCGAATTCAAAGGTGTCGCTGGCTATCGGGAACGGGAATTCGAACAGCGACTCCACTGTCGAGAACTGTGTGGCGATCTCTGAGATCTCGGAGGCGTCTTCAAACCACGGATCCGCACATCTGATCGTGATCGCCGACGCCTCCTGACTCGTGAATATGGACACCTCGTTGTTCTCGACATGTCCGACGGTCTTCACCCGTCTGGTATCGGTCTCGAAGATGAGCGTCACGGCTCGTTTCTCCGGAAAATATCGGTAGAGCCTATGACGCAACTCCTCGATGCTGTGATTGGCATCCCATAGATAGGCAAGCGTGATGGTGATGTCACGCGATTCCTTTCTTGCTCCGTTAAAGACGGAACCGTCGGAGGTGACCGATTCGGAATGCCACAGCGTGGCTTTCGTTGGTCCAAGACCATCGATGCCGGTGATCAAATATCCGCTCTCCTGAGGGTCTGCGAGCGAAATGGTCAGACTTTCGTTTCGATCATTGATCACTGTCATGGATCTGAACATTGAGACCACTACTTTCCTATAGGTGACATTTTCAATTCCTGACGAAGGAGTTTGAGTTGGTTCGACGTCTGTCGGTAAATATCGTAACGACTGAGACTGGTCGGTGAATTCAACGTCTGGTTGTATTCGATGTTGACCGACTTCGGACCGCTCGCATCCTTCTCCGCCGTCCGAGAACTACTCTCATTTTGACGGAATCGACGATCAATTTCCCTGAGCTCGGCCTCTGACGGAGCGATGGATCTCGACAACATCGAATCGATCGATCCGGCCTGCTTGCTGATGGCGCTAAGGTCAAGCATCGGGGTGATCGTCGGACTCGCGTCGAACAGATCGTCGATCGATGACGTCGCCAGCATGTCATTCAACGTGGATATCGCCTTCTGCGCGACCTTCTCGGAAGAATCGCTGACCATGTCCTCTCGATCAGTAATGCCGATCGAGAATCCTTCGGTGAAGAATCGACCGACCTGCATCATGATCTTCGACGGGGAACCATTATCCAAGGCGCGATCGGCAGCCGTCTTGGCCGAACTGGCCATATCGGCCGCTGCGGTGGCCGCCGAGCTCGCGTAATTCCTGATGCCGTTGGTGAATCCCTCGACGAGATATCGTCCGGCGTCATAGAATCCGTTATAATAGGCTCTGACGCTGTTAACTGCCTGATTGACGGACGATGAGAACACTCCGATGAACTGGGATGAATTCGATTGCATGCCGTTCAGCAGACCATCGGCTAGATGTTGACCGGCCGTGCGGAACTGTGACTGGAAAGAATCGATCCTGTTCACCGTGGCCCGAAGTCCGGCCGCCGTCGATGTCGTCGACTCGTTAAGGGCATTCCTCATACTTCCGGCGAAGGCCAGCACGACACTGATAATTGAATCTAATCCGCCGTTGATGGCTGAGATGGCATCGATGATGGCAGCGGACATGCTCGACATGTTCTGGCTGACGATGGATCCAACACCGGACAATCCATTGGTCACCGATGTCTTGAACTGTGTAAATCCAGCGGATATGGTTGATCCATTGGTCGAAATCGCGGTGGCGATGTTCTGCATCGATGTCGACAGGTTGGTCGCGAACGATTTGAGCTGATCCGGAAGGGCGCTCGTCACTGCTGGTGTGTTGTTCAGCGAAGTGACGAAATTCGACAGCGTCGTAGCTATCATGTCGATTCCGGAACCGGCGAGATTCCGTACCGATTTGGCCAGGGTGCTCAGACCGGTTGAAACCGATGACATGGATTCCGCGATCCCGGATCCAATACCAGTAAACGCCTTCACGCCATTAGCGAGAGCGGTAAGATTGCCTTGAATTCCTCCAGGAACCTCAACGCCGTTCCATTTCTTGACTTCCCCTGCCAGTTGCCCAACTGGTTCGATAGCAACGCCAAACGACCCGCCACCAACGAACGCCTTCACGCCATTAGCGAGAGCAGTGAGATTACCCTGGATACCACCGGGAACCTCAACGCCGTCCCACTTCTTAACGGCCCCTGCCAGTTGCCCAAGAGGTTCGTTGATGGCGCCCAACGACCAGCCACCGACGAACGCAAGCGAGAACGCCTTCACGCCGTTTGCCAAAGCGGTAAGGTTGCCTTGAATGCCACCGGGAACCTCAACGCCGTTCCATTTCTTAACGGCTCCTGGCAGTTGTCCCAAAGGGCCAATGACGGCGTCAATCGACCATCCACCAACGAACGCAAGCGAGAATGCCTTCACGCCGTTTGCCAAAGCGGTAAGGTTGCCTTGAATGCCACCAGGAACCTCAACGCCGTCCCACTTCTTAACGGAATCGGCGAGCGTTCCGAGCGGACCGACCACGGCATTGAGTGACCATCCACCAGCGAAGGCCAGTGTGAACGCCTCGACTCCACTGGCCAACGAGCCCAGCTGCGTTGCGATATCGGTCGGGAACTTGATCGTCGACCACTTGGCCACCGCATTGGTGAGGGCGTTCATCGGCTGGGCGATGTTGGCAACGGTGTCGCCTCCCCATCCGGCCAGCGTGAACTTGCCCACGCCATCGGCGATCCTTCCGAGCTGATCGGCCAGATCGTTCGGAACGGCCACGCCTTCCCACTTCTTAATGGAATCGGCAAGCGTTCCGAGCGGAGCGGCCATCTGCTCGATGGCACCGGCACCGAATCCGGAGAAGGTGTTGAGCAGGCCGCCAAGCGCGGTCTCGCCCATCGCGGCGCCCATGGCCGTCAGACCCCTGCCGATCTCATCCCAATTGAATTCGGCGAACTTACCGAATGCGGTCGCCAGATCGATCAGGCCCTGCGAAGCGAGTGTAATCGTACCGGCACCCATCAGACCGGCGATTCCGGTCAGGGCACCTGTCGCTCCGGATATAGCGGCGACCTCGCCCATGGCACCGCCCATGGCAACAAGGCCGCGTCCGATCTCGTCCCAGCTATACTGAGAGAACGAATTGAACGC